>Ga0335075_10002561_pt1 | contig 29123 bp, 27 predicted proteins | sample Lox_Sample_24_FD_206723 | JGI IMG/M metagenome (GOLD analysis project Ga0335075, IMG submission 206723) | Soil microbial communities from Loxahatchee National Wildlife Refuge, Florida, United States - Lox_Sample_2.4 | ecosystem: Environmental > Terrestrial > Soil > Wetlands | place: USA...
CGTTGCGCAGTTTACAACGGGACACTTGGTTCCGGCTTCGGTCAACGGTTCGAACCCGTCGGCCGTCCAGATGCAGCTGTCGCAACCGCCGCGTGATCCCACCAGTTTCTGGACACTCCCTCAAGCCACCCCCTCCCCATCCGCCGCCCCTGTGCTAAAGCCCCCCGCCCATGCGCCATTTCCTCGACTTCGAGAAGCCCATCGCGGAGCTGGAAGGCAAGATCGAGGAACTCCGGCGCCTGTCGGAACCTGGCGGCCTGAACATCGCCGACGAGGTCGCGCGCCTCACCGCCGCCGCCGACCGCCAGTTGCGCGCCACCTACGCCCGGCTCACACCCTGGCAGAAGACCCAGGTCGCCCGCCATCCCGACCGCCCGCACGCCACCGACTATATCGCCCGCCTGCTGACCGACTTCACTCCGCTGGCCGGCGACCGCGCCTTCGCCAACGACGCGGCGGTGCTGGGCGGCATCGGCCGGTTCCGTGGCCGCTCCGTCGTGGTCATCGGCACGGAAAAGGGGGCGGAGACCGAATCCCGCCTCGCCCATAATTTCGGCAGCGCCCGGCCGGAGGGCTATCGCAAGGCGCGCCGCCTGGTCGAACTCGCCGGCCGGTTCGGCCTGCCGGTGCTGAGCTTCGTCGACACGTCGGGCGCCTTCCCCGGCATCGACGCCGAAGCCCGCGGCCAGGCCGAAGCCATTGCCCGCTCCATCGAGGCCTGCCTGGAAGCACCGGTTCCCCTGGTCGCCACCATCATCGGCGAGGGTGGCTCCGGCGGCGCCATGGCGCTCGCCACCGGCGACCGCGTGCTGATGCTGGAGCATGCGATCTATGCCGTGGCCTCACCGGAGGCCTGCGCCTCCATCTTGTGGCGCGATGCCGCCCAGGCCTCCGCCGCGGCGGAAGCGTTGCGCCTCACCGCGGAAGACCTGCGGCGGCTGGGGCTGGTCGACACCGTCATCCCCGAGCCGCTGGGCGGCGCCCAGCGCGATCCGGCCGCGGCGATCCAGGCGGTGGGCGACGCGGTGGCCGAGGCCCTGGCCCCGTTGGTCGCCCTGGACGCGCCGACATTGAAGACGCGCCGGCGCGAGAAGTTTCTCGAGATGGGCCGGGACGGGCTGGCATGACCCGTGAGCGGCCGCCGGTGCTGGCGCCGGCGATCGGCCTGGTGGTGGCCTTTGCCGTGTGGTGGCTTCTTGGCGGTTGGCTGGCACCCGCAGCCTCCGATCCGGCCCAGCGCATGGCGGTGGCGTGCGCCGCCCTATTGCCGAGCGCCGCGGTGCTGCTGGCGATGATCGTGGTGCAGATGGCGGCGCGCAACGTGGCCGGCGCGATCGACCCCACCGCCGGCCGCGACACGCATTTCCTGCAAACCAACCAGCGCGCCATCACCAACACCGTCGAGCAATTGACATTGTTCGTGCCCTCCTTGCTCGCGCTTGCGGCGCGTGTGCGGCCCGACACGATGCGCCAGGTGGTCGCGCTGGCACTGGTCTTTGCGCTGGCACGAATCGTATTCTGGATCGGCTATCTGCTCGGCGCCCGCCTGCGCGCGCCCGGCATGGCCGTCACGCTCGCCGTCAATGTGGCGACTCTGACCGCCGCTGCGTGGGCCTGGCTCGCCTGGCACGCGCCGCACGGATGATCGCACGCGCCGGGCACATCTGTTGCCGGCACAGGGGGCGCGAACGATCTTGCCGCAATCGTAATGCCATCCCATATCCACTAGGCGCCTGCAAGCGGCCGATCGTCAGCTACGCTGGCGCCGCACGGCCGCGCTGCGCGGCAGAGAAGATGGAGTTATGGTCATGTTGATTTCCGACGTCCTGCGCCGCAAGGGCCACGAGGTGGTGTTCGTTCGCGCGAGCGAGAGGGTGGCCGACGCCGTGCGCAAATTGGCGGATCGCAAGATCGGCGCGCTGGTTGTCGAGGATCAATGGATGAAGTGGGTCGGGATATTTTCTGAGCGCGATTTCGTCAATGCCATCGCCGACCAGGGTGCCGCCGCGCTGAACCTGGAAGTGCAGGCGCTGATGACGTCGCCGATCATCGCTTGCCAGTCGTCCGACCGTGTCGATGCCGCGTTGGCAAAAATGACCGTTGCACGCATCCGCCACCTGCCGGTGATCGACAATGGCGAGTTGAAGGGTATTGTCAGCATCGGCGACCTGGTGAAGCACCGCCTCGATGAGAAGGAGCTGGAGGCAAACGTGCTGCTCGAGCTCTCGCGCATGCGCGCCTGATCTGGCATACGCGGTCTGTCATCTGCGGCCTGTCCGTCATTGCGGATAACCTGGCGGCCGTCGCATACGTCCTCGCGAAGCGCGTCGCAGCTATCACCCATGTCATTGCGACGAGCATACACCCGTGTCATTGCGAGGAGCATGCACCCATGTCATTGCGAGAAGCGTGCACCCACGTCATTGCGAGGGGCATGCACCCATGCCATCGCGAGGAGCATGCACCCATGCCATCGCGAGGAGCATGCACCCACGTCATTGCGAGGAACACACACCCATGTCATTGCGAGGAGCGTAGCGACGAAGCAATCCCGTTCGGCCCGAAACTCGAACCTCCCGTGCGCCGTGCCACCCGGATCGCATCCTCCGCCACGCCTCTCCCAACGACAACCGGCAACGCCGTCATCGACCTATCGCGCCAGCGGCAGTTTCGTCCCCGCCACAGCGCGTTCGGCCAGCAGAGTCTTCCTGAACCGGAACAACTTCGCCGGCCTCCCTCCGGTCTCGGCAGTCGAGCGGCCGGTTTCCTCCACCAGCTCCTGTTGCTCCACAAGACGGCGGAAATTCTGCTTGTGCAGGCGGCGCCCGGCCAGCGCTTCCACGCTGCGCTGCAACTGCCCCAGCGTGAATTCCGGCGGCATCAGCTCGAACACCAGCGGCCGGTATTTGATCTTGCCGCGCAGCCGGGCAATGCCGGTCGCGAGGATCCGGCGGTGATCGTGCGCCATCGGCTGTCCGGGTGCGATCGTTCCGCCGGCTTCGGGCACCAGCCCAGCCTCCCACAACGTTTCATAACGTTGCAGCACGAGGTCCTCGTTCCAGGCATGGCCGTCCAGGGCGAAATTGATCGCCACCCGGCTGCGGCGCTGCCAGCGCAACATCGCGTCGGGCGCCCCATCGGCCCATTCCTGCAAGGCATTTGTTATCACCGCTATCGGCACAGCGTCTGGGTCACGCCGGTCCTCCCACGGGAAATAGCGGTACCAATCCTGCCAACCGACTCCGCTGCTGCTGCCCGCGCCGCGATGATCAAGCGGCATTTCGCGGGTCAGCCCAAGATAGGAGATCGACACCACCCGCCGTCCGGGCACCGTCCGGTCCCGGTCGGCGAACGTATACAATTGCTCCACATACCCGAGCGGATGATGCGTCTGTTGCTCCACCCACGATCGCAGCGCGGCCTGCAGCGAACGATGCGCGGTCGCGAACGGACCGGACGGCAAGCCGGTGCCGCCATCGATGGTCAGCACGCGCGGCTCGGCGCTGCTGACCGCGACGATCACCGCGATCAGCTCGGCACCAACCCAGCCGTCCTGCCCCGACGCACTGCCTTCCTGCATGCCGCGCGTCATCGCACGCGCGGGGGCGGTTCGTCACGGATCGTTTGTGCCGAGTGGCCTGGGCTGACCAGCACAGAGGGCCTGCGCGTCCCGATGCAGCGCGGCGCGCCACGAGTCCTCGGAATAGAACATGTCCAGCCAGGTTTCGGCATTGGCAGCAGGCGGCGGAGACGCGGCGGGCTGGTCGGCGTCGGTATGCAGTGCCACGCGCCATGGCCCGATGGCGCCCACATCGAGCCAGCCGCAGGCCGCACCGGGCCCGACATTCAAGGCAAAGGTGACGGGGCGGGTCTGCCTGTCGGCGCCGTCGAGCTGGCAGGCGACAAAGCCGGCTTCCGCCTGGAGTGCGCCCTTGTCGTTGCGCAACGGCATGCTGCCGGCGGTGGCGGTGAAGTGCAGCGTAAGGCTGGGCAGTTCCAGAGCGTTCCTGCCCTGCAATCGTCTGCGGCGATTTACCTGATTTTAAGTCTGAAACGCTATGGTATATCCGAGCTTGAGATCGGAACGATTCGTTCCGCGGCCTGCGGGCCAAGGTTCTCCCCGCAAACGCCGGTCAGCCGATTTCCGCCTCAAACCCCAGCCCCTGGTAAATCTCGGACAATGGCAGCGAGATGCCGACCGAAGGAAGGTCAAGCACCTTATCCACGCCGCGCAGCGTCCCAGGCCGAATGTTGAACCGGCCATGCTCACCGCGGGCGTAGACCAGGACCAGCGGTTCGATCTGCGACACCAGGACATAGTGCGTGATGGTTGGCGTCGCATCGTAGTCGGCAAGCTTCGCCAGTTGGTCCGTCTTTTTTGTGCTCTCGGACAGGATTTCGAACACGATCCGCGGCTCGGACGCGGTCAGGGCAGCAGCATCGAACGGACCGCAGTCGATTGTCATGTCCGGGTAGCGGCCGTTCCCGGTGCCGGTGCGCACCAGCATGTCCGGCCCGAGCGGTTCGCATCCCGATCCGCTCAATCGCGGCCCGCATTTGGTGATGAGGTTGCGCTGGATGCGGTCGTGTGCCCGCGTTCCACCGGCCATCGCCACCGGCACGCCATCGACGAATTCGTGGCGCCGCTCCTGGTGTTGTTCCCAATCCAGGAATCGTTCGAACGTCATCGGCTTTCGTTCGGGCTGCGGCATGGAGCACTCCTACGTCCGCCCACCATAGCACGGACCACGCAGGCCGTGTCCGGCCGGGCGGGCCGACCCAACCTTTCTCATTGACGCAGCGCATCGCCGCGACTAAACGCGCCGGCGGGTCACGCCCCCCCACCGGGGCGCTTCTCTTCTGTAAGGGAGAGCCGCAATGGCAGCCGCCACCAGGCCGGACATCCGTCCGGCCAATCCCAACTTCTCCTCCGGTCCCTGCGCCAAGCGTCCCGGCTTCACGCTGGACGCATTGTCGGGCGCATTCCTGGGCCGCAGCCATCGCGCCGCCGCCCCCAAGGCGCGCCTCGCCGAGGTGATCGAGCGATCCCGCGCCATTCTCGGCATGCCGCCGGATTGGCGGCTCGCCATCGTCCCCGCGTCCGACACCGGCGCGGTCGAGATGGCGCTGTGGTCCTTGCTCGGCCCCCGCGGCGTCGATGTGCTGGCGTGGGAGAGTTTCGGCGCCGGCTGGGCCACCGACATCACCAGGCAGCTCAAGCTGCCCGACGTGCGGTTGCTGAATGCCGCTTACGGCGCGCTGCCGGACCTCGCCGCGGTCGATTTCGCCCGCGACGTGGTGTTCACCTGGAACGGCACCACCTCGGGTGTGCGCGTGCCGGATGGCGACTGGATACCGGCCGGCCGCGCCGGGCTGACGATCTGCGATGCCACGTCCGCCGCCTTCGCCATGCGACTGGCATGGGACAGGCTGGATGTCGCGACATGGTCCTGGCAGAAGGTGCTGGGCGGCGAGGCGGCGCATGGCATGCTCGCCTTGTCGCCGCGCGCGGTGGAGCGGCTGGAGAGCTACAAGCCGGCCTGGCCGCTGCCGAAGATCTTCCGCCTGACCAGCGGGGGAAAACTGATCGAGGGCATCTTCAAGGGCGAGACCATCAACACGCCGTCGATGCTGTGCGTCGAGGACGCGCTGGACGGCCTGCGCTGGGCCGAATCGGTTGGCGGGCTGGACGGTCTGGTCGCGCGGTCCGAGGCGAACCTTGCCGCTGTCGCGCAGTGGGTGGCGAAAACGCCCTGGGTGGATTTCCTGGCCGCCGATCCGGCCACGCGGTCCTGCACCTCGATCTGTTTGAAGATCGTCGCGCCCTGGTTCGCCGCCCTGGCCGCGCCGGCCCAGGCGCAGGCGGCCAAGAAGCTGGCGTCGCTATTGGAGAAGGAAGCCGTCGCCTACGACATCGCTTCCTATCGTGACGCTCCGCCGGGCCTGCGCATCTGGGGCGGTGCCACGGTGGAAACCGCGGATGTCGAGGCGCTGCTCCCCTGGCTTGACTGGGCGCACGACATCGTCGCGGCGGAGTTCGCGCCTGCGAAGGCAGCGTAGCCGTCATGGCCGGGCCCGACCCGGCCATCTACGCCGCGTATCGCGGGTGCCGCGTGCCCGATCTCCAAGGGAAGATGGCCGGGTCAAGCCCTGCCACGACGCAACACAGAGGTTCTTATGCCCAAAGTCCTGATCAGCGACAAACTCTCTCCCGCCGCGGTGGACATCTTCCGCCAGCGCGGCATCGAAACCGATTTCAGGCCCGGCCTTTCCCCGGCCGACCTGCGCGCGATCATCGCGCCCTATGACGGGCTGGCCATCCGCTCCGCCACCAAGGTCACGCGCGAATTGCTGGATGCCGCGACCAATTTGAAAGTTGTCGGCCGCGCCGGCATCGGTGTCGACAACGTCGATGTGAAATCCGCCACCGCCAGGGGCGTCGTGGTGATGAACACGCCGCACGGCAACACCATCACCACCGCAGAGCATGCCATCGCCATGATGTTCGCGCTGGCGCGGCAGATCCCCGAAGCGTCGGCCTCAACCAAGGCCGGCAAGTGGGAAAAGAACCGCTTCATGGGCGTCGAGCTCACCGGCAAGACGCTTGGCCTGATCGGCTGCGGCAACATCGGCTCCATCGTCGCCGAACGCGCCGTCGCGCTGAAGATGCGCGTGATCGCCTACGATCCCTACCTCACCGAGAAGCGCGCGCTCGACCTCGGCGTGGAGAAGGTCGAACTCGACACGCTGCTGTGCCGTGCCGACATCATCACCATCCACACGCCGCTTACCGATGCCACGCGCAACATTATCTCGCGCGAAGCGCTGGCGAAGACCAAGCCCGGCGTCCGCATCATCAATTGCGCCCGCGGCGGCCTGGTCGATGAAGCCGCGCTGGCCAATGCGATCAAATCCGGCCACGTCGCCGGCGCCGCGCTGGACGTGTTCGAAACCGAGCCCGCAACGGATTCCCCCTTGTTCGGGCTGGAGAATGTCGTCTGCACCCCGCATCTCGGCGCCGCCACGTCCGAGGCGCAGGAAAACGTCGCCCTCCAGGTCGCCGAGCAAATGAGCGATTTCCTGCTCACCGGCGCGATCGCCAATGCAATCAACATGCCCTCGGTCTCCGCCGAGGACGCGCCGCGCCTGAAACCCTACATGGAACTCTGCCGCTTGCTCGGCGGCTTTGCCGGCCAGCTCACCCAGGTGCGCGAGGGCGTCATCCGGCGCGTCGCCATCGAATACGAAGGCCAGGTCGCCAGCCTGAACACGCGGCCGTTGACGGCCGCGGCGCTCGCCGGGCTGATGTCGCCGCTGATGGAAGGCGTGAACATGGTGAACGCCGGCGTGGCGGCGCGCGACCACGGCATCGACGTCGCCGAAACCGTGCACGACCGCCCCAGCGAGTACCAGACACTGGTGCGCATCACGGTCGAAACGCCGCAGCTTACCCGTTCGGTCGCCGGCACGTTGTTCGCCGGATCGCGTCCGCGCATCGTCGAGATCAAGGGCATCAAGGTGGAAGCCGACTTCGCGCCGCACATGCTGTACGTCACCAACCAGGACAAGCCCGGTTTCATCGGCCGCTTCGGCGCGACGCTCGCCGGGGCAGGCATCAATATCGCGACCTTCCATCTCGGGCGCGCCAGCCAGGGCGGCGATGCGATCTGCCTGGTGTCGGTGGACGAATCGGTGCCCGAGGACGTGCTGGCCATGGTGCGCACGCTGCCGCTCGTTGTTCAGGCGACAGCACTGGCGTTTTAGGGCACACATGCGCCGCATGATGGAGTCGCCTGGGGTGGGGTCGTCGCGTGGAAATATGGGAACCGGCCTGCAATGGCTGGTCCGAATCGCATTGGCGGCGGGGCTGTCGTCAGCCGCGGGCGCTGCATCGGCGGCGCAGCCGGTGGCCGTGACCAAACCCATTCTCGTGCTGCCGGCACTGCAGTGGAACGACACCGCCTCTACCTGGAAATACGCGGTGCTGCCGAACGCCGGCCAGATCAAGGCATTGCTGGGCGGGCTGCGTTTTGGCATGACGCCGGAGGAAGTCGGCCAGCACCTGCCGGAACGCAGCAGCGCACTGCATTGGGATGACCTGCCGAATGCGAAGGAATACGCCCAGGACGTCCGCTATGTCTGGCTTCCGATGCAGGCTGCGGACAGTCTGACCGGTCCGATACAGTCTTGCTACGGCGACTCGAGCTCCGTCTACCTACTGTTCTTTAACCAGGCCTTGTTCCGCATCTCCTGGCGCTTCCTGCCGGACGGAAAATGCCCCGATGTCACCGACGCGGCCGAGGACCTGTATGCTGCCCTGGTGCCGATTGTCCCGGCCATCGTGATCAGTGCACGCTACGCGGTCGGGTCTGCCCAGGTGGTGGACATGACTGCACCCAACGCTGGACCGTTGATTTCGGTCCGCTGGCGGGGGCAGGGCCGATGAGCACCCGCAGCGTGCGCTTGTCGGCCTGCCGCCTTGTCGTCTTGCTGGTGCCGCTGCTGCTGGCCGGCACGGCGAGCCAAGGCGCCCCGGAGAATTTCAACCTCGGCAGCTACGGCCTCCCCTCGGTCGTCGCACGCGGCGGCAAGCCGCTGATGTGCACCGTCACCTACCTGGTGGAAGACGATGCGACGAATGAGACCTATGCGGCGCGAATGCAGTTCGAACCGTCGCCCGATCCGACAGTGGGGCAGAACGGACGCATGCGTTGCCCCGGCATGATGCCGCCCTCGGTCGGCGAGGCGGCACTGAACGGTTGTCGCAGCCATGCCGCGAAAGCGGCGGATTGCGTGTTCGCCGATATGAAAAAGCAATTCCCGGCCGCCCCTTCGGTCGACAACACCTCCGCGAGCGGATCGCGCTGCAGCTCTGACCAGGCGACGGAGATCGCCATCGCCTGCGCGTCGTCGGGCGGACAGGAAGTTTGCAATGTGGGATGTGGCGAGGAACCCGATACGGCGGTAAAGGCGGCGCGCCAACTTTGCGAGGCGACGCACGGCAAGACGTGCAACATCACCGGATGGGTGCCGGTGGAAGCGCCGTAGCCTTCCGCGTGGCATCGGCCGGTCACCGCGAGATAGCCCGAGGCAGTCCCTTCCGGTCACTGCGAAGGGCGCAGCGACGAAGCGATCCCCTGCGAAATCGGGACCGGACTGGCCGTGCGCCGCTCCACCGCAACGGCGTCATCGCTTCGTTGCTTGGAATGACACACCGTATTGCCCGCTATGACACGCTGGCGACCGGCCACCAACGGCGCCAGGCCACAGGCCACGGCAACGGAATGCACCGCTTGCCACGTCTGGTTCAGGTGGTCCGGCGTGTCGAAGAATGCGCTGCGCGGGTAGCGGCTGCGGTTCGGCAGTTCCAGGAACCGGGCGCCGTGCGTTTCGTAGATGGCGCGGATCGCCGCGATGGTCGCATCCGGGATCGGCGAATCGTCGAACCCCGTGGGCAGGCCGCCGATCACTGACACGCCATGCGCATGCGCCCAATCCAGGAACCGGGCGATCAGCACGCCGCCGTAGCCTGTGCGGATTTGCGCCGCGGTCGGATGATAGGGCCTCGCCGCCTGAAGGGTGGAGGCATTGGCCAGCGCCAGCACCGCCGTGTGACCGATGTGGTCGCCCATTGCGTTGCTTTCCCCATCGACGGCAGCACGCGGATCGCGAAAACCGGCGGCGGCGAGCGCGGTCTCGATCACAGCCATGAGGGCGCCGCGCAAATCGTAAGAGAACAAAGCGCCGAGCCAGCGATGCGGCGGCAAACGCGCCAGCGTCGCGCGGTCGTGGCGCAGCATGATAGCGGCGTCGGGCCCCAGAGCATTGGCGGCGCGCTCGCGCACGTACTGGGCTTCTTCCATCGGCATATAGACCAGGTCACCGCGATGCAGCAGCGGGCGCCAGCGCGCGACCAGGTAGTCGAGGCTGATGCCGACGGCGACTCCGGCGTTGACGCATGGAAGACCAAGCAATGGGCCGATGATCTCGCAGCGATGCGAGTAGGGACCGTTGGAGCCGGCGAGGATGACCAGCTTTGGTCCCTCGATGGCCGCGCCGCGTGCCAGGCGCGCGTTGATCTCATGGCGCAGCCAGCCGAAGGAGAGCGGCCGGTCCAGCACAACGGCGAAGCACGCGAAGTACAGCAACAGCGACGCGGCGCAAGCGGCAACGAGGCGGGCCATCGTTCGCTCTCGTTCTCCCGGCCCGCGCTGGTCCATCAGAATCGGAAATACAAAAATGGCGCCACATGCGGGGCGAAGAACATCGCCTGCATGCTGAACGCGAAACTGGAGGTCAGTGCCCAGGTGCGTGCACGGTCCGTCAGCGCGTGCACGTGCGGCAACAACAGCACGATGCCCCAGCCCAGCAGCAGGCAGGCCGAGACTTCGGGAAAGCTCAGCGTGCGTGCGTCGCCAAGCCAGGGCAGCACTTCCACCGGCGTCGCGATCCATCCCAGCGGCGGCAGCGCATGCACGATCATCTGCGGCAACGCGATGCCGTGCAGTCCTGCCATGCCGGCAAGAATGCTCCATCCGGCCGCGCCGCCGGTGGCGCGGAACGGCACCCACGCCACGATCACCGCCAGCAGTGTCAGCGCCTGCGCCAGGAGGCGCGGCAGCGTGAATGGGCAATGCCGGTGCGCCACCAGGTAAAGCCCATGCAATCCGCCCCAGATCACGAACCGCCATGCCGCGCCGTGCCATAGCCCGCACAGCAGCATGGTCCCCATCAGGTTGGCGCAGTTGCGCAGCGTGCCGCAGCGGCTGCCGCCAACCGGAATGTAGACGTAGTCCCGCAGGAAGGCGCCCAGCGTGATGTGCCAGCGGCGCCAGAACTCGGCGATGTTGCGGGATTGGTAGGGGCTGGCGAAGTTCAACGGGAACCGCACGTTCAGCATGCGCGCAAGCCCGATCGCCATGTCCGAATAGCCGGAGAAGTCAAAATAGATTTGCAGGCTATAGGCGAGAACGGCGTACCAGGCCTCGAACAACGTCAGTTGGGCGCCGGAAGCGGCGGCGTCGAAGCCGGTATCCGCGAAGCCGCCGAACGTATCGGCGAGCACCAGCTTCTTCGCCAGCCCAAGCAGGAAAAGCATCACGCCATCGGCAATGTTGTCGGCGTTCGGCGCAAGTGCGCGTTGTTGAAGCTGCGGGATGATGTCCTTCGGCCGGACGATCGGCCCTGCGATCAGGTGCGGAAAGAAGGCGACGAACGTCGCGTAGGTCAGGGAGCCGGTATCGCTGCGGTCCTGCCGGGCACTGTCCGCCAGGAACATGATCTGTTGGAAGGTGAAGAAGCTGATCGCCAGCGGCAGCGAGATGCCAAGCGGCGGTGCGTCCGGGGCAACGATGTGCAGCAGGAAGTCGGCATATTTGAAAACGGCAAGCAGGGTCAGGTTGGCGGCAATGCCGCCACTCAGCCAGGCGCGTGCGGCGCGGCGGCGGCCGGCCCGGGACAGGCGCAGGAGATGCTGGCCCAGCACGTAATTGCCACCGATGGAGCCAAGCAGAAGCAGGACGAAGGGAGGGTTCCACCAGCCGTAAAAGAACAGGCTGGCGAGCAAGAGCCAGGCGAGCGCGGCAGTGCCGCCGACGAAGCGGCCGAGCACGAAGCACCCCGCAAGGCAGGCGGGAAGGAATCCCAGGACGAACGGTTGCGAATGGAACAGCATGGCGCGCTATGGCGCCAAGTGTCGCGGACACCGGTTAACAAAACCTCTCCCGCGCTATGCACGGTCGAGGTCAAGACGCCGAAGGCGGCGCGGGTGAGGGCGATCGGGAGGGCAGCAACCATGCTCCCAGCCCTCCTCGATGCCCCTTACCCCGCAAGCTGCGCGCGCCGCCCTCGTCCGCCGGTCGCCGGAGAGGTTTCCCCACCCCTGGTCTCCGGCACAACTCCGAACCGCAGCATGTACTCGCGAAACTTCTTCCGCTCCGCCGCGGGGTCCAGGCCATGGTCCTCGAAGCGATAGGTGTGCGCGCCATACCCGCCGTTCGGCCGCTCCGCCACCAGTTGCTCCATCCGCCGCATGGCTGCCGATGGCAGCATCAACCCGAAATGCCCGTAAACCTGCTCCACCGTCGCGACCGGGTCGGACACCAGGTCCAGGTAGTGCACGTGACACACCGGCTCCGGCAGTCCCGCCTCATCGCCGACCGAGATCATCCGGCGCGTGCCCTCCAGCCAGCGCAGGCTCTCCGCGCGGCCGATCTCCGCCGGGTCCAGCCACCGCGTGAACGGGCGGCGCAGCACCTCGGTCAGGTGCGCCACCGACAGCAGCACCTTCACCGGGTCGCGATGCACGAACACGAGCCCGGCATCGGGATACACCGTCCGGATCGCCTCCAGGGCGAACAAGTGGTCCGGGCATTTCAACACCCAGCGGGGGCGCGGTCCCGGCGCCGCCTGGTGCTGCAAATGCCGCAGGAAGCGCCGGTGGAAGCGGTACGCCGGCAGGTGTCCCCGCGGGTCGCCGTCCAGCCAGCTTCGGTAGGACGGAATCCGGTAATTGCTGTCGAAGCGCAGGCTGCGGAACACGTGCGCGGTGATTTCCGAGCATTCCTGCGGCGACGTCGCCTCCAGCGGATGCAGGCCGCGGAATTCGGGTGCCAGCGCCTCGAACGCACGCAGTTTACCGGACACCCGGGCGGCGCGGCGGTCGCGCCGGCCCGGCGGCGGAGCGTACGGATAGATCGTCTCGTACACCAGGGGAGCCCGGTTGGCCGTATCCTCCAGCATCATCCGGTGCAGGAAGGTCGTGCCGCTGCGCGGCAGGCCCGTGATGAAGATCGGCTGGGCAATCGGCTCATCCAGGATCTCCGGCCGGGCCCGCTCGGCCGCGCGAAGCTCCAGCAGGTTGGCCAGGAACCGCACCACGTCCCAGCGCGTGGCAAACCGGCCCACCAGGCTCAGCCGCGCCTCCTCCGAGCAAGCATCAAGAAAACGGTGCAGCGGTTCGGTCAGGTCGTCGTCGCCGAAATCCTCGCACCCGGTGCGGCGGCGCGCGACCTTGATCAGGGCATCGACGGAAAACGGGCGGTCCAGGACGCCGCACCGGCCGGCCAGCGCATCAGCAACCTTCAGAAACCGCGTGGTAACCGGCAACAGGACACTCCTTCCGTGGCCCAAGAAAATCTTGCCAAGCGACAATGATCTCCCGCCGCCCGAACTCCTAGCCGTTGCCACGCAGACGTGATCTCTGTCTGCGGCATGTCAACCGACGGCGGTCTACCGCACCCATGTATCGCTATTGTGTCCGGCCCTGGCGCAGTTGACCCTCTGCCGTGGCAGCCCTAACTCCGTTGAAGCTTTAGGGAAGCGTTTCGGCGGAGCCACTTCGCCGCGAGGGGAGCTGCCGGATGACGCGAACGGCCATCCAACGCCGCATGTTGCTGGGCGTGACATTGCTCGTTGCGGCCAGCTTGCAGATGGGGGCTGGCGCGGAAGACCCTGCGGCCGTCGCGCCGATCCAGCAACTCTGCGATGGGCTCCTGGCCGTCATGCGTGCCGGGAATACCGAACCTTTCGCGGAACGGTTCGAGCAACTCGCGCCCGTGGTGGACAAGGCGTTCGACCTGGACACCATCCTGAAGGTGTCGGTGGGACCGACCTGGCCCACGCTGACACCGGACCAGCAGGCAATGCTGCGGGCCGCCTTCCGTCGTTACACAGTCGCTTCCTACGTCAGCAATTTCGACGAATATTCGGGTCAGCGCTTCGAGATCTCGCCGGACGTGCGCGATCTTCCCAACGGTGAGCAGGTTGTGAATACGCGAATCATCCAGCGCGACCCGTCGGAGGAAACGCATGTGCTGGACTACGTCATGCGGAAGGGGCCGCACGGGTGGCGGGCGGTGGATGTCCTGATGGACGGCACGATCAGCCGGGTTGCGGTGCAGCGGTCGGACTTCCGGGACACCCTGGCCCATGGCGGCGCCGCGGCTCTGGCGCAGAGTCTCCAGCAAAAGACGGCCAATTTGTCCGGCGGCGCGACGTAGGGTGCGAATTCGCCTCGATCAGAGGCCCACTTCTCCAGCATCTCCCTGACCCTGGTCTGGTCTGCGGCCAGGCGCGGACGGGAAGGCGTCATCTCTTTCCCGCGTCTGGTATTATTAAAAGGCGGCAGTCTGGCGCTACGGCTTCCGGGCGTTCCGACCGATCATGCGACTGTCGGCAGTCCAGACTCCCTTGCGTCGTGCGAGCCGAGCCGTCCGGCATCAGGTGGGGCGCAGATAGGGCTCTGGAGAGATTGCGGCATGCGGACGTTTCCTGGGGCCATCTCCTCGCTCCTCGCCGGTCTGGCAGCCGTCCTCGCTGCCGGTTCGCCCTCAATGGCCCAGCAGCCGGCTCTCTCCATCCACGATGAGCTCCGGCCGCTGTCGGCCACGTCGCAGGACATTACGGATGGACGCCAACTCGCGCAGCGCTTTTGCGCCGACTGCCATGGTGCGGCGGGGATCGCCAGCGTCGCCGGCGTGCCCAACCTGGCCGGGCAGCGAGCGCCCTACCTCTATACCGAGATGCGCGCCTTTCTGTCCGGTGCCCGCGGCAACGACACCATGAACGGTGCGATCACCTATCTGACTCCGGACGCGATGAGCAACGTGGCGGCCTATTACGGCAGCCTTGAGCCGGCACAGCCGTCGGCTTCGGCCAGGCCCGGCGCCGACATTGACGCCGTGCAGGTCGGCAAGACCGCAGCGGCTGCGTGCGCCGGCTGCCATGGCCCGGACGGAGTCAGCCACACGCCCGGCATTCCGAGCCTGGTCGGGCAGGAGCCGAAATACCTGGCAAATGCGATCGCCGAGTACAAGACGGGCGAGCGCAAGAATGACACGATGAAGGCCATGGCTGCGGCGCTGCCGGCCTCCAGCGTGGACAACATCGCGTTGTTTTACGCGCTGCAAAAGCCGCTCCGGGCGGCGGCCCCTGCCGCGGGCGATGCGGCGGCCGGGCGAGGTCTGTCGGCGCCATGCGCTGCCTGCCATGGAGTTGAAGGGGTCAGCGGCAATCCGTCCTCGCCAAGTCTCGCCGGACAGGACGCGCAGTACCTCGCCGCGGCTTTGCACCAATATAAAGATGGCGCCCGTAGCAACAGCACGATGAAGGCGCTGTCGGCGGCGCTCGACGATGCCGGGATCAGGAACCTCGCGGCCTACTACGCAGGCTTGCAGCCGCAGCAGCCGAACGTGCGCAAGCCGCTGAGCATGGCGGAATGGTCGGAGCGGTGCGACCGCTGCCACGGCGTCAACGGCAACAGCACCGATCCGCGGATTCCCGCGCTGGCCGGCCAGAGCGAGACCTACCTGGCCAAGGTGCTGAACGCCTACCGGGCCGGAACGCGGCGCAGCCCGGTGATGGCGGCGATGACCGACGGCCTGTCCGAAAACGACATCCGCAACCTCGCCAGCTACTACGCGAACCAGCGGGCGCGGTCGGTCGTCTATGTACCGATACCGCAGCAATAGGCGTCACGTCATACGCGCCTGGACCGAGAAGGAAATCGACGATGAACCGCTTCATGTTTGCCGTGCTGCTGTCGGGTTCTCTGGGTATCGCGGGCGCAGCGCAAGCGGCGGGCGACGCCGCGGCGGGCCAGGCGAAGGCTGCAAGCTGCGGGATGTGCCATGGCCCCGCAGGCCAGGGCACATCGATGGGGCCGAAGCTGGCCGGCGAGGATCCCGCCAAGTTCATCCAGGCCATGGACGATTACAAATCCGGCAAGCGCGACAACGCGATGATGAAGGCGCAGGCGGGTTCGCTGAGCGATGGCGATATTGCGAATCTCGCAGCATACTACGCGTCACTGAAATAAACGCTGAATGGTCCGGCGTCCGGGCGGTCTGGCCGCCGTATCGCCATGCTGTGAAGGAGGGGAAATGATGAAGCGTGTGCTTTTCGCGGCGTTGGCCGTCGCCACAATAGGCTTCGCCGGCGCAGCGCATGCGGCGGGCGATGCCGCCGCCGGCAAGGACAAGTCCGCAGCGTGCGCGATGTGCCACGGACCGGAGGGCCAGGGAACGCAAATGGCCCCGAAGATCTCGGGGATGGATCCCGCCGCGTTCGTTCAGGCACTGAACGACTACAAGTCCGGCAAGAAGGACAACGCCATGATGAAGGCGCAGGCCGCCGGGCTCAGCGCCGACGACGAGGCGAATCTTGCAGCCTATTACGCATCGCTGAAATAGGCGCCCGAGCCGGGTTGTGGGGCGTATGCGCGGTTCAACATTCGGGCCAACGGACGATGCGGCTGCGGGGGAGGATTTCCGCTGCCGCGTCGGCCGGTGTGCGGGCGGGCTGTCCCTATGAACGCGCCGCCGCTGCACCCGATGTTCCACCACTTCTCGGAAATGCCGTACAGCCAGAGAGTCTTGTTCTCCGGAACGCTGCTGGTACTGGCGCTGGGTTATCTGTTCGCTCTGGCACTGATCTTCGTGACCTATGCAGGGCGCGCCGGAGGCAATCCCCTGATGCTGTCGTACCGGGACATCGTCGTCGCCTATTCGGGCAGCGGCCAGGCGTCGCGTCTCGAATCCGCGCTGAGCGGCCCGATGCGGACCATGCTGCCGCCGGAGGAGCACAACACCATCATCGCCTGGCTTCACGGGGGCGCCTTGAAGGCCGCGTTCGTCAGCGATGTCAATCCGATCATAGAAAAGCGCTGCCTGACCTGCCACGACGGCAGCAACCCGCACATCCCGAACCTGACCGGCTACGACAACGTGCACAAGGTCACCGAGGCGGATACCGGCACCCCCATCGCCACCCTGATCCGCGTGTCCCACATCCACTTGTTCGGGATCACCGTCATCTTTTTCGTCATGGGCTGGATGTTCAGCCACGCCTATGTCCGGCCGGTGTGGTTCAAGTGCACGGTGATCGCGCTGCCGTTCGTGGCGACGGTTTCCGACATCAGCTCGTGGTACTTCATAAAGCTGTACCACCCCTTCGGCTGGGTGGTGATCGGGGGCGGCGCGCTGATGGCGCTGTGCTTTGCCGTTATGTGGCTGACAACCATGTACCAGATGTGGTTCTCTAAGCCGCCCAGGATGGTGCTGGAACGATCCGGCGACATCCCGGCGCGGTAAAGGAAAGGATACCGAACCAGCCGCAGGAACGTCACGCCACCCGATAACCAATCCAGCCACAGGATCGCCCGCGCGCGCCAGCCGGACAGGCGCGCCGATGCCGTAGGATATGCCGTTCAAAAGGGACGCCGCTATGAGAAAACGTTATGCTGCCGCCTTGTCGATCGCCGTTGCCGCGGGACCGCTCTCGGGCCTCGGGCTGCTGGTGTCGTCGCATCCGGCCAACGCCGCCCAGCAAATGAGTTTCAAGGACGATGTGCTGCCCATCTTCAAGCTGTACTGCGTGTCCTGCCACCACGCGCCGGACGGCGAAGGCTACAGGGCGAGCGGCCTGGACCTGACGACTTACCAGGGCGTCATGAAGGGCACGAAGTACGGCCCGATGATTGTCCCCGGCGACGCCGACTACAGCAACCTGATGTGGCTGTTGGATTGGAAGGCGAGTCCGCAGCTTCGCATGCCGCATGGCAAGAAGCAGTTGCCGCTGCCCCTGCGCAACATCATCCGCACCTGGATCGACCAGGGCGCCAAGGACAACTGATGCGCCCCAGCCGAAGCGGCAGGCTGGCCTTACGCCGCCCGACGGTTTCGGCCTCGCATGTTTCCCACGCGCGGGCCGGCCACAATGGCGGGCCACGGAGCGAGACACCTTTTAGCACCCGGATGGACCAAGCCATGGCGCCCGCGTTCCATCGCCCGCTGCCCCGCATCGGAATCGTTGCCCAGGTCGCGCTGACCGGATGTCTTCGTCTCCTGCTTGTCATGTTCGGACTGGCGGTCGCGGGCGGCTTCTGCGGGCCGGCAAAGGCGCAGGCCCCGGTGGCCGCACCCGCCGCAACCTCAGCCGCGACGCAAGCGGCGGCGCCGGCGAAGATCCCCAGCGCGACCTGCCTGCTGTGTCATGGCATCGCCGGGTTCGGTGTCAAACAGGCAAACGGACAGATGCGCTCGCTGAGCGTGGAGCCGGGCAAATTCGAACATAGCGTGCATGGCAGTCTCCAGTGCGTCGATTGCCACACCAACATCCGCCAGGTTCCCCATCCCCCCACGCCGATCGTTGTCAACTGCATCAGTTGCCACGAGAACCGCTGGGCGGCCGCGCAGCAGGCCGGCAAAACGCAACAGTTCGCCACGTTGGGCCTCGTGGTGTCGATGATTCACAAGTACCTGGATTCGATCCACGCGCGCCCCTCGCCGGCGAATCCGGCTGTCGTCAGTGCGACCTGCTATAACTGCCACGATGCCCACTATGTCTACGCCCCGGGCACGCCCGTCTGGTCGGCGTGGCGGCTGAACCTGCCCAACACCTGTGGCAACTGCCATAAGCCGGAACTGGCGGCGTACACGACGTCGATTCACGGCCGGCTGGTGATGCAGGCGCATTTCGCCGGCGCGCCCACCTGTGCCAACTGCCATACCAGCCACGAAATCGCCAACCCGGCGCTGACATCAACGCGGCTGGTGATCACCCAGAACTGCGGCAACTGCCATAAGACGCAGTTGGAGACCTACCTGGCGACCTATCACGGCCAGGTGGAAAAGCTGGGCTATGGCTACACCGCCAAGTGCTTCGACTGCCACGGCTTCCATACGGTCCAGCTCGTCAGCGACCCGACCTCCACGGTGTATCCGACCAACCGGCTCGCCACGTGCCGGAAGTGCCATGCCGACGCGACCCCCGGGTTCATCACCTTCGAGCCGCATGGCAACGCGCATGATTTCCGACGCTATCCGCTGCTGTGGATCACGCAGCACGCCATGACCGCGCTGCTGGCCGGCGTGTTTGCGTTCTTCTGGACGCACTCGGCGCTGTGGTTCTACCGCTCCTGGAAGGAGCGGAAGGCGCGCGAGGAGCAACAGGAGAAGGAGGTGTATTACGACATCTGGTCGTTCAAGCCGCAGCCGCACATGCCGCACCATAACGACCAGCCTTGGTTCCAGCGCTTCCCCGCCGTCTGGCGCGCGGCGCACCTGATCTTCCTGCTCACCACCATGACGCTGGTGCTGACCGGCATGACCGTGCTGTACAGCGGCAGCTTCTGGGCCCCCACCGTCGCTCGCCTGTTTGGCGGCCCGCGCGTGCTGGCGACCATCCATCACACCTGCGCCGCGATCTTCCTTTCGGTGTTCGCTATTCACGTGGTGACGATGGCAGTGAAGCTGGGGCGGGGCAGGAAGCCATTCCGCTGGTTCGGACCGGATTCGCTGGTCGTGCGTTGGCAGGATTTCGTCGACATCCTGGCCATGTTCCGCTGGTTCTTCGGTCTTGGCCCCCGGCCACAGTTCGATCGGTGGACGTACTGGGAGAAGTTCGACTACTGGGCGGTGTTCTGGGGCGTGACGGTGATCGGCGGCAGCGGCGCTCTGCTGTATTTCCGCATTCCAGTGGCGCGCGTGCTGCCCGGCTACGTGTTCAACATCGCCACCATCTTTCACGGCGAGGAAGCCATCCTGGCAGCCGTGTTCCTGTTCACGGTGCACTTCTTCAACAACCATTTCCGCCCGGACAAATTCCCGCTGGATACGGTGATGTTCACCGGCGCGGTGACGCTGGAGGAACTGAAGCGCGAGCACGCAGCGCAGTATCAGCGCCTGGTGGAAAGCGGCGAGCTTGAGAGCTGCCGCGTTCGTCCGCCGTCACCGGCGATGGCCCGTGGCTCACGCATCCTGGGCTTCACGCTGATTACGATCGGCCTGATCCTGCTGATGCTGGTGGTGACCGGTTTCGTCGGGCACCTGTTCGAATAGCCGCCGCCCCCGCGCACGCCCCCTCGCCCGTGGCTTTGCGGCAACGCCCGCTTGCCCCACACTGGCGCATCCATCGCAAGGGGAGGGTACATCATGGAAGTCCGTCTCGACGGCCGCACGGCCATCATCACCGGCGCAAGCAAGGGGCTCGGCCTCGCCATGGCAAAGGAATTCGCCGCATCCGGCGCCAACGTCGCCATGCTGGCCCGCCGGCCCGAAATCCTGGAGGAAGCCAAGGCCGTCGCCTCGCAGGGCGCCAGCGGCCGCGTCGCCACCTTCGTCTGCGACGTCTCTCACAAGGACCAGATCGAACGCACCTTTGCCGGAGTGCTCGACACCTTCGGCAAGGCGGACATCCTGATCAACAACGCCGGCCAGTCGCGCGCCATGCCGGCCGAGCAAATCACCGACGAGCTCTGGCACGAGGACCTGGAACTGAAACTGTTCGCCGCGATTCGTCTGACGCGGCTGGTGTGGCCGGGGATGAAGGAACGCAAGTGGGGGCGGATCATCAACGTATTGAACCTGGGCGCAAAGGCGCCGCGCGCCGGCGGCGCTCCCACCGCGGTATCGCGCGCCGCGGGCATGGCATTCATGAAGGTGCTGGCCGGCGAAGGCGCTCCACATGGCATTTTGGTGAACGGCCTGCTGGTGGGCCTGATCGATTCCGACCAACATGTCCGCCGCCATCAGCGCGAAGGCGCCAACGTGCCCTATGAGGACTTTCGCGCGAAAATGGGCGCCAACATTCCGCTGGGCCGCATCGGCAAGGCCGAGGAATTCGCCGCGATGGCCTGCTTCCTGTGTTCCGACCTCGCCGGCTTCACCACCGGCACCGCGATCAACATGGACGGTGGCGCGAGTCCCGTCGTCTAACGTCCCCTGTCCCGCGGTCGGGCCGCGAAGAGTATCGGACGGTCGAATGAGGGTATTGCGGGCCGCACGCTGCGCCCTCACCTAACTCTCTCCCGCAAGCGGGAGAGGGGATAGGTTCATGGCGAAGATCATTCCCGTTGCAGCGTTCGATTGCGTGGTGTTTGGCGCCACCGGCGACCTGACGCTGCGCAAGCTGCTGCCGGCGCTGTACTACCGGTGCCGTGACGGCCAGGTTCCGCCCGAGTCCCGTATCATCGGCGCCGCCCGGTCGGACCTGGGCGACGATGGTTTCCGCCGCCGTGCTTCCGAAGCGCTGAAGCACCACGTCGCGCCCGCCGATCTCGATCCCGAATCGGTGGATCGGTTCTGCGCCAGACTCTGCTACGTGCGTCTCGATGCCACGCAGCCCGATGCCGATTGGGATGGCTTGCGGCGCGTGCTGCATCCCGACCGGGTGCGCGTATTCTATCTTGCCACATCGCCCGACCTTTACGGTTCGATCTGCCGCAACATCAGCCGGGCGGACCTCGTGACCGCGGACTCCCGCGTGGTCCTGGAAAAACCGATTGGCCACGATCTCGCCTCGGCGCGCGCGGTCAACGATCAGGTCGGCGAGGTATTCGACGAACCACAGATCTTCCGCATCGACCATTATCTGGGCAAGGAAACCGTCCAGAACCTGCTGGCATTGCGTTTCGCCAATTCGATCTTCGAGCGCCTGTGGAACACCGACGTGATCGATCATGTGCAGATCACGGTGGCCGAGACGGTCGGGCTGGAAGGCCGCGGCGGCTATTTCGACAAGGCCGGCGTGCTGCGCGACATGGTGCAGAACCACCTGTTGCAGCTTCTGTGCCTGATCGCCATGGAGCCGCCGGTCTCGCTGGAAGCCGATCGCGTGCGCGACGAAAAACTGAAAGTGCTGCGCGCGCTGCGCCCGTTCGAACCGCACGACGCGGCGACGCTGACGGTGCGCGGCCAATACACGCAGGGTGCGATCGATGGGAAGCCGGTGCCCGGCTATCTGGCCGATCTCGGCACCGACGAGCCCAGCACCACGGAGACATTCGTCGCGCTGAAGGCCGAGGTGCGCACCTGGCGCTGGGCGAACGTGCCGTTCTACCTGCGCACCGGCAAGCGGCTGCCGAAAAAGGTTTCGGAGATCGTGGTGCAGTTCCGCGCTCTGCCTTTTTCCATCTTCCCGCCCGACGCCGGGGAATGGCAGCCGAACCGGCTGATCATCCGGTTGCAGCCGGAAGAAGGCATCCGGCTGGAGATGATGACGAAAGATCCCGGCCCGGGCGGATTGCGCCTTTCACCGACGGGTCTGGATATCCGCTTCGAAACGGCCTTCAATACCCGCTTTCCCGACGCCTATGAACGCCTGCTGATGGACACCGTCCGCGGCAATCCCACCTTGTTCATGCGCCGCGACGAAGTGGAGGCCGCCTGGGCCTGGGTAGAGCCGATTTTGGAAGCCTGGGCCAGTCGCCCGGATCACCCGCGCGCCTATCCCGCAGGCACCTGGGGTCCCACGGCGTCGATTGCGCTGATCGAACGCGACGGCCGCACGTGGCACGAGGATATCACGTAGTCCGACCTGGCCCCCAATCGTCATGGCCGGATTCGACCCGGCCATGACGGGTTGCTTCTTGTTAGTTAGGACCGAAGCGGCGAAGCGATCTCCCGCGGGGATTGCGTCGTCGCTTCGCTCCATTCGCCCGCCAGGCCGCGTATCAACCATCATGCTGCGCGCCATCACATCAGTTCAATCGGTTCGTGATGCGCCGGCGCCGGCTTGCTCGCTTCCTCCGGGCGGCGGAACCAGGAGAACACCGCGGCCAGTGATGCAACCGCCACCAGAGATATCATCACGCCGTGCAGGCCATCCATGAACGCCGGTTTGCTGAGAAACGCCAGTGCCCTGCTCGCATTATGATGCGTTGTCATGGTGCCGGCTTCGAGTTGTGCAATCGTAATGAACAACATGCCGGATATGTCGATGCCGAAGATCAGGCCGAGCGAGCGCATCATGTTGAGCAATCCGCCCATCACGCCCAGCTTGTCGCGCGGCGTTGCCGCCATGGTGGCGCGATTGTTAGCGGGGGTGAACAAGCCGAGGCCGGCGCCCAGGATCACCATCGCCGCGATAAGCAGTGCCGGATGCCGCACGGTTGACGTGACGATCAGCATGGCCGTCCCGGTCATCAGCATCAGCGAACCGGCCAGGGTCAGGTTGCGCGCGCCGAACCGGTCGCACGCGGCGCCGGCGAATGGCGCCAGCACCGCCATCGAGGCCGGCACGGGCATCAGCAGAACGCCCGAGAGCAACGTGCTGTAGCCCAGCACTTGTTCGAAGTAGAACGGCAGCAGGAACAGTACCGCGAACAGGGCATAATAGGCGAGGAAGGCCGTCACGTTGCCGACAACCAGCCGGTAATGATGGAACAGCCCAAGATCGATCATCGGGCTTTTGGTCCTGTGCTCCGCGATAGCGAACAAGCCGAGGCAGACGAGGCCCAGCGTCAGCTCGGCCAGCACCGCCAACGAATACCAGCCCTCGGTCTCGGCGCGGTTCACACCCACTGACAGGCCCATCAGCGCCACGGTGAACAATACGATGCCGGGATAGTCGATTTTGGCGCGGCCGGCGCTGGGATGATAACGCGGCAGAACGAAATGCGCCGCAAGACCACCAACGATGCCGATCGGAACATTGACATAGAAAATGGCCCGCCAGCCGACCCAGGCGACCAGCACGGCGCCGATGAATGGCCCCAGTGCCATTGCGGTGGCTTGCGTCGCGGCCTGGATGCCGAGCGCCCGGCCGAGTTGCTTGCTGCGAAATACCTGCGTGATCAGCGCGACGGAATTGGCCTGCAGCAAACCTGCGCCGATCGCCTGCAACGCGCGGGCGATGATCAGGAACACCGCATCGGGTGCAAGCCCGCACAACGCCGAGCCGACAACGAAGATGCCGAAGCCGATATTGTACAGCAGGCTGCGCCCGTAGATGTCGGCCAGCCGACCGACGATGGGCAGCGAGATCGCCAGCACGATCATATACGCGATCGATACCCATTCGACGACCGACAGGCGAACGTCGAATTCATCTTTGATGGTTGGCAAAGCGATGTTGACGATGCTGATATCGAGCGCCGACATCGTGGCGCCGATCAGCACGACGCCAAGCACGGTCCACTGCCATCGTTGACGCGCGATCAGGCCTTCCCCGACCGTACGGTGGCGATGATGGGGGAAGGTGAGCAAGTGGTTCATGGCGCGGGAGGTCTCTGCAGGCTGGGCGTTACGCAAAGCATCGCACGCCGGGGCGGTGAACATCGGCGTTCCACAAATCGGTAGGTCGGCTGCTCGAGTAGCCTCCCGTTATGGCAAAAAGGAGTCGAATTTCGCCCAGTCAACCGACGTGACAAAAATGACATGATCGGCTGGGCAACGTCTGGTGGAAGTTTTTTTCGCGGCCGCGGTTGGCGCGTGCCGCGTTGACGTTTGTTAAATGGCAACAGCGAAGCCGCTCGCCCGGCAGGCCCCGAAGCCAGTCTGCTCCCGCTCAGTCCGCTCCTGATAAGGTCCGAGGCTGCCGTCATCCGCCAACAGCGGAGACCTCTCCCGGTGCATCCCGGTCACGCGCGGCTTGAGGCTGACCTGAGCCCGTCGCACACTCGGCAGATCGACGCAGGAGGAAATGCGCATGAAAATCGGCTTCATCGGGCTCGGCATGATGGGCGCAGGCATGGCCAGCAATCTGCAGAAGGCGGGCCATGACCTCGTGGTGCACGACCTCTCGCGCCAGGCCGCGTCGCGGCATCTGACCAACGGCGCCGTCTGGGTGGACAGTCCGCGCGCCGTCGCCGAGGCGGCGGAACTCGTGTTCACCTCGCTGCCGACCCCGGCCGATGTCGAAACGGTCGGCACCGGACCGAACGGATTGGCTGAGGGTTTCCGCAAGGGCGCGGCCTGGTTCGATCTGTCCACCAACGCGGTAAATGTCGTGCGCGCGCTGCATGCGACGTTCGCGGAACGCGGCATCGATTTCCTGGATGCGCCGGTCAGCGGCGGGCCAGGCGGCGCCAACAGCGGGCGGCTGGCAATCTGGGTCGGCGGCGACAAAGCGGTGTTCGACCGATTCAAGCCGGTGCTGGACGCGATGGGCGACGCCGCGCGGTATATCGGACCGATCGGCGCGGGCACCGTTGCCAAGCTGGTGCACAACGCCGCGGGTGCCGCGGTGAGCACGGTACTGGCGGAAGTGTTCACAATGGGGGTGAAGGCCGGCGTCGAGCCTCTGCCGCTCTGGGAGGCGATCCGCCAGGGCGCCGGCGGCCGCGCACGATTGTTCGATCGCATGTCCCGCGGTTTCCTGACCGGCATCTACGATCCGCCGGATTTCGCATTGCGCCTGCTGCACAAGGACGTATCGCTGGCGTGCCAGTTGGCCCGCGATGTCAGCGTGCCGATGCGATTGACCAACCTGGCGCATCAGGAACTGACCGAGGCGCTGAACCGCGGTTGGGGCCAGCGGGATTCGCGCATCACCATGCTGCTGCAGCAGGAGCGCGCCGGAATCGAAAAGATCGCTGTTCCGCCGGACAAATTGAAAGCAGTGCTCGAATCCGACAAATAACAGTGCCCTGGCTGCAGCGCTACGCGGTCACTTCCATTGCGAGGAGCGCAGCGGCGAAGCAATCTCGCCCGAGTGGGCGCGGAGCTGCGCGCGCCACCGCGGCCGAGATTGCTTCGGCCCCTGTGGGGCCTCCCAACGACATGGGCCGGGCTAAGCCGCCGCCTTCCCGGCCTGTAGTTCCTTCACCGCGCCTGTCGTGAGGCACTGACCGCCAATCGCCCAGTCGCCGCTTTCGATTTCGTCGACCTTCACCCAGGTGACGCCGCGCATGGATTCACCTTCCACGGAAACCATCGCGTCAGTCACCTTCTTGATCATTTCCTGCTTCTGCGACGGCGTGAACACGCCCTTGATCAGCGAGATTTGCACCAGTGGCATGATTTTCTCCTTCCCTGTCGGACGATGCTTTCGGCACCGCGTCCTGCGATGCCGCGATCGACCGCCACCACGCTAGGCGGACACCGGCAACGTTGCATGAGAAGAAGATGAGAATGGCCGTGGCGCCGGTTCATGCCTCGAGGCTGTAGCCGATGCCTCGCACCGTTTTCACAATATGCGCATTGGTGCCCAGCTTGCGCCGGATCTGCCGGATGACCGCGTCCAGTACGTTGCTTTCGCCGGCGTAGTCCTCGCCCCACAGCTCCGCCATCAGCTCGTCGCGCGGCGCCGGCAGCCCATCGCGCGCATGCAGGCGCTGCATGACCGAGAACTCGAGCGGCGAAAGCTGGACGCTGCAATTACGCAGCGTAAAGCGGCGGGATTGCTCATCCAGCAGATCGGGCGTGGATTGCCCGATCTCCGCCTGGAGCAGACGCGAAATCCAGCCGTCGAATGAGTCCGGGCCCATGTCGAGCACGGCGGTATGATAGGTGCGTCCGTCGATGTCGATGCGGCCATCGTCGGGCAGGGTGAATCCGAGCTCCGTCGCCACGGCCGCATAGGGCGCGGGATCGGTCAGCGTCAGGTACACCCATCGCAGCGCCGGCCGCATTTCCATGTACATGCGTTTCATGTCCAGCCAGGCGGCAGCCTGGATTTCGGACGGCGCCTCGCCTTGCTCTGCACTCAGCCAGCGGCGAATGAACAATGCCCGTGCTGTCTTCGCGTTGGGCCGATGCCGCGCCCACCAGGCACGTGCCAGCGGATCGCGCTCGATCAGGGCGAAATCCATGCGCACGGGATCATAAGTCCAATGAAGCCCGACCACGCGTTGATCGTGGTCGCGCACGGCCAGAAACGCATTTGGAGCGCGCGCAAGCCAACGCCCGACCAGATCGACAACCGCCGGCGGCTCGTGCGCGCGCACAATCGCGGCCACCGCCGCATGGTCGCCCGGCTGCACGCGATCGACCGAGAACCGGGTCGCGGCGGAGGGGAAGAACGCCTCGCGAATCACCGGATTGCGCAGCAGGTAGATCATATCGGCGGTGTATCGCCACATGTCGCCTGGCGCGCATTGCCGCGTCTCTGCTTTTGCGCAGTGCCATGCCGCGCGCTGATAGGCGCGGAACCGCGGTGCATCGGACAGCGCCAGCGCCGCGGCCACGGCGGAGCGGACCAGCTCGTGGATATGCAATCCGTCCTGCACAACATCGACGAAAGGCAGGCGGCGCAGTGCTGCGAACGTCTCGCGGGCGGGCAGATGCGGCAGCAACCGCGCCAGCATCGGCATCGTCACCCGCCGGACCACGCTCGCTGCTTCGATCGCCTCGCGGAGTCCTTCGTCGCCGGCCCCACTCAGATAGGCCTGCGCTAAATCCAGATTCACATCGACCAGCGCATCGACCACGGTGGCTGCGCTATCCCGCAGCTTGCTGGCGGCCAGGACGGTCGCCAATGGGTGGCCGCGGGTAACGTGATAAATCGTGCGGGCACGGTCTTCCACCATGCCGAACCGCGCGACCAAATGCTGCGTCGCCACGCGATCCAACGGCTTGAGATCGAGCGTGCGCAAGCGAATCCCGCACTGCGGATCGCCGCGCCAGAGTGGGCCGGCGGGCTCGCGCGCTGCGAAATAGAGGCGCACCGCCGGGGGCAGCGCGGGAACGAATGACTCGCGCAGCCAGACCTCGATCAATGTGAGGGATTCGTAGTTATCGATCATGATAGCGATCGCGCTGTCACCAAGCCGGGCGGACAGGGATTCGAGGTCAACGCCTTCTCCGTACTGGCGGGAAAGGCCTTCAAGAAAACCTTTGGCTGTCGGTTCGAGCAATCGGCCATCGAGCCACAGCACCGTCATCCCGGATGCCTGTGCCTGCGATGCGGCAGCACGCAGAAGCGTTGTTTTGCCGATGCCCGCGATGCCGTGGATGTACCATATCGGTTGAACGGTGCCATCCGACGGAGCGAGCAAGAGACCAAGCTCGTGCTCTCGGCCAATGATCTGGTCGGCCGACCGGCCCGTGCGAGCGTCCGACGGAACCGTCTGGACCATCCCTTGCTCCCCCACGATGGACGTTACCACGCCGGGAGCATTGCGGGTGTGATTTTTCACATAGTACCCGCCCTCCATGATTGCAGTGCCGCCAGCGTCGCCTATCCCTCGGCGGCGGCGTAGTCGGCAGGGACGGTCGGCAAGGGCAGTCAGCAGGGGCGTACTTGAGCGCGCGGCGCATGCGCCGCAGACTGACGCGAGCAGGAACGCGGATGACGGCTTGGACGGATCAGCCCGGGCTTGATGCATTCCATAGGGTCGCGAACAAAGGAGGATCACGCATGCAACTCGGCGCACTGGTTCCACTCGGCGACATCGGCGGCGATCCGTCCGTCGTGCGTGACTTTGCCCAGAACGTGGAAGCCATGGGCTACGATTTCCTGGAAGCGCCGGATCACGTGCTGGGCGTCAACGCCGCCTCCCGCCCCGGCTGGGACCGGAACGACAACGACGACCTGTTCCACGACCCGTTCGTATTGTTCGGTTTCCTGTCCGGTTGCACGACGAAGCTCGGCTTCTCCACCGGCGTGTTGATCCTGCCGCAGCGGCAAACCGTGCTGGTGGCGAAGCAGGCCGCGTGCCTCGATGTGCTGTGCGGCGGGCGCTTCCGCCTGGGCATCGGCGTCGGCTGGAACGAGGTCGAATTCGTCGGCCTGAATGAGAATTTCAAAAACCGCGGCCGACGGTCAGAAGAGCAAGTACAGGTGATGCAGGCGCTGTGGGCGAACCAGCACGTCACGTTCCAAGGCAAGTACCACACGATCGAGGATGCCGGGATCAATCCGCGCCCGGCCTCCGGCCGCGTGCCGGTGTGGTATGGCGGGCATCACGACCTGACATTGCCGCGCATCGCCAAATGGGGCGACGGCTGGATGCCGAATGCCTATGCGCCGAACGACGAAGCGCTGGCGATCTTCGACCGGCTGCGCAGCCTGACGCGCGAGGCGGGGCGCGATCCCTCCGCCGTCGGCATCGAGGTCTGGACGTCATGCGGTTCCGGCACGCCGGCCGATTGGAAGCGGGATGCCGCATTCTGGAAGCAGGCCGGCGCGTCGCACCTATGCCTCACCACCACGTTCAACCGCCGCGCGCATCGCCGCATCGCCGGCCACGCAATGGCCGATCATCTGAATGCGCTGCGGCAATACCGCGACGCGATTGGTGGCGTGCTGTCGTAATAACTCTCGTCATCGCCGGGCCTGACCCGGCCATCGTGCGTCCGTGAGCGTGCCTTGTCGGGATGGTGCAAGTCCATCTCGGGCCTACCGACCAAGCCTGTAGCTGAAGGTAACTGCGTCATCGCGAGGTGGGGTGGGGAGCAACTGGA
>Ga0335075_10002562_pt1 | contig 29121 bp, 20 predicted proteins | sample Lox_Sample_24_FD_206723 | JGI IMG/M metagenome (GOLD analysis project Ga0335075, IMG submission 206723) | Soil microbial communities from Loxahatchee National Wildlife Refuge, Florida, United States - Lox_Sample_2.4 | ecosystem: Environmental > Terrestrial > Soil > Wetlands | place: USA...
GCGCGTACTCCGGGGCGGTGGTGAAGCCGACCTGGTTGTTCACGATGACGTGCACGGTGCCGCCGGTCCGGTACCCGCGCAGCTGGGACAGGTTCAGCGTCTCGGCCACCACGCCCTGCCCGGCGAAGGCGGCGTCGCCGTGGATCAGCAGCGGCAGCACGGTGAAGCCGGGCTCGCCCTTGTCGATCACGTCCTGCTTGGCCCGGACCACCCCCTCCATGACCGGGTCGACGGCCTCCAGGTGGCTCGGGTTGGCTACCAGCGAGGTCTTTATCGGCCGGCCGCCTGGCGCGCGGAACGTCCCCTCCGCGCCGAGGTGGTATTTCACGTCGCCTGAACCTTGCACGCTGCCCGGGTCCAGGTTGCCCTCGAACTCCTTGAAGATCTGCGCGTAGGACTTGCCCACGATGTTGGCCAGCACGTTGAGCCGGCCTCGGTGGGCCATTCCGATGACGACCTCGTCCAGGTCGGCCCCGGCCGCCTCGGCCAGCACGGCGTCAAGCAGCGGGATCAGGGATTCGGAGCCCTCGAGCGAGAACCTGCGCTGGCCCACGTACTTGGTCTGCAGGAACATCTCGAACGCCTCGGCCACGTTCAGCCGGGACAGGATGTGGATCTGCTCGTCGTGTTCGGCGCGGGGATGCGGGACCTCGATCCTGGCCTGGAGCCACCGTCGTTCTTCCGGGTCCTGGATGTGCATGTACTCGGTGCCGACCGTTCGGCAGTACGAGTCGCGCAGCACGCCCAGGATGTCCCGCAGCTTCATCCGCGGCTTCCCGCCGAAGCCGCCGGTGGGGAACTCGCGCTCCAGGTCCCACAGGGTCAGCCCGTGCTGGTTGATGTCCACGTCGGGGTGCCTGCGCTGGGTGACCTCGAGCGGGTTGGTGTCGGCCATCAGATGGCCGCGCACCCGGTAGGCGTGGATCAGCTCCTGCACCCGGGCCGACCGGGTGACGTCGTCGTCGTGGCCGTACGAGACGTCCCTGACCCAGCGGACCGGCTCGTACGGGATGCGCAGCGCGGCGAAGATCTGGTCGTAGAACTCGTCCCCGCCGAGCAGCAGCTCGTGGATCTTCCTCAGGAACTCCCCGGACTGGGCGCCCTGGATGATCCGGTGGTCGTAGGTGGAGGTGAGCGTGACCGACTTGCTGATCGCCAGCCGGGCCAGTGTCTCCTCGGACGCGCCGGCGTACTCGGCCGGATACTCCATCGCGCCGACCCCGACGATGCAGCCCTGTCCAGGCAGCAGCCTCGGCACCGAGTGGACGGTGCCGATCGTGCCCGGGTTGGTGATGGTGGCGGTGGTGCCCTGGTAGTCGGCGACCGCGAGCTTGCCCATCCGCGCCCGGCGCACGACGTCCTCGTAGGTCGTCCAGAACAGCCGGAAGTCCATCTCCTCCGCGGACTTGATGTTCGGCACCAGGAGCTGCCTGGCCCCGTCGGCCGTCTGCACGTCGATGGCCAGGCCCAGGTTGACGTGCTCGGGCCTGGCGACGGCCGGCTTGCCGCCGTCCTCGGTGTAGGCGTCGTTCATCTCCGGCATCGCCAGCAGCGCCTGGACCACCGCGAACCCGATCAGGTGCGTGAACGACACCTTGCCGCCGCGGCCGCGGCGCAGGTGGTTGTTGATGACGATCCGGTTGTCGACAAGCAGCTTGGCCGGGATCGAACGGACGCTGGTGGCCGTCGGCACGGACAGGCTCGACGTCATGTTGGCGACGGTCCGGGCCGCGGCTCCGCGCAGCCTGCTCACCTCGGCGGTCGACGGTGGGCTCGGGGGAGAAGCCACGGCGGCAGCAGGGGGAGCGGCCCCCTCGGCGGGAGCGGCTGCCTGCGCGGCGTGCGCGGCCTGCGGCGGGCGTGGCGCCGGCGTGGCCGGCGGCTGTACGGCAGGCTGTGCCTGCGCGGCCTGCGGTGGCGCGGCCGGTGCCTGCGGCGGCTGGCCGTGCGCGGTTGACTGCCCCTGCGCGGTCGGCTCGGCAGCCGCGGTCGGCTGCGGGCGCGAGGTGATCACCGGCTGGGGCCCGGTCCCGTTGGGCAATGCCGGGGTGTAGTCGGCGAAGAAGCTCCACCAGGCCCGGTCCACTGACGCCGGGTCAGCCAGGTAGCGCTGGTAAAGCTCCTCGACCAGCCATTCGTTCGCGCCGAAGTCGGCGTGGCCCGCGGCCGGGTCCTTTCCGGTCGCCTGGCGCGGCGGACCGGATGACTGCTGTGGCGATCCTGGCGCTGACCCGGTCTGGCCCTGGGACCCTTGACGGCCCTTTGGGCCCTGCGGGCCAGCTGACCCTTCAGGCTCGCGGACCTGCGCATTACCCTGCGATGACTCAGAAGACACGGCGGACATCGTCCCCCAAGACCTTCTTCCGACGCTGTGAATAGTTGGCTGAGATTGCTTACCAGGCTACCCGTGCGTCACCAGGGACGGGCCGGGAGTCCGCGCCGGGCCGAGGTGGCGGTGATCACGGCCCGCGCCCCGGCGCGGCGTCCTGAGGTGCGCGGAAGTGCCGGTCACGGCCGGGTGCCTGCCGGTACGATCGGCGGAGAGCGGCAGACCGGCCAAGGCAAAGGTGACGAGGGACACGACTGGCAATCCTGGGGCGGGTGGCCCGAGGGAGCCTGCGGGTCGCCAACACCCGCGCGCGTGGGACGGCGACTTCGGGACCGTACCGGGGTACGAGTTCGAGGGCCGGCGTCCATCTACGGAGCCGAGACAGCGGCCGGGGCCCCCTGGTCAGGGGCCCGGGGAAACCGAGTCCTGGCCCGGCGGGGATGAGCAGCGGTTCGGGTCTTCACCGCCGATGACCGAGCCGCCATTCACATCGCGGCAAGCATGGTCCCTGGACGACACGGTCGTCCCTGGCTTCGAGTTCGACACCTGGCCCGGCCGTCAGTCGCGTGAGCCTGGCCGCCAGTCGCGGCAGCCCGGCCGGCAGTCACGGCAGGGTGACCGGCAGTCACGGCAGCCTGGCCGGCAGCCGCCGCAGCCTGGCCGGCAGCCGCGCCGGCCCGCTGCGGGGGAGGCGCGCTCCGAGTGGGTCAAGCTGTTGCGCTCGTTCCTGCCCGCGCCGGTCAAACGAAACCGGTTCGCCGAATTCCGGTCCGCGCTCCACTTCCGCGGGGTCTGGCCGCGGGTGGTCGCGCCGATCCTGGCCATGATCGTGTTCGGCGTGGCCGTGGTCGTGCTGGCCGACGCGAACAAAGACGGCGGCGCCGGGACGACGCCATCCACGGCTACCCTCGGGTTCCCGCCCGCCGCCCTGGCCGGCAACCAGTTCACCGCGGCCGACAGCGGGCGGGGGATCAGCCAGACGCTCGGCCGGGTTGCCAGCGACGGCGCCGAGATCGTGGCCGTGGGGTCGCAGCAGGGTGCACGGATCGCGCGCGCTCAGTTCTTCGTGTCGATGAACGACGGAAGGTCCTGGTCCATGGGCACGGTCCGCGCTCGAGACGGCGGGCCGCCGCCCCCCGGGCACGCGGCGCGGTTCGTGGCCGGCGGGAACGGCGCGTGGCTGGCCCTCGGCCCGGACTCGACCTGGACCAGCACCGACGGCCGGACCTGGACGCTGGCCTCGGTCACCGGACTGCCGCTGCGTCCCGGCGACCAGATCAGCGCGCTGAAGCGCACGGCGGCGGGATTCATCGCCGTCGGATCGAACGTGTCAGGCGGGAAAGCGGCCGGCGAAAGCCCCGTGGTCTTCCTGTCGGCCAACGGCGTCAGCTGGCAGCGGCTCGGCGCGGCGCAACTCCGGCTGGCCGCCGACGGTGGCCGCGTCCTCGACATCAGGTACGCCGCGGCGTTCGGGAACCGGATCTTGATCGCGGGCGACGTGGACCTCCCGCAGGCCGCCGCGGCGACCAGCGCCGCCTGGCTCAGCGTCAACGGCGGGGCGACCTGGACGCTGGCGGTCCCGCCTGGCGCCGCTCCGGCCGGGCACGGCGCCCGCGACGTGATCACCGGCCTGGCCGCCATCGCGGATGGCTTCGTCCTGGCCCGCCCGGCCACGACCGTAAGCGAACCCTCCGACGGCAAAACCAACGCGGCAGGCGGCAAAACCAACGCCGCAAGCGGCAAAACCAACGCCACCGCCGGCGGCAAAAAGCCAGCCAGCCGCGAGCCCGCGGTCGACGTCTACCGCTCACCGAACGGCACCTCCTGGACGTTCGCCGCCGCCCTCACCACGCCCACGGGTTTCGTCGCCGAGATGATGAACGGCGCCTCCGACGGCGCCGTGGTCGCCGGTCAGGCCGGCCGGAACCTTATCGCCTTCACCTCCGCCAGCGGCGCGTCCTGGCTGCGGACGGTGGCGTTCGGCCGCAACGGGGCGCAGAGCTTGTCGGGCGTGGCCACGGCCACGGGAGGCACCGTAGTGACCGCGGGCACGAGCACCTCGGACCCCGACAGCCGCCAGCCGCTGCTCACCGTGCTGGCGGGGAAGCCAACCCCGGTAGACATCGCGGGAATCGCAGGCGCCGCCGACCCCCAGCTTGCCGTCAACGCGATCGCGGCGGGGGGCGAGCAGCTGGTCGCGGTGGGCAGCGCCAACGGCTTCCCGGCTGTCTGGACATCCGCGGGCGGCGGCACCTGGACGCGCGCGGTCGGCCAGCCCGCCGCGGCGCTTGAACGGCCGGGGGTTCAGCAACTGACCAGCGTGACCGACGGCCCAGCCGGCTGGCTGGCGGTGGGCGGCGTCATCGCGGTCGCGGCCGAACACCCGGTGGTGGTCGGCTCACAGGACGGCCGCGTCTGGACCGCCGCGGACAACGAGGCCGCCTTCAGCCAGCCCGGCCTGGTCACCGAGCAGGCCGCCGCGACGCAAGCCGGTTACGTCATCGTGGGTTCCCAGGTCGTGCGGGGCCGCAGGTCCGCGGCGGCCTGGTGGTCAGCGGGCCTGACCGGCTGGCACCGCGCAAGCGTCCCAGGCGGCAGCGCCGGCAGGCAGATGCTCGCCGTCACGGCTGCCTCGCGCGGGTTCGTCGCGGTAGGCGCGGCCGGCCACTCGGCCGCCGCCTGGACCTCCGCAAACGGCGGCCGCACGTGGACCGAGGCGACCGTCCCCCTGCCGGTCGGCGCAGCCAAGGCCGTGCTGCAGCGCGTCGCGAGCAACGGCCGCACCGTGGTCGCGGTGGGCACCGCGACCACCACGACCGGCCAGCAACTGCCGTTCGCGGCCGCCTCGGCCGACGGCGGCACCACCTGGACCGAGTCCGCGCTGCCGGTTCCCCAGGGCAGCGCGGCCGTCACCGCGCTGACAAGCATCGGAAGCGGGTCCGGCGGCGGGTTCGTCGCGACCGGGACGTTCGGCCTGACCCAGGGCCACCGGAACGTGGTGGTATGGACATCCTCGGTGAGCGGAACAGCCTGGCGGGCGGTCACCCCGCGCGGGCAGGGCCTGACCGGACCAGGCATCCAGGCGATCACCGCCCTGACCGCGTCCGGCGTCACGCTGACCGGAGTCGGCTTCAGCGCCGACCCGGCCGGCGAGCAACCCGTCCTCTGGCAGTCACCTATCCGGTAGGGCCAAAGGCGGGCCGAACACGTCTTCCCTCCGGTTGGCCAGGCTTGGCACCGTCTCCCGGACGGCCTCGACCATCCCGGCATCCACCGAACCCACCGCCACCCCCGGCCAAGCCCCGAGATCGACGCGCACCACGCCGAGCGGGTCGACCAGAATGCTCCGCCCGACCCCGGTCGGGGCGCTGGTCGGCGGCTCGTCCGGGTCGGGCACCTGACAGGCCGCCGCCACCCACACGGTGTTCTCGATGGCCCGCGCCCGGACCAGCGTGACCCAGTGCTCCTCCTTCAGCGGCCCCGCGGCCCACGCCGCCGGCAGCACCAGCAGCGTCGCTCCCGCCACGCTCAGCGTCCGCGACAGCTCGCCGAACCGCACGTCGTAGCAGATTTCCAGCCCCACCCGCAGCCCGGCCAAGGTACAAAGCACCGGCACGGACCCCGGAGCGACCAGCTCGGACTCGCGGTGACCGAACGCATCGAACAGGTGCAGCTTGCGGTAGGCGGCCACCATCTCCCCGCGGTCGTCGAGCGCCACGGCGGTGTTGTACACGCGCCCGTCAGGTGCGGGCTCGAACACCCCGGCCACCAGCCCGACCCCGAGCTCCTTGGCGAACGCGGAAAGCCCGGTGCAGAACGGCCCGTCCAGCGGCTCGGCCATGGCCCGCAGGTCCGAGCCGAACCTGACCTGCGTCGCCTCGGGAAACACCGCGAGGTCCGCGCCCTGGTCGACGGCGGACAAAAGAGCAGAACGCACCCGGTCAAGGTTGATCAAAGGCTTGGAGCTGACCGGGATCTGGCACAACGCGACTCGCATACCCCCAACCTTAACCAGCACGGCAAGATGAACAGCGTGAGCAGACCTTTCCTCAACCGCCGCCTGCAGGGCATCGGCACCACGATCTTCGCCGAGATGTCGGCCCGTGCCGTCGCGACCGGATCGATCAACCTGGGCCAGGGCTTCCCCGACCGCGACGGCCCGCCCGAGATCGCCCGCGCCGCCGCCGACGCCATCATGCAGGGCAAAGGCAACCAGTACCCGCCCGGCCCCGGCATCCACGAGCTGAGAAGCGCCATCGCCGCTCACCAGGAACGCTTCTACCGGGCGCACTACGACCCCGACACCGAGGTGCTGGTCACCGCGGGGGCCACCGAGGCGGTCGCCGCCGCCCTGCTCGCCCTGGTCGAGCCGGGCGACGAGGTGATCGCGTTCGAGCCCTACTACGACTCCTACGCCGCCAACATCGCCATGGCCGGCGGGACCAGGGTCCCGGTCACGCTGCGGCCCCCCGGCTTCCGCCCCAACCTGGATGAGCTGAACCGGGCCATCACCCCCCGCACCCGCCTCATCCTGCTCAACAGCCCGCACAACCCCACAGGCTCGGTGTTTACCCGCGACGAACTGGCCGCGATCGCCGCCCTGGCCGTCGAAAAAGACCTGCTCGTGGTCACCGACGAGGTCTATGAGCACCTCGTCTTCGACGGCGAGCACGTGCCCATCGCCCAGTTCCCCGGCATGCGCGAGCGCACCGTCTCCATCAGCTCGGCGGGCAAGACGTTCTCGTTCACCGGCTGGAAGATCGGCTGGGTGACGGCCACCCCCGAGCTAGTGACCGCGGTCAAGACGGCCAAGCAGTTCCTCACGTTCGTCAGCGGCGGCCCGTTCCAGTACGCGATCGCCCAGGCCCTGCCCCTGCCCGACGAGTACTACGCCACGCTGCGAGCCGACCTGCAAGCCCAGCGCGACCTGCTCACCAAGGGCCTGGCCGAGATCGGCTTCGAGGTGTACCCGCCGCAGGGCACGTACTTCGTCACCACCGACATCAGGCCGCTGGGCTGCGACGACGGCCTGGAGTTCTGCCGCACCCTGCCCGAACGCGCCGGCGTCGTCGCCATCCCGTCCGCCGTCTTCTACGACCACAAGGACGCCGCCCGCAGCCAGGTCAGGTTCGCCTTCTGCAAGCGCCCCGACGTCCTGACCGAGGCTCTCGCACGCCTGTCCCGCCTGACCGGAAGCTGAGCCCCGACCCCAGTCCGCCCATCTTTCTACCGAACGGTCCGTGGTCCTGAGCCCCCCTCAACGGTAGGCGTAGGCCCATGGCGGACGCCCGCGGCAGCGGCCAGTATGAGGTCATGCTTTTCGCGCTTGTACTGCTGCTGACGATCGTGTTCATCGCGTCCATCCTCGCCTGGGCGGGCAATGGGCCCGCGCGCCCGGATGGCCTCCGGGGGTGGATCCGGGCTCGCGGCCCGGGTCTGCTGCTGCTGCCCGTCGCGATGTCGGCCGCCGTGATGGCCGGCGGGGCTCACGGGCTCATCCCGGCCGAACTCGGCATCGCGTTTCTGCTCATCGTCCTGGGCCCGAAGCTGGCGGCCAAGCTGGTGCCCTTCGGCGTGTTCGGTCTGGCCATCTTCGGCGTCATGCTGGCGAATATGTACCACGGCGGGTTCACCAACCGAGTCCAGTACCTGTTCGTCCACGCCGGCCCCGGAATCTGGGGCACCCGGCCGGTGCTGGCCGAGGCCGTGGTCCTGTTCGTGGTTGGCCTGTGGCTGCTGCTGCGGCTGGACGCGCGGGGGGCGGGGCTGGTCAGGGCGCTGGGCGCCCGGTGGCTTGGCAGCGGTCGCCGCGGGGTCTCCGGCGCCCACGCGCTGCTCCTGATCCCGGTCGTGGGGCTGGTCATGCAGCTGCTCGGGCCAGGCAACTGGTTCGGCATCCAGTCGATCGACGGGCTCGACGCGGCCCTCATCGACCTGGCCATGGCCATGGCCGCGCTGGTGCTGATCTTCAGGTCGAGGGCCTGGGCCGCGACGGTGGCCGCGGCGGGCCTGCTGGTCCTTGGCACCTACGGCTGGCTGATCGCGGCGTTCTGGCCCGCGGTGCCCGGGTTCTCTTACGCCTTCTCCGACCTGGCCAACAGCTCGACGCCCAGCCCGCTGTGGACCGACGCCCTGGAAGGCTCCGTCCTGCTGGCGCTCGGCCTCTGGCTGGCGCCGCGGGTGACCCGCCATCACCTGGCCGACCTGCCCGACCCCGAGCTCGCGGCCCGGGCCAGGCAACTGGCCCAGCGGGTGCAGACGCTGACCAAGACCCGCCACGAAGCGGTGGACACCGCGGCCGCCGAACTGCGCCGGATCGAGCGGGACCTGCACGACGGCGCGCAGGCCAGGCTGGTCGCCCTCGGCATGTCCCTGCGAGCGGCGGAGCGGATGTTCGCCAGCAACCCAGAAGCCGCGCTGGCCCTGGTCACCGAGGCCAAGGAAACCTCATCCCGCGCGCTGGCCGACCTGCGCGACCTGGTCCGCGGCATCTACCCGCCGGTGCTCGCCGACCGCGGCCTGGCCGACGCGGTCCGGGCTCTGGCCCTGGACACGCCGCTGCACACCGAGCTCGACATCGACCTGCCGGGCGAGGTCGAAAGGCCGGTCGGCGCGGCCGTTTACTTCGCGATCGCCGAGGCGCTGACCAACGCGGTCCGGCATTCCGGCGCCCGCATTGTCCGGGTTCACCTCAGCCACTCCGGCCCAGGGGGCCCAGGGACCGGCACGCTGCGGGCCGAGGTCACCGACGATGGCGCAGGCGGCGCCGACCCGGGCAGGGGAACTGGCCTGGCCGGGGTGGAGCGCAGGCTCTCGACGTTTGATGGCATCCTGGCCGTGAGCAGCCCGCCCGGCGGGCCGACCATCGTCGTCATCGAGGTACCGTGCGCGTTGTCATCGGCGAAGACCTCTATCTACTGAGGGAGGGCCTGGTCCGGCTGCTGACCGCGCATGACTTCGAGATCGCCGCCGCGGTCGGCACCGCCCCGGAGCTGACCGCGGCCCTGGTCGAGCAGCGTCCGGACGTCGGCATCGTGGACGTCCGGATGCCCCCGAACAACACCGACGACGGCCTGCGCGCGGCCCTGCGGGCCCGGCAGCAGGTGCCAGGCCTGCCCGTGCTCGTACTGTCGCAGTACGTGGAGCAGCTTTACGCCCGCGAGTTGCTGGCCGACCAGGCCGGCGGTGTCGGCTACCTGCTGAAGGACCGCGTGTTCAACGACGACCAGTTCACCGGCGCGATCCGCACCGTCGCCGCAGGCGGCACTGTGCTTGATCCCGAGGTGGTGAACAAGCTGATGATCCGGCACTCCCGCACCGAGCCAGTGGCCCGGCTGACCGCCCGGGAGCGCGAGGTGCTCGGGCTGATGGCCGAGGGCCGGACCAACGTCGCGATCGCCCAGCGGCTGTTCGTCACGGAGAAGGCGGTCAGCAAGCACGCGGCCAGCATCTTCGCCAAGCTGGACCTGGCCCCGTCCGACGACGACAACCGCCGCGTCCTGGCCGTCCTGGCCTACCTGGAATCCTTACCGGGATGGAATCCTTACCGGGATGGACGCTGACCTGATGCGCGCGGCGCAGGCCGCTTCCGGGTTCATGCCGGCCGCCGAGGGCCTGGCCCTGTTCGACGCCGCCGCCGGGTACGCGGCCCGCGGGCCTGTCCTCGAGATCGGCAGCTACTGCGGCAAGTCCACGATCTACCTGGCGGCGGCGGCCAGCGCCGCCGGCCAGGTGGTGGTCACCGTAGACCATCACCGCGGCTCGGAGGAGCACCAGCCCGGCTGGGAGTACCACGACCCGGGACTGGTCGACTCGGTGACCGGCCGCCTGGACACGCTGCCGCGGCTGCGCGCCACGCTGGCCGCCGCCGGGCTCGAGGAGCACGTCGTCGTGGTGGTGGGCCGGTCCGCGCAGGTGGCCAGGCTGTGGCGCACGCCACTCGGCCTGGTGTTCATCGACGGTGGCCACACCGAGCAGGCGGCGGTGACCGATTACGAGGGCTGGGCCCCGTGGGTGGCCCCGGGCGGCGCGCTGGCCATCCACGACGTGTTCCCCGACCCCGCCGACGGCGGCAGGCCGCCGTACCTGATCTACCGCCGCGCCCTGGCCTGCGGCGCGTTCACCGAGGTCCGCGCCACCGGCTCACTCCGGCTATTGGAGCGGACCGGTCCCGGCATCTAGCACCCCGCGGAACACCTCGGCCCCGCCGGACAAGCCCATCAGCGCGTCGGCCGCCAAGATCACCGCCGCCGCCGTCCAGGCCGACCGCTCGTCGGGGTAGTGCGCCCGGTTGGCGTACTGCCAGCCGGTCCAGTAGGACCCGTCCGGATGGCGCAGGCGCTGGGTGGTCGCGAACACTGCGGCCGCGTCCTCGCGCATGCCGCACGCGTCCAGGGCGATCACGAGCTCGCAGGTCTCCGCGCCCGTCACCCATGGCTGGTCACTCACGCACCGTACCCCGAGGCCGGGGACCACGAACGTATCCCAGCCTGCGGCCAGGCGCCGGACCGCGTCGGCGCCCCGGACCGCCCCGCCGAGGACCGGGTAGTACCAGTCCATGGAAAACCGGCTCTTGTCCGCGAACGCCTCGGGAACGGCCGCCACCAGGTGCGCAAGCCGGTCGGCCGCCAGTTCCCAGTCAGGCTGCGGATCATCGGCCAGCTTGGCCAGGGCGACCGCGCAGCGCAGGCTCTGATGGATGCTGGAGCAGCCCGACAGCAGCGCGTACGTCCCGGCCGCCCCGGCGGCGTCGCGTTCCCACGTCACCTCGCCCCGCCGGGTCCGCAGCCCGAGCACCCACTCGACCGCCCGGCGGACCGTCGGCCACATGCTCCGGGCCTGGCTCTCATCCCCGGTCACCAGGTACTCATGCCATGCGCCGACCGCGATGTACGCGGCGTGATGGCTCTCGGCGGCCGAATCGGTCACGACGCCGCCGACCACACGGCGCGGCCACGAGCCGTCGGCCCGCTGCGTGTCGCGCAGCCACGTGTAGGCTCGCCGGGCCGGCCCGTGCAGCCCGCAGGCGCTCAGCGCCATCGCGCACTCGACGTGATCCCAGGCATCGACGTGCCCGTCCGGCCAGACGATCGCCCCCGACTGCTCCTGCGCCCGCGCGATCGACTCGCCGGTCGCCAGCACCTCCGCTTCGCTCAGCACCCTGGCCGCTTCCGCCGCCCCGGTTTCACCGCGTACACCACCAGGCTCTTGCCGACCACGGGGTTCATCGCCCGCTCGGCGACCCGGGTGACGGCCGGCTTGTTCATGATGTCCCAGACCAGCATCCGGTGATACGCGCCGACCAGCGGGTGCTTGTCGTTGTGCACCCCGACCGCGCACTTCAGCCACCAGTACGGCGAGTGCAGGCCGTGCGCGTAGTGGTGCCACCCGACGCTCAGCCCGGCGCGGGCCAGCTTGGCCTCAAGTTCGACCCGCGTGTAGATGCGCACGTGCCCGCCGGGGACCTCGTGATACTCGGTGGACAGCGCCCAGCAGATCCGTTCCGGCAGCCAGCTCGGCACCGTGATCGCCGCCAGGCCGCCCGGCCGCAGCACCCGCGCCAGCTCGTTCATGGCCCGCTGGTCGTCCAGGACGTGCTCGAGGACCTCCGCCGCGATCACCCGGTCAAACACCCCGTCGCCGAACGGCATCACGGTCGCGTCGCCCGAGACCGCGGTGGCCCCGCCGTTGGAGGGGGCCGACGGCCCGGCCTCGCCCGCCTCGCGCATCGCGGCGAACATGCCCCGCACCGGGCCGAGCTCGGTCGGGTCCAGGTCGAACGCGACCACGTTCCCGCCGAGCCGGTACACCTCGAACGCGTGCCGTCCGCCCCCGCACCCCAGGTCGAGCACGCGCTGGCCGGGCCGGACCGGGAACCGCCCGAAGTCGACGGTCAGCACCGGCCCTCCTGCGCCTCCCGGTCCAGCGCCTCCCGGTACTGGGCCACGGTGGCCTTCGCCACCGCGGGCCAGGCGAACCGCTCGCCCACCCGGTGCAGGGCCTGGTCCGCCAGCGCGCCTCGCTCGGCCGGATTGTCGTGCAGCCGCCTAAGCACGGCGGCGAGTTCCTCACTGTCACCCGGCGTGACCAGGGCGGCGGCATCCCCGGTAACCTCGGGCAGCGCACCCGACCGGCTGGCCACCAGCGGGGTTCCCGAGGCCATGTGCTCGACCGCGGGCAGCGAGAACCCCTCGTAGAGCGAGGGCACCACGGCGATCTCCGCGCTGGCCAGGAGGGCGGAGAACGCCTGGTCGTTCAGTCCGTGTGTGAATGTGACCCGGTCGCCGAGTGACAGCTGCCCGGCCAGCCGCTGGGTGGCCTGCGTCGGCCGGCCGATGATGGCCAGGTGCACATCCCGGTCGGTGACGAGCTTGGCCACCGCGTGCAGCAGCGTACCCACTCCCTTGAGCGCGGAATCGGAGCTTGCCACCGCGATGATCCGGCCGGGAATCCGCGCCGCCTGCCCCGGCCGGAACATGCGCGTGTCAACCCCGAGCGGGATGACGTGCACCCGGTCAGGCCGGACGCGGAAGTCGCGGCATATGTCGCGCTTGGCCGAGGCCGACACGGTGATCAGCGGTGCTGACCGGGCCACCGCGCGCGCCACCCGGGCCTGCATCCGGACGAACCCGTACCATCGTCGCCGCGACAGCCGCTCAAGCGGGCCGAGCGAAGCAAGGTCGATGCGCCTGTCCACGCTGATCGGGTGATGAACGCTGGCCACCAGGGGCAGCCCGAGCCGCCGGACGCCGAGCAGCCCGTAGCCGAGCCCTTGGTTGTCGTGTACGACGTCGAATTCCCCGGCCCGCGCCGCCAGCGCCCGCAGCACCCTGATGCTGAACGTCAGCGGCTCGGGGAACGCCCCGCCCCACATCATGGCCGTCTCGAGCAGGTCGGCCCAGTCCCGGTACTCGTGCCAGTGCGGCGTCCGGAACGGGTCGTTGTCCCGGTACAGATCCAGGCTCGGGATCCGGGCCAATCCCGGCCCGGGATCGAGCTCGGGATACGGCTGCCCGGAGAACACCTCCACCCGGTGCCCGAGCGAGACGAGTTCCCGGCTCAGGTGGCGGACGTAAACTCCCTGGCCGCCACAGTGCGGTTTGCTGCGGTAGGACAGCAGCGCGATCCGGAGCGGGCGGTCCGCCGCTACCACGGGTTTCTGCCCCGCGACGGCCCTACCCCGATGCTGGCACCGAACACCGTGAAATCATATGGGGACGCACGCCGCTCCCCGCATGCGGTGGCAGGAACAGGCCGCCGATGGCCTCAGGGGAGCACCCGCGTTACGCTTTTCACCTGGCTCTGTTCGGCCAGGGAGGTGCTGGCGATGACAGGACCGGACCCGGGGATCGCGGCGGGCCGCGGCCACCTGCGGGCGGCCCATGCCGACCGCGAGCAGGTGGTCACCGTGCTCAAGGCGGCGTATGTGCAGGGCCGGCTGACCAAGGACGAGCTGGACACGCGGGCGGGCCAGGCATTCGCCGCCCGGACCTACGCCGAGCTGGCCGCCCTTACCGCCGACCTCCCGGTTGGCGCGCCAACCGTACCCGGACCGGCCCGCACGTCCGCAGGAACCCTGGGAACAGCGGCTCGCAGGTCCGGGGTTTTCCTGTTGATCGGCGTCGCCCTGGTTGTGGGCGCCGCCTTGACCGGCGCCCAGCCGCTGGTCCTCTTCGCCTTCGTGGCGTTCATCGCGGCGTCGGGTTTCATGGGCTACGGAATCGTCGACTCCAGGCAGGAGCGGCGCCGCGCCGCAACCGCGTCCCGCCCAGGACCCACAGAACCTTGAGGTCGGGCCCGCCCTGCCAGCACAAATCCACACCGGAATCACAAGTAACACAGCTCGCGAGCCAGAGCCACCGCCGCTGCCAGCTTGTGCCCGCAGGCCTGTGGCTCTCCGTCATCCCAGGCCAGGCAGGCCGCCTCCACCACCGATTCGAGGTCATCGGGGAGCCGCTGCTGCGCCGGATCAAGCAGCTGACGGGCACAGGCGACGGCCGCGGCCAGATCCCCGCCGTCCAGCCGCACGGCGATCAACGGCCACAGATACACCCACCCGGTGCTGAACGTCGCCGCGTGCTCCGCGATCTCCTCCGACAGCGCGACGACGTCGGATACGGCCCCGTCCTGCCAGGCCAGCCACGCCCGGCAGGCCTTGACCGAGGCCAGGTTGCCGAAGGAGGCGGCGGCCTGCGCCGCGGCCGCGGCGCGGGAAGCAAGAGCGCGGACCGTGACCGTGTCGCGGCGTCGCACCGCGGTCAGCATGAGCAAGACCAGGCTGTCGGCCAGCAGGAGGGCCTCGCCGATCCGCTCCGCGAGGGTCAGCGCCCGCTCCAGGTGCTCCTGTGCTTCGGCCAGATCACCGTGCAGCCAAAGCAGCCAGCCGACGAACTCCAGCGCGTAGCCGATGTCCTTCTCGTCGTCGCCCTGTTCCGCGGCCGCCAGGGCGGCGCGGATGTTCGCCAGGTCGGCCTCCTCGACGCGGTAGCGCCGGCGCCCCACCGGCGCCAGGGCGAGGCCATGGAAGAAGCCGAACTTCCTGGCCGGCGTGCCTCGAGCCTCAAGCACGGGCCGGACCGCCTCCAGGGTCGCCATCGCACGCTCGTGCTCGCCACGGAAGGCGTACAGGTCGGCCCGGCCGTCCAGCATCAGCTCAAGCCACGTGTCCAGGGTCGCGTCGTCCTGCTCGGCCGGATCGCCGGCGAACAGCGCCTCGGCCGCGTCGAATGCTTCGGCGGCGGCCGGGTAGTTGCCCTCGGCCAGCTCCAGGCGGCCCTGGCGGATCAGCAGGTGCGCGCGCAGCAGGACGTCGGCCGGGTCGCACAGGCGCAGCGCGTCGGCGAACGCCTCCCTGGCCTGTCCGCGTCGCCCGGTGCGCCACAGCACGTTGGCGAGCTTGTCGTTCAGCCGTACCGCGGCCGCCGCAGCAGAACCGCTGCGGGCGGGTAGTCCGTACGCGGCATCCATGGCGGCGCGGAACGAGGTGACCGCCTCGTCGTTGGCGAAGGCGGCGGTGGCGTGGTCGCCGGCCATCTCGAGGTACGTGATCGCGCGTTCTGCCTCACCGGCCGCGGCGAAGTGCTGGCCGAGCACCGCTGCGACCTCCTCCAGGCGGCCCGCCGACGCGGCCTCGAGCGCCCGCGCGGCCCGGCCGTGCAGCTGGCGGCGCTCGGTTCCAAGCAGGCCCTCGTAGGTCGCCTCCTGGATGAGGGCGTGACGGAAGCGGAAGGCCGGCTCGGGACCCCCGCTCACCTCCTGGAGGAGGTCCCTGGCGCATAGCTCGTCCACGGCCGGCCCCAGCGGCTGGTCCGCCGCGCAGACCGCGGTCAGCAGTGAGAGGGGGAAGCGGAAGCCGAGCACCGATGCCGGGCGGACGACGTCGCGCGCGGCGGGGCTGAGGCGGTCCACCCGGGACCTGACCAGGCGCTCGAGCGCAACGGGGACGTCCGGACGCTCGCTATCGCCGAGCCGCCACCGCCCTTGCCGGCGGACGATGGCCCCGGTCTCCAACATCGAGGACAACCGTTCCTCCAGGAAAAGCGGGTTTCCCTCGACGCTGGCCAGCACGGTGTCCAGGACCTGAGGGCCGGGATCCTCGCCGATGAGAGACTGGGCGAGCTCCCTCTCGGCGCCCTGGGGCAACGGCCCGAGGGCCACATGATGGACCGCCAGGCCGGCCGGAAGGGAGCGCTCGAGGCCGGCTATCTCCGGTCCTGCCTCGGGCCGGCCGGTCAGCAGCGCAAGCAAAGGCCGGTCGGCAGCCAGGCGGGCGAGGTGGAGCGTGAGGTGAAGTGAGGTGGGGTCGGCCCAATGCAGGTCTTCGAGGGCGAGAACGGCCGGACCGGCTGAGGTCAAGCGAGATACGACGGAACGAAGCGTGGCGAACGTGGCCCGGCGTTGTTCCTCCGGGCTCATCCGGCCCGCCGCCGTACCCGTCGACAGCCCCATCATCCGGGCCAGCAGCGGGAACTGGTCCTTGCTCCCCATCGTCGCGATGAGGGCCCGTTCCAGAGCCAGCCGCAAGACCGCCTCCGGTTCCTCGGGCGCCGCGCCCGCCCAGTTGGCTAGTAGCTGCCGGTAGAGGCCGTAGGGGGTGGCGGAGGTGAAGGACGCGCACCGCCCCTCCAGCCAAAGCGGCGGCCTGCCGCCCGCCGTCCCCGTCCCCTGCCAGGCCAGGGCCATGAAGCGCCTGCGGCACTCCTGCACCAGGCGGGTCTTGCCGAGTCCGGGCTCGCCCGTCAACACCACGACCGAGCCGAGGCCGTTCACCGCGTCGCGCACCGCCCCGCCGAGCACCGCCATCTCTGGCTGACGGCCCACCAGCGGGCCGCGTCCGCCCAGCCGCAGCCCGCGGCCGGTGACCCCCGCCCTCGGTCTTCCCAGGTAGGTGGCGATCAGCGGCTCCGCGTTCCCCGCTAGCGTCAGCTCTTCTGTGTCTCCCCAGGTGAACAGGTGCGCGGTGACGGCACGTGTCGCCGGTCCAAGCAGGGCGGTGCCCGGCCTGGCCGACGCCTGGAGCGCGGCGGCGATCGCCACCACCTCTCCGACCGCCCCATACTCGACCTTGGCTCCGCCGCCGACCGGCCCGAGCACGGCCGGGCCGGTCTCCACCCCGATCCGCGGCGCCGCTGCCGTGCCGCCAGCGGGCAGGGAAGCAGCGGAAAGGGCTCGGAACGCTGCCCTCGCCGCTCTCTCGGGGTCATCTTCGTGTGCCTGGGGTGCGCCGAACACCGCGTGCAGCCCGCCGCCCGACACGGAGATCACCGTCCCGCCGAACGCCTCGACCTCGGCGATCACCGCGGCCAGAGAGCTACCCACAACCTCACGGAAGCGCTCAGGACCCAGCCTGCCGGCCGGTCCCGCCGGGGCGGTCACCTCCGCGACCAGCACGCTCACCGTGCGGAGTTCCTCTCGAGGGGACGCGGGAACCGCCGCGGGCCCGACGGCGGGCCCGACGGCAGACACTGCGGCGGTAGCGGGCCCCGCCACAGCCTCGGCGTACGCCTCCTCAAGCGGCTGCGAGGGCGCCAGCCCGAGTTCGGCCAGCGCGGCCGCGCAACGCTCGTAGGTACGCACCCCTAGTTCCCGCCGCCCCTGAGTGAGGTAGTCCCGCACCAGCGCCGCGGCCGCCTCCTCGCACGCGGGATCGTGTCCGAAGCAGGATTCCCACGCCTGGGTCACCGCCGCTTGGCTCGACTGGCCTGCTCCCTTCGCCCGGTCCCTGGCCAGTGTCAGGCGCGCCTGCTGGCGAAGGGCATTCAGGCGTTCCCTGGGCGGGAGCGCCCATTCCGTATACGGCTCATCGGGGAGCAGGTCCCCGTCGTCCGCCAGCGCCGCGACAAGCCGGTCGTCGCGGCCGCGGCCCGGAGGCATCCGCAGTGCGACCCGCAGCGCCTCTTCGGTGACCTCGGCGTCGACTTCGGCTTCCGGCGCCGCCCAGATGTGATCAAGGTCGGCCCCGAGCAGGCCGCAGGCCGGCCCGCCCAGCTCCGCGAGCGTGGCGCGGGCCATCGACAGGGCCTTGGAGACCGCCCTCGCGGCGGCGTGCGGATCGAGGTTCGGGAACAGTTCCTCGCACAGACGGTCGCGGCTGATCCGCCGGCCGGGACTGATCAGCACGAGCTCGCACAGCCGCCGCGCACTCGGCCGCGGCCACGGGCCGGCGACGCGGCCGTCCCAGCCGACGCAGAACGGGCCGAGCAGCCTGATCCGAAGGACCTGCCCTGCCGACGGGTCCTGCCCCCTTTCCGCCGCCACGTTCCCATTGTCCCGCACCGCGGACCGCTTGACTCTCCCATTACCGCAGGCTCCAGGCTCCGGTAACAGGGCTCCGTCCGCGCCGGCGCGAACGGCGGGAACACCGCGGGAACAGGGCCTCCCTACCTTTCAGGTAAAGCGACCAAGGAGCAAAGGCAATGAACAACGGTTACCTGATGTACCAGGCAGAACGCACGATGAGCACCGCCGAGCAGCAGGCCGCCGACCGCGCCGCCGCCGAGCTGGCCAGGTCGCTGAGCGGCCTGTGGCGTTCCGCCGCCGCACCGTTCCGCTGGGCCCGCCGGACCCGCCAGCCGGGCCGCCTGACCGGTCACGGCCTTCCTGAGGCGCAGTCGTGCCGCTAAGAAAACCCTGAGGCGGCGCCGTGGGCGCAATATGAGAAGATCATGACGCCGTTTGGGACTCGTAGCCGGAGGTGGCAGGGCAACATGACGCACAGGTTCCCGGCGCTGATCGCGGCGCCTCCCGCGGGCCGAGGGCCTCTCTGGCTGACCGGAGCGCGCCTGTTCGACGGCACGGGCGCGCCGCTGCGCGAGAACGCGGCGATCCTGATCGAAGACGGGGTCATCCGCCGGGTCGCCGACGCCAGCGAGCCGTGCCCCGACGGCGCCCGCGCCCTTGACGTGGGCCAGCGCGTCGTTATGCCCGGGCTGACCGACGCCCACACGCACGCCTCGGGCACCGTCCCGCAGGTCGCGAAGGGCGCTGAGGAACCGCTGGCCGGCATCACGGCGCACTTCCTGCAGGCCGAGCTGCGCGACTACCTGCGCTGCGGCGTGACCACGATCCGGGTGGTGGGCTCGCAGGGAACACTGCCGCAGCAGGCCAGGCAGGCCATGCGCTACGGGGCCTTCCGCGGGCCCCGCCTGCTGACCTGCGGGAAGATCATCTCCGCGACGGCGCCCGGCGGGCGTTTCTACGGTTCCATGTACCGCGAGGCCGACGGTCCGGACGACGTGCGGCGCGCGGTCCGCGAACAGATCCGGTCCGGGGCGGACTTCGTCAAGGTGATGACGACCGGCGCCCGGTCCAACGAGCTGGAAGATCCCGACCCGGTCCAGCTCACCGACCAGGAGCTGGCGGTCGTCACCGAGGAGGCGCACCGGATGGGCTACCGGGTCGCCGCCCACGCCGAGGGCGTGCCGGGCTGCGCGGCGGCGATCAGGCACGGCGTCGACACCATCGAGCACGGCATGTACCTGCACGAGCGGCCGGATCTGCTGGACGCCATGGCCGCGGCGGGCCAGGTGCTCGTGCCCACGCTTTCTGGGTACTACTGGATGACCGGGATGGGCCTTGGGGTCATCGACCCCGAGGGCGCCGAGGCCGAGCCTGACATGCCGCCGATCCTGGTCGACCTGGCGTGGCGCAACCTGGAGGAGGGGGCAGCCACCATGCGGGCTGCCCGGAGCGCCGGGGTAAAGATCGCGCTCGGCAGCGACGCCAGCCTGGCCGTCGGGCTGGAGTTCCAGCGGATGATCCATCATGGCCTCACCCCGGCCGAGGCCCTGGTCGCCGCGACCAGGACCGGGGCCGAAGCGCTCGGTCTTGACGAGTACATCGGCACGGTCACCGCGGGCAAGCTCGCCGACCTGATCGTCGTCGACGGCGATCCGCTGGCCGAGCCGCACCTGCTGTCCGACCCCAGCCGGATCTGGCTGGTGCTGCAGCTCGGCGCGCCCGTGGCCGGCCAGCTGCTCGCCAACCCGGCCCTCGATGGCCAGTTCACGTGGCCGGATCGGCCTGCGGAGCCCAAACCAGCTGACATGGCCGGCTGGATCCAGGCAGGAAGCCTGAGGTAAGCACAGCCTCAGGTAAGCACAGCCTCAGGTAAACACAGCCTCAGGTAACGCGGCCTAGCCAACGTGTGCGACGCCGATGCCGATCAGGTAGGTGATGGCGGCGGCCGCCGCGCCCAGGATCAGCTGCCGTAGCGCCCCGCGCCAGAACGACCGGCCGGTCAGCCGGGCCACCATGCCGCCGCCCACGATGGCGGCGACGGCGGCCAGCCCGAGCGCCACGCCAAGCACGTTGAGGCCGCCCAGGTACGGGATCAGCGGGATCAGCGCCCCGACGGCGAACGAGACCATCGACGCGCCCGCCGCCACCAAGGGCGAGGGCAGTTCGGCCGGGTCCACGCCGAGTTCTTCCAGCGCGTGCACGGCGAGCGCCTTTTCCGGATGTGACGAGATCTCGGCTGCCGCCTGCCGGGCGGTGGCGGCGCTGACGCCGCGGGCGCGGAGCATGCCGGCCAGCTCGGCCTGCTCGAAGACCGGATTGTGCTCGAGCTCCAGCCGTTCCTTGTCGACCTCGGCCCGGACCAGTTCGTTCTGCGACGACACCGACACGAACTCCCCGGCCGCCATCGAGAACGCGCCGGCCGCCAGGCCGGCCAGGCCGGTAAGCACGACTGTGTGATGGCTTACCCGCCCGCCGCTGACCCCGGAGATCAGCGACACGTTGGTCACGAGCCCATCCATGGCCCCGAACACCGCCGGGCGCAGCCACCCGCCCGACACGTCCCGGTGGTGATGGCCGCCGTCGTGACCGTGGTGGCCGCCGTCGTGACCACTGGGCCCGGGCCGGGCCGGGAATTCGGGCCGCGCTGGGTTCTCGCCTCCCACGCTGACCGCCCCCCGTCTGGCGCCCGGCGCGGCCAGGATTCCTAGCCCTTGGCCGCGTTGTAACTGAAATGTGCCCGATGGCGGTCGGGTACACACGCAGCGATCGGGCCAGGCGACAGGTCTATCGCGTCGTCTGGGCCGATCACGGGCGCTCTATACGGGTGCGCTCAGGACTTGGTCGTGTTCCACAAGAAGAACTGCCCCTGCGCCGTCGGGTAGGTGCCGGAGACGTTCTTCTGCGAGGCGCTCAGGTAGTCGTAGAAGTAGGCGAAGATGATCGGCGTCTGCTCGAGCAGAAGCGTCTCGATCTGGCCGGCGATGCGCCGTTGCGAGGACAGGTCCACCGCCGCGATGAACTCATTCGAGAGCGTGTCGTAGGTGGAGTTGTTGAAGTGGGCCGCGTTCCAGGAGCCCGCGCCGGTCTTGGCGTTGATGGTCTGCAGGGGCGCTTGCAGGTACAGGTTCGGTACCGCCCGGGCGCCGTAGTCGACCAGGCTCATCTCGCCGTCCAGCCAGTCCGACTTCCCGAATACCGCTGTCCCGTAGTACTTGGTCGGCGTCTCGATCGTGAGGTTGATGTCCACCCCGATCTGGGCCGCCGACTGCTTGACGATCTGGGCGAAGTGCGGGATCTCCTGGGTCGTCTCGGTGAGCAGCGGCGTGGAGAAGCCCCGCGGGACCCCGCCCTTGGCCAGCAGTTGCTTGGCCAGCGTCAGGTTCTGGGTCCGCTGCGGCACGCTGGTGTCCGTGGACTTGAAGATCGGGGCGAACGGGCTGTCGTTCCCGACCTGGGCGTACCCCTTGAACAGCGCGGCCACGATCGCGGGCCGGTCGAGGCTGTAGGCGATGGCCTGGCGGACGTAGTTGCTGGTGAACGGGTGGGTGTCACAGCGCATCGAGAGTTCCCGGTGCGTGGCCGCCTTCAGGCTGGTGACGTTGTAGCTCCCGTTCAGCAGCTGCGGGCTGGTGGAGACGGAGAACTGGTCGAGGCAGTCGATCGAGCCCGCCTGGAGGGCGGCCGTCATCGGCGTCTCCTCCGCGTAGAAGGTCCACTCGATCTTGGCCGGCAGCGCCTTCGTTCCCCAGTAATACGGGTTGCGCACATAGGTCGCCCCCACGTTCGGGGTGTAGCTCTCCATCTTGAACCGGCCGGTGCCGGGGAAGGTCTTCTGGTAGTTGGAGAAGTCGAAATTGTTCGGGACGATGATCATGTTGTAGTTGTCCTCGGACACCGCGTCGACCCAGCCCGCGTCCGGGTGCTCGAGGTGGAAGGCGACGGTGGTGTCGTCGACCTTGACGACGCCGTCCGGGGTGAGCGTGCCGCCGAAGACGGACAGCGCGTTGGACGAGCTCGACGGGTTGGCCTGGGTCTTGAAGCTGTAGACGACGTCGTCCACGGTCATCGGGGTGCCGTCGTTGAACTTCACGCCCTGGCGAATGTTGAAGGTCCACACCGAGGCGTCGGCGTTCGGGCTCCAGCTGGTCGCCAGCCACGGGTGGTAGTTCAGGTTCGTGTCGGTGAACACGAGGAACTCGCCGACGTTGCCGATCAGCTCGAGACCGCCCTGGTCGGCGATGGTGATCGGGTTGATCGCCGCCGCGGGGACGAGGATGCCCGCGTTGATCGTCGCGCCGGCTTTGCCCTGGGGAGTCGAGCCTGAGCTGGCCGGGCTGGAACTCGAGCTGCTGCAGGCGGCCAGGATGCCGCCGAGCGCGGTCGCCGATATTCCCATCATCGTGCCGCGGCGGATGAAGTCCCGCCTGGAGAGATGCCCGGCGAGGAATTCGTCGATCACGTGTTCCTGAACGGGCCCTCGCCCTCTGCGTAGGTTGTCCAGCCGTCCGTGGTCGATGCCTTCGGTGCCCATGACACCCCCTTGAGCTAGCTTGCCGTCGGTGAGCCCACGGCGTCGGTTAGGGAACCCTACCGTGCGAGACCGCTCAAACATGTGTGCTGTTCATATCCATTCAATATCGCTTGGCCCAGGCTGACGTTTAGTTTTCGACCTGTTGCAGGGCGCGCAATTCGGACGGCGGTATGTGGCAGCGCATCAGGTGCCCCGGCTCGATCTCGGCCAGCGGGGGCTCGGTCGACTCGCAGATCCCGCTGGACAGCCGGCGCGGGCAGCGAGTGTGGAACACGCATCCCGGGGGCGGCTGGGCCGGGCTCGGGATCTCCCCGCTGAGGATGATCCGCTCCCGTGACGCTCCGTCCAGGCTCGGTACCGCCGAGAGCAGGGCCTCGGTGTAGGGGTGATGCGGCCCGGTGAACACCGTCTCCGCGCTCGCGTACTCCATGACCCGGCCCAGGTAGAGCACGGCGATCCGGTCCGCCAGGTAGCGGACCACGGCCAGGTCGTGGGAGATGAACAGGTAGGTCACCCGCTCCTTGGCCTGCAGGTCGGCCAGCAGGTTCAAGATCGCCGCCTGCACCGACACGTCAAGCGCCGACGTCGGCTCGTCGCAGACCAGCACACGGGGCCTCCCGGCGAACGCGCGCGCGATCGCCACCCGCTGCTTGAGCCCGCCGGAGAGCTGGGCCGGGCGCAGGCCCAGGTGCCGGGGTTCCATCCGCACCGAGGCGACGATCTCCCGCAGCGCCTGCTCGCGCGCCGCGCCGGTCAGGCCGGCCAGCTTGGTCAGGGATCTGTCGATCAGGTGGCGCACGCTGTGCCGCCGGTTGAGCGCGGAGTCGGGGTTCTGGAAGATGATCTGCATGCCCTTGAGCTGCTCGCGGCTGCGCTTGGTGGCCAGCGGCGCCAGCGCCCGGCCCTCCAGCTCGAGCGACGAGCCCGCGTCGGGGGGCGTCAGGCCGACCAGCACCCGGGCCAGCGTGGTCTTGCCGCTCCCGGACTCTCCCACCAGGCCGAGCGTCTCGCCCAGGTACAGGTCGAGGTCGACGTCGACCAGCGCCTGAACCTTGTCACGGTGCACGGTATAGGTCTTCGCGACCTTGCGCAGCGAGATCACCGGCGCGGCGGCCTCGTCCGGGGGTGGCAGCCGCGCGTCCTCCGGGGTTGCCCTGGGCAGGTCGGGGGCCTGCTCGTGATGGTGGCACCGTGCGGTCCGGTCGGCTGTTACCGGGTAAGGCGGCGGCGATTCGGTCAGGCAGCGCTCATCGGCCAGGGCGCAGCGCTGGGCGAACACGCAGCCCGCGGGCACCTCGCCGGGTGCGGGCAGGAAGCCGGGGATGGTGTCAAGGCGGCCGTGGTCCTTGCGATGGCCGCGGCGCGGGATGCAGCGTAGCAGGCCCACCGTGTACGGGTGCCTGGGCTGCTCGAAGACCTCACGGGCCGGGCCTTCCTCGATCAGCTCGCCGGCGTACATGACGCCGACCCGCTCGCACATCTTGGCGATCACGGCGAGGTTGTGGCTGATGAACAAGATCGCGGTGTTGAAGTCCTCGCGCAGCGACGATATGAGCTCGAGGATCTCGGCTTCCACGGTGGCGTCGAGTGCCGTGGTGGGCTCGTCGAGGATGAGCAGGTTGGGCTCCGCGGCCAGCGCCATCGCGATCACCACGCGCTGCAGCATCCCGCCGGAGAGCTGATGCGGGTAGGAGCGCAGCACCCGGCCCGGGTCGGAGATCTGAACCTTGCGCAGCGCCTCGCCGGCCCGGCCGGCTGCATCCGAACGGCTGAGCCCGGCGACCTCGAACACCTCAGCCACCTGGCGCCCGACCTTGATGGATGGGTTGAGCGCGCGGCCGGGTTCCTGGTAGACCATCGACACCGTCCTGGCCCGGAGCGAACGCAGCGCGCCGCGGCCGAGCGAGGCGAGATCCTGGCCGTTGACCGTGATCGACCCCGAGCTGACCTTCCCGTTCCGCGGGAGGTAACGCGTGAGCGCCAGCGCCATCGTCGTCTTGCCGCAGCCCGACTCGCCGACCAGCCCGAACGATTCGTTCCGTCCGATCTGGAACGAGACGTCTCGTACCGCGAGCCGGCCGGACCCCCGCACCGTGTAGGTCACGTCGACATGCGCGGCATCCATGACGACCGCCTCACTAAGACGGTCGCCGGTGCCCGGCGAGGTAACGTCGGTCGTCATTGTCGTGCCTCACAGGACGTGGTCATTGGATGAACACCGATTCGATGGAGTCGGCGATGAGGATGACCGCGACCACTAGCGAGGCGATCGCCAGCGCCGGGAAGAGCGTCTCCCACCAGTACCCTGCGCTCAGGTACCCGTAGTTGCTGGCGATGTCGGCGCCCCAGTCCGGCGTTGGCGGCTGGACGCCGAAGCCGAGGAATGACAGCGTGGCGACGGTGAAGATGGCATAGCCGAGGCGCACGGTGAACTCGACCAGAATCGGGCCTGACACGTTCGGCAGGATCTCGACGAACATGATGTGCGCGCTGCTCTCGTTGCGAAGACGGGCGGCGGCGATGTAGTCAAGTTCTCGCTCCTGGAGCACCGCCGTCCGCACCGTCCTGGCGATGAGCAGGGCGAACACGAATCCGATGACGAGGATGAGGGTGAGCGTCGATGGCCCGACCGCGACCACGAACAGGAACGCCACGATGACGACCGGGAGGGCCAGCATGGCATCCACGATCCGTCCGACCACAATGTCGACCACGCCACGGAAGTAACCCTGCACCAGGCCGACGACGGTGCCGACGGCGGTGCCAAGCAGCGTGGCCAGCGGCGCGATGATCAGGATGTTCCTGGCGCCCACGATCACACGGGAGAGCATGTCCCGCCCGAGCGAGTCGGTGCCGAACCAGTGCGCACCCGACGGAGGGAGGTTGTTCTTCAATATGTTCCCGTTGACCGGATTGTACGGGCTGAATGATCTTCCGAAGATCGCGCACACAATCCACCACAGCAGCAGCACGGCCCCGATGATGAACGGCGCGGAGCGCACCAGCTGGGCCAGGTGCTCCCGGCGGATGCGGCCCGCCGGGAGGTCGAGCGCGCCCGTGACTGCTCCGGCGGTGGCAGGAGGCGAGCCCGCGGCTAGCGGATCATGAGGCGCCGGCCCGTGGCCGTCGGTGGTCCCGGTCGCCGGCGGAGCGGCGACCGACTCTCGATGCTGGTCGTCTGCCATTATTCGGCCCGGGTGAGTCTGATCCGCGGGTTGAGCAACGTGTAGAGGACATCGGCCACCAGCGTCGCCAGGAGATACACGATGCCGATGGCCAGGACGCCCGCCTCCAGCATCGGGAAATCCTTGTCGGTGGCGGCTGTGAAGATCAGCCTGCCGATGCCCGGGTAATTGAACAACGTTTCGACGACCACGAGGCCCCCGATCAGGTAGCCGGTCTGGGTCGCGATGACCGTAATCGTAGGGAGAAGCGAATTGCGCAGAACGTGGCGCCGCATTACAACCCAGTGAGGCAGTCCCTTGAGTGTCGCAGTCCGGACATAGTCGGAATCCAGTGCCTCGATCGTACCGGCCCGGGCCATGCGCGCAATGTAGCCGAAGAGGATCAGCACGAGCGGGATGGCGGGCAGGATCAGGTACCTGATCTGCGTCGGGACCGACGACCCAGGGGGGGCGCTAGCGGTAACCGGGAGCACCTTGAGCCCGATCGCGAACACGGCGATGAGCACCACGCCGGAGACGAACTCAGGGACCGTCGACAGCGAGAGCCCAGCCAAGCTGATGATCCGGTCAAGCACACGGCCGCGGTTGAGGGCGGCCACGACCCCGCCCACGATGCTCAGCGGAACCACGATCACGAAGGCAACCGCGGCCAGCTTGAGCGACCGGCCGAGCGCGGGGAACAGGAACGTGCTGACCGGCGCGCGGAACTGGTAGGAGGTGCCCAGGTTGCCGTGCGCGATGCCGGACACCCAGGACCAGTACTGCGCTGGGAGCGAGCGGTTGACGCCCAGCGTGTTGTTCAGGGCCTCCACCGCGCGCTGTGATGCGAGATTCCCGAGAATGGCCCGGCCCGGGTTGCCCGGCAGCACCTGGCCGGCCAGGAAGATGATCAGGCTAAGCAAGACCAGCGTGAGCAGCGCCAGCCCCAGGCGTCGCAGCAGGTACCCCGTCACCTGCTCACCCACTTCCCGATCCGGTGGCCGTCAGCGGCCAGAGCATCGTTCAACTAATTCATAGCGTTTGATTGTCTACCAGGCATGTCGGGAGCGCAACGATTCGTCTAGCTGGGTGCCGTCACAAAGTCGCAACGGGGATGGCCTGCCCGGTCTCGAGTGCGCGCTCGGCGGCCACGGCCACCGCCAGCGTGGCGGCGGCGTCGGGCGGCGTGCAGACGACCGTCGAAGGATCGCGCCGCGCCACGGCGTCAAGGAACCGGCGCCAGGACCGTTCCAGCGGGTGTGAGGCCGACCGGCGGGTGACCGGGCGATCGTGGCTCATTCCCGTGAGGGTGAAGTCCGGATCCAGGTTCAGCCGGAGGGTCGAGTCCGACGCGACGACGTCCAGCGCGTAGGTGCCAGGCTGGCCGGGCCGGGTCCACGCGACCAGGACCGTGGCCAGCGCGCCCGAGGCAAGCTTGAGCGTGATCGTGACGGCATCGTCGATATCCCCGGTGCCGCCGGAGCCGGCACTGCGGGCCAGCCGGACGCCGCTCGCGGCGGCCTGGACCGACACCACGTCGCCGCCGACGGCCCGGGCCAGGTCGAGGTGATGGCTGCCACGCTCCAGGAGGTTGCCTCCGCCGGCCCGCCGGTCGAGGAACCAAGGCCGGCTCTGCGTCGGTCCGATGCTCATCCCGACCAGCAGCCCGACCTGCTCGCCTTCGAGCAGTTCGCGCAGATCGTCGAGCAGGTCAAGCGCATGCCACTGGTAGCCGACCGCGCACACCGTCCCGGTCTGCCCGGCCGCCTCGACGATCGCCGCCGCATCTTCGAGCGTGCGGGCGATCGGTTTCTCCAGGTAGACCGGCAGCCCGCGGGTGAGCGCCGCGACGGTCGGCTCACGGTGGGCCAGTGGCGGGATGCAGACGGTCAGGGCGGCCAGGTCTTCGCGGTCGAGCAGGTCGCGCCAGTCAGCGTAGACACGTGCACCGGTGCCCTCGGCGAGTTCCCCGGCTCGCTCGCGGTCGACGTCGCACACCGCGGCGATGCTGACATCGTCGAACGACTCGAGAACGCGCCGGTGCTCCTTGGCCATCCATCCGGCCCCGACGATGCCCACGGGCATCCCGTCCATGCCGCCTCCTGTTACCGCGTCCGGCCTGGGTAGGTGCCGCACTACGGCACCATGATGAACCCACTCCTACCAGATCGGGCCGGAACGGACCTGGATCTATCTGGATTCTCGGCCGGTGACGCCGGTGACGTAGTCGGCGCGGTTGACCACTCCCTTGATTGCTTCGCCCCGCAGGTACCGGCGCACGTTCTGGGCGGCCAGGCGGGCGGCGGACAGCATCGTTCCCTCCACGATGCTGGAGTTGTGCGGGGAGCCGATCAAGTTGGGCAGTTCGAAGAACGGGTAGTCGGTGCGGAACTCGGCATCCCCGGCCGGCTCATCCCACCAGGTGTCTATCCCGGCCCCGGCCTGCGGGTGGGCGCGCAGATGCTGGTAAAGCGCGCGCTGATCGATGATCGCGCCCCGGGCCACGTTCACCACGATGGCGGCCGGCTTGAGCAAGGCGAGCTCACGCTGGCCGATCAGCCCGCGGGTGGCCAGGGTCAGCGGCAGTGAGATGACCAGGACGTCCGCCACCGCGAGCACCCGGTCCAGGTCGGCCAGCGTGCCCACGAACTCGACAGGCTCGCTGGTGCGGCCGGTGCGGTTGATGGCGTGGACGCGAGCGCCGAACGCCGCCATCAGCCGCGCCGTGGCGGTGCCGATGCCGCCCAGGCCGAGGATGCCGCAGACCGCGCCGTCCAGGGTCAGCAACGGCTCCCATTTGTCATAACGGCCGGCGGCGAGCGCGGCATGCCGCTGTGGCAGGCGCTTGGCCAGGCTGAGCGTCATCGCCAGCACGTGCTCTGATATCGCCGCCGAGTAGGCACCGGCATTGCTGGCCACGATCAGCCGGTCAGGCAGCGCCCGGAAGTTGAGCCAGTCGACGCCGGCAGAAAGCAGCTGGACCAGCCGCAGCCCATGGGCCTGTTCGAGCGCCCCGGCCGGGATCTCCTGGTCAAGCTCCCAGGCCAGCAGCGCCTCGGCCCGGCGCAGGACCTGCGCGCGCTTGGCGTCGTCCAGCTCGTAGGTGTAGACAACCTCAGCCTCGGCCGCCAGGACCTCGGAGTTGACCCGGGCAAATTCGTCATCCGCCGGGTAGCTCACCGCTACCAGCCGCTCCCCGGTCATGGGATACCTTTCCATTGGTTGTGCCATGGGTGAGACGAGTTTTGGAGGATCGAATGCCCGATCTGCTCGAGTTGCTGGGGCAACGCCCTGTCGTGTGCGCCGAAGGATACCTTTTCGAGTGCGAGCGGCGCGGTTACCTGCAGGCGGGCGCTTTC
>Ga0335075_10002563_pt1 | contig 29105 bp, 24 predicted proteins | sample Lox_Sample_24_FD_206723 | JGI IMG/M metagenome (GOLD analysis project Ga0335075, IMG submission 206723) | Soil microbial communities from Loxahatchee National Wildlife Refuge, Florida, United States - Lox_Sample_2.4 | ecosystem: Environmental > Terrestrial > Soil > Wetlands | place: USA...
TCGCGTGAGGCGGGGCAGAGCAAGTATCCGCTCCGCAAGATGTTGCGACTCGCCCTGGACGGATTCATCGGCTTTTCCACAGCGCCGCTGCGGTTCGCACTGACGCTGGGCTTGCTGATGGCGGCAGCGTCGGTGCTGTATGGCATCACTGCCATCGCCGTGAAACTCGCGGGCATGGCCGTGGTGCCCGGCTATGCTTCGTTGCTGGTCACGATTACCTTCCTGAGCGGGGTGCAGTTGATGGTGATTGGGATGGTGGGCCAGTACGTAGCCAGGATCTATGACGAGGTCAGGGCACGGCCGTTGTACCTAGTCAGGGACGCGCGGGGGTTCGCGCCTGAGGGCCGCGCCGAAGCTGAGGAGTTGTGGGCCGGCGCTCGACAAGAGGCGCTGACCAACGGTCAGCGAGTGCCGCCGCTCCCGCCATCATGACCGTGGTCAGCCATCCTGAGGACGGGCCGCCTGGCGATGCCGGCGCGCAGCTGGTGGAGCCCCGCCGGCGGCAGGCTGCCTCACCGGCCGCGCCTCGTGACCTGCTCAGCTCACCCGCCCTGCAGGGCGCTATCGCGTTCCTGATTTACCTGTTCGCATGGGGGGCGACTGCCTACCGGCCGCTCGTCGTGCATGTAAGCCAGGCAGTGCTCGACCAGAAGAGCATGGACCCGAACTTCTACGTCTGGGGCTTGCGCTGGTGGCCGTACGCGATCGGGCACGCGCTGAACCCCTTGTACACCCACCAGATCCAAGCGCCAGTCGGGCACTCCCTGGCCTGGGTGACCACGGCGCCGCCGGTGGTCCTGCTCGCCCTCCCGCTGACCCTCATCGCCGGCCCGCTAGTCGCCTTCAATGTGCTCACGATCGTTGCCGCGCCCCTGGCGGCCTGGGCGGCGTTCGTGCTGTGCCGGCGGCTGACCGGGCAGTTCTGGCCCGCCCTGGTCGGCGGCACCGTCTTCGGCTTCTCGGCCTACGAGGTCAACCACGGAGCGGCCGGCCAGCTCAACCTGATCTACAGCCTGCTACTGCCCATCCTGGCCTACCTGATCATCGTCTGGCGGGACGGCGCCATCAGCACGCGCACGTTCGTCATCCTGGCCGCCCTGACCATGGCGGTCCAGTTCTACCTGATGATGGAGATCTTCGCCGACCTGACCGCCATGCTGGCCGTCTCGCTGCTGGTCGGCTTCGCCATCGCCGGGAAAGACGGCCGCCCGGCGATCGCCCGGCTCGCGAAGTCGATCGGCCTGGCCTGGGGGATCGCAGCCGTGCTGGCTGCACCCTACGTGGCTTACGCGCTCACCGTTAAGGCGCCCCAGCCCCAGCAGATCACGGATATGGACGTGGCCAGCCTCGTCATCCCGCGTCCGGAGCGTACCTTCGGAATCGCCTGGCTGACCCGTGCCGCACACGCGCCCAACATCATTTCCGGTGCCTGCTACGTGGGCATTCCGTTGCTTCTGCTCGCAGTGCTCCTCGCCGCCACGAGGTGGTCCAGCAAGATGGTCAGGTACCTGACCATCTTGCTCGCCATCGTCATCGTGGCCTCGCTGGGCCCCGAGGTGTATCTGGAGGGCCGTCGGAAAGGGGAGTTGCCCTGGGCTGCCCTCTTCCGCCTCCCGCTAGTGCGCAACGCCTACCCGGCCCGCCTGATGCTGTTTGCCTACCTCGTGCTGGCAGTGGCCACCGCGCTGTACCTGGCCGGCCCGGCCAGGCGGGTGCCGTGGGCCCGCTGGTCGCTGGCCGTGCTCGTCGTTGTCTTCATTGCCCTGGACACCGCTCCCCTCACGATCAGCTCGTATACCAACGTGCCAAAGTTCATCAGCTCGGGTCAGTATCAGCGCCAGTTGTCGCGTGGCGAGATTGTCGTCGTGGTGTCCGAGGTCGGCAACGCCGGCATGCTATGGCAGTCCCAGTCTGACTTCTACTGGCGGCTCGCGGGCGGGTACATTAACGCGGGGCTTAACAATGACACAGACCTGCCGCGGCCCGTCCAGGCCCTCGCCCGAGCCACGCCGAACCGCGTCGCGCGATTCGAGCAGTTCGTCAGGGCCGACCATGTGGGAGCGATCCTGCTCGACGCCGGCCATGAACCGAAGTGGGTCGGCATCTTCTGGCGGGTCGGTCTGCACGGGCATCGGCTCGGCAACGTGATCGTGTACAAGACGAACGCCTGCCTGACCTGTCATCCCGTGACCTGGAGGCAGCTGGGCAAGTACACGCCAGCGGCGACGTAAGCCGGCGTCGAAGCGGCGCGCGTTCTCATGATCGCGGGCCAGCGTGTCTGCAGCCGCCGCCAGTCCGTGCGGGGCTATAAACTCCTGGGCTGTCGGCGCAGGTTACGTCGATTCGGCGCAGGTTACGTCGATCTAGCGCCAGCAGCTGCCCTGTCGGCGGAACACTGACGGTGGCCCGCTGCTGGCTACTCCTGACTTCCAGCAGCTGGGGTCCACAGCGCGGAACGGAGACGGATCCAGTTGGCAGCTGTCAAGTATTCGATTGTCATTCCTATTTATAACGAGGAAGAGTCGTTTCCTGCGCTGGTGAGGCGGTTGCGGGAAGTGATGGATCGGCTGGATGGGCCGGCTGAGGTCGTGCTGGTTGATGATGGCAGCCGGGATGCTAGCTATGAGCTGATGGCCGCGGTGAACCGGGAGGATCCGCGGTTCAAGGTGCTGCAGTTGTCGCGGAACTTCGGGCATCAGATCGCGATCACCGCGGGGATGGATGTGGCGGCGGGGCAGGCCGTGATCGTGATGGACGCCGATCTGCAGGATCCGCCTGAGGTGATCTTGCAGATGGCGGCGCGGTGGCAGGAGGGGTATGAGGTCGTCTACGCGGTGCGGGAGCATCGTGAGGGCGAGACGGTGTTCAAGCGGAAGACCGCGACGTTGTTTTACGGGCTGCAGCGGCGGCTGGCCGAGATCGACCAGCCGGTTGAGGTGGGCGATTTCCGGCTGGTGGACCGCAAGGCGCTGGATGCGTTCCTGCAGATGCGAGAGCGCAACCGGTATGTGCGGGGGATGTTCTCGTGGGTGGGGTTCCGGCAGACTGCGGTACCGTACGTGCGGGCCTCGCGTGAGGCGGGGCAGAGCAAGTATCCGCTCCGCAAGATGTTGCGACTCGCCCTGGACGGATTCATCGGCTTTTCCACAGCGCCGCTGCGGTTCGCAATGACGCTGGGGCTCCTGATTTCTGTGGCGTCGGTCACGTACGGTATCGTCGCAATTGCGCTAAAACTCGCAGGACTGCCAGACGTACCTGGCTATGCTTCCCTGCTGGCGACAATCACTTTTCTGAGCGGGGTGCAGTTGACAGTGATTGGCATGGTGGGCCAGTACGTGGCCAGGATCTATGACGAGGTCAGGGCACGGCCGTTGTACCTAGTCAGGGACGCGCGGGGGTTCGCGCCTGAGGGCCGCGCCGAAGCTGAGGAATTGTGGCCAGGCGCTGGACGTGACTCGCTGACCAACGGTCAGCGGGTGCCGCCGCAGCCGTCATGACCGCGGTCAGCCATTCCGAGGACGGGCTGCCTCGCAACGCCGGCGCGCAGCTCGTCGAGCCCCGGCAGCGGACGGCTGCCTCACCGGCCGCGCCTCGTGACCTGCTCAGCTCACCCGCCCTGCAGGGTGTAGCGGCACTCGCGCTCTACCTGCTGGTCTGGCTCCTGACCTCGGCGCGCGGGCTGATTGAACACCTGAGCTGGGCCCGGCTCGACCAGACGAGCATGGACCCGAACTTCTACGTCTGGTGCTTGCGCTGGTGGCCGTACGCGATCGGGCACGCGCTGAACCCCTTGTACACCCACCAGATCGAAGCGCCAGTCGGTCACTCCCTGGCCTGGGTGACCACGGCGCCGCCGGTGGTCCTGCTCGCCCTCCCGCTGACCCTCATTGCCGGACCGGTCATCGCTCTGAACGTGCTGACTGCCATCGCCTTGCCGGTGTCGGCCTGGGCGGCGTTCGTGCTGTGCCGGCGGCTGACCGGGCAGTTCTGGCCCGCCCTGGTCGGCGGCGCAGTCTTCGGCTTCTCGGCCTACGAGGTCAATCACGGCTCGGCCGGCCAGCTCAACCTGACCTACAGCCTGCTGCTGCCCATCCTGGCCTACCTGATCATCGTCTGGCGGGACGGCGCCATCAGCACGCGCACGTTCGTCATCCTGGCCGGCCTGACCATGGCGGTCCAGTTCTACTTGTTCCTGGAGACCTTCGCCGACCTGACCGCCATCCTGGTAGTCGCGCTGCTGGCTGGCTTCGCTATTGCCGGGAAAGACGGCCGCCCGGCGATCGCCCGGCTCGCGAAGTCGATCGGCCTCGCCTATGCGATCGCGGTCGCGGCGGCATTGCCGTACCTGATGTACGTGCTGTCGGCCAGAACACCGAAGCTGACCGCGGCGGGCGGGCTGGACCTGGCCAGCCTCATCATCCCGCGTCCGGACCGGACCTTCGGCATCACCTGGCTGGCCGACGCGGCACTTGGCCCGGTCCGAGCGTCCGAAGCCGGCTACGTGGGCATTCCCCTGCTGCTGCTCGTCGTGTTGCTCGCCGTCACCAACTGGTCCAGCAAGATGGTCAGGTTCCTGACCTGCATGCTCGTTTTCATCGTGGTGGCCGCATGCGGCCCGGCTCTGTCCGTCGAGGGCAGAAACGTGGTGGGCCTGCCGTGGGGCGCGCTATGGCGGCTGCCGATCCTGCGCAATGCTTATCCGTCCCGGCTGATGGTGTTCGCCTATCTTGTGCTGGCAGTGGCCACTGCGCTGTACCTGGCCGGCCCGGCGAGACGGGTTCCGTGGGCCCGCTGGTCGCTGGCCGTGCTCGTGATTGCTTTCATCGCTCTCGACACGCCGTCTCTCGGCATCTCTCCCCGGTCTACAGTGCCGGAATTCATCAGCTCGGGTCAGTACCGTCAGCAGCTGTCGCCTGGTGAGATCGTGGCCGTGGTGTCCGACGTCGGCAACGCCGGCATGCTGTGGCAGGCTCAGTCCGACTTCTACATGCGGGTCGCGGGCGGGTACATCAATCAGGCGATAACGCGGGGGTCCGACCTGCCTGATCCGGTGCAGGATCTTTCTAGCGCCACGCCGGCGATTGTCGCGCAATTCGAGCAGTTCGTCAGGGCCGACCATGTGGGGGCGATCCTGCTCCAGGTCGGCCATGAACCGAAGTGGGCCGGCATCTTCCACCGGATGGGGCTGCACGGAAATCGGATCGGCAACGTGATCGTGTACAAGACCGACGGCTGCCGGACCTGCCGCTCACTGGAGCCAACCAGGGTGATGGCCGAGCGAAGCGGCGTGGCTCGGCCCAGGGGCGCGGACCGCGCCTAACGCTGTGCTCGCCTGCGGCCGGAGTCCGGCGAGTCACCGGTCAGCGCACCACGCAGTGACTTTGCCGAAGCCGTAGCACGCAGCCAGCACAAACGCCGTGAACCTGCGTCATCAGGAACCCTAGCCGAACCACGCCGCCAGGCTCGCCCGCGCACCGCTCGCCTCGGCCCTGAACGCTTTCTGGGCGAGTCGGCAATCTCAGGGTGGAAGGCGAGGCAGCGGCGAGGAGGGTTATGACGACAGATGCGGAACTGATCGGCAGATCACTGGCCGGCGACGGGGATGCCTTTATGGAGGTGATCTGCCGCCACGAAAGTGCCGTCGGGGCTTACCTCGTGAGGCGAGTAGGGCGAGAGGCGGCCGAGGATCTGCTCGGCGATGTGTGGGTCGCGGCGTTCGAGTCCCTGAGAACTTATGACCGGTCGTTCCCGGGGGCACGACCGTGGCTGTACGGGGTAGCGCTGAACAGGCTGCGGCGTTACTGGCGGTCCCGGCCGGCGGAGGATCTCGTGCCGGACGTGACGAGCCTGGCGAGCGGGTGGGACCCCTGGCCGGCGGTGGACGCCCGGGTCGACACCCGGCCGGTGCTCCGGGCAGCCCTTGAAAGGCTCCGGCCGGAGGAGCGAGAGGTGCTGACCCTTGTCGCCTGGGAGGACCTGACAGTCGCCGAAGCCGCGCGGGTGCTGGGCAGGCCGGCCGGGACGGCACGCCGCCTACTGCACCAGGCCCGGATGGCGCTGCGGAACGCGCCGGAAGTGGCTGCGCTATTGACCGACTTCAACAGTGTCAAGGAGAGCCTGTGAACGTGGACGAGATGGACCTGGTTAGTCAGCTGAAGGATGCCGATCCCCTGCGGGCTGAGGTGTATGAGCGAGCGCGGACGACGCTGCGGGCGGCGATGGCCGAGCCCGGGCTTGCGCCGGTGCCGGAGATCGTTCCGGCGCGGCGAGCGCGTAACCGCCGTCGCGGGAGTGTGGGCACGCTGGGTAAGGTCGGCGTCGGTGCTGGGATCGGTGCAGTCGCTGCGGGGGTGGCCGTGGCACTCGTCGCCACGTCGACGGCGCAGCCGGCGTCGCCGGCCCGGTCAGCATCCCCGGCATCGAAGGCGCCTGCGGTGAATTCCACGCTGGTGTCGCTAGCCGCCTACATCAAGGCCAGGAGCGGAAATCTGCCGGGTAACGCGTCGCTGGTCATCCAGACCGATGTCGGCATGCCATCGCCTGGGAATGTCACCTACAACCTGTACACCGACAGCGGCGCCTACTACGGGGCAAACGACAAGAGGGGCATCACGGCGGCGGTCGACCACCATGAAAACCAGGACCTGAACGCCCGCCAGGTGGTGGCGGCGGCACGCTACGCGGCGACGGGCGACCTGACCACCGCCCGGCAGCGGATGCTCAACGCCACGGGGCCGACCCAGTTTGAGCGCCTGCTAAGCGACGGCCCCGCCGCACGGAAGAAGCTCTGGGCCAAGGAAATGGCGAAGGTCCGTGCCATTCTCCAGGCAAAGCATGCATGGCCACAGCCGGTGCCTACCGACAAGATCCTGCGGGCCGATATCAACGGGACCATCTGGTTCAACAGTTTCAACGCGCTGACCGCGGGGGCAGGCAACCCGCAGGTCCGGGAGGGTGTCCTCCGCCTGATGTCGACCATTCCCGAGGTCACAGTCGCGAATTCAACCACTGGCGGGCAGCCGACGCTGACCATCACGGCGAGTCCGGCGCTGAATCCGGGCAGCGGCCTGCCAGCGCAGGTGATGACGATCAGCGCCAGGACCGGGATGCCGATCAGCTCCGTGTGGGGAACGCCGGGGCAGAAGTACTACTCCGACACGACCTGGCAGGTCTCCCGGGTGTGGATGGCCCGGGTCCGGGCCGGCCGGTGGTGAACCACACCAGGTACCCGGCACTCAGCCGCGCCTGACCGTGCGGGCCGTCCTCACCAGGGCGGCCCGCACGGCCGCGTCGTCGTGCTGCCGTCGTGGCGGCCAGCGCCGGACCAGCGAGAGCCACTAGCGGCCGGCAGCCAGCAGTACCGCCAGCAAGGTTCCGGCGACCAGTGCCGGACCGTAAGCGATGGCTGTCTTGAGTGTGGCGCGGCGCCCGGCAAGCAGGACCAGGCCGTAACCGGCCGCGAGCAAGAGCGCAAGTAACGTTCCGCCCACGACGATTCGCCAGCTGAACCAGGCCATCAGGCTGCCCGCTGACGCCGCGGCTTTGCCGTCACCGAGGCCGATGTGACCCGGCTTGACCAGGGCGGCGGAGAAGTAGCAGCCAGCCATGATGGCTCCGCCCAGCGCCGCGCGGCCAAGCGACTGCCAGACGCTCATGGTGCCGGCAGCAACGGTCAGGAACGCCATCACTCCGGCGTAAGCAGCGCCAGTGAGCACGTCGGGAAGCCGGTGCTCTCGTGCGTCGATGACGGCGAGCGGTACGCCGCAGATCACCAGCCATCCCGCTGCTGCGGCCACGGGCCAGGGATGCACGCGATAACTGACGCCCGCCAGTAACAGGGCAGTGACCGCCCCGGTTAAGAGCAGTAGCGGAGCGGGACGGTGAGCGCCGGGCAGGCGGGCGTGAGGCTGGCAGGCGTCCTGGTTTGCGAAGACTGCGATCACGGCACGCTGCGGTGCGGCAACGGCGAAGCCGGCGATCGCGGATCCGGCGATCTCTAAGGCTGACATTGCAGGCCGCCGGGCACGGGACGAAACTATCGCGAATCCACCGGCTCCGGGCGTGATCTGCATGGTGCTCTGGCCGGTCCTGGACATCGGCTGCGGCAACCACGAACTAAAGTCAGGCGTCTAACTCGTGGCTACCGACTACAGGGGGGCGACTGGAGGACTCGGGCATGACCTGGGACGAGGTGCTTGCCTACTGCCTGGGCAAGCCAGGCGCGTGGCAGGACGAGCCGTGGGACGGCGACGTCGTGGCGAAGGTCGGCGGGAAGATCTTCGCCTTCCTCGGCTCTGGCGATGGCTCGTCAGTCGGGCTCAAGTGCGGTCCGACGCGCGAAGCCGCGGACGAGTGGCTCGCCCGTTACCCGGCCGATGTCTCGGTGATGCGCTACATCGGCCGGTCTGGCTGGAACACGCTGACCATCGACGGCGCCATCCCGGCGGACGAGCTCACTGAGGCAATTGATGCCTCTTACGAGGCAGTCGTCAGCAAGCTGCCAAAGAAGAGCCGGCCGGCTGCGGGCGACTGACAACTCAGCGCAGGTTGTCCAGCCTCGCGACAGCCTCGTTCAGTTCGGTAACCAGTTCGGCGATGACATCCGCTACCGGCTTTACCTCGTTCATGCGGCCGACGATCTGGCCAACCGGCATCGGGATGACATCGGGGTTGCCTGACTGCATCAGCCGCTGATGAGCCTGCGCGACCAGCAGGTTCTGCAATGGCATCGGGAGTGGCTCTGGTGCGCCGGGCTGCAGCCACGCATCGGTCCAGCTGTTCTTCAGCAGCCTGGCCGGCTTGCCGCTGTAAATCCTGGACCGGACAGTGTCCGACGACGTGGCCTTCAGCAGTGCCTCGCGCAGGCCGGGCAGCGGCGACAGCCCCGCGTACTCGGTTGTGATCAGCCAGGCCGAACCCATCCAGACGCCGGCCGCGCCCAGCGCTAGCGCTGCAGCGATCTGCCGGCCGCTGCCGATCCCGCCGGCCGCCAGCACCGGCACGTCAGGACCGACTGCGTCGACTACCTCGGGCACCAGCACCATGCTGGCGATCTCTCCGGTATGGCCGCCGGCCTCGTAGCCTTGTGCCACCACGATGTCCACGCCCGCCGCAACATGAGATCGCGCGTGGGCCGCCTTCCCGGCGAGCGCCGCCACGAGCATGCCCCGGTCATGCGCCGCGGCGATGATGTCAGCAGGCGGCGACCCGAGCGCATTCGCGATCAGCCGCGCGGGGTGCGCCAGAGCGACCTCCACCTGCGCTCTGGCCACCGAGTGCAGCCAGCCGAGCACGCCTTCACTGGCTAGCGAGTCATCGGGCAGCGGCGGAACGCCGAGGTTGATCAGCGTCTGGTCGACAAACTCGCGGTGCCCGGCTGGAATCAGCTGGTTCAGGTCGATCGCGGCGCCCTCGGCCGGGATCTTGGCCGGCATGACGACGTCGATTCCGTACGGGCGCCCGTCGGTGCTGGCGTCCATCCAGTCCAGGACCTTGTCCAGGTCGGCCGCATCGTTGAACCTGACGCATCCCAGCACGCCCAGACCGCCCGCCCGGCTGATCGCCGCCGCGACGTGCTCGGACGGAGTGAACCCTACGATCGGGTGCTCGATACCGAGTTGGTCGCACAGCGCAGTACGCATGCCGGGGCTCCTCAGGGAGGCTAGATGCGCCGGACGCCAGCTTCGGCGCCCGTAGTTTCGGTGCCAGGGGTTTCAGTGTTCGGGGCTTCGGCGGCTGTGGTCTCGGGGACCGCGGTCCGCTCGCTCCCGGCGGCAGCGTGATCCTCGGCAGGTGCCAGTTGCTCTTCGGCATACCGGCGGGCCCAGCGGTAGTCGGCCTTGCCCGCGGGCGTCCTGCTGATCCGCTCCACCAGCCACACCGACCTCGGCACCTTATAGCCGGCGATCTGCGTACGCAGGTGCGCCTCGAGCTCGGTTAGGTCGATGTCGTGGCCGTCCCGCGGCTGCACCACCGCCGCCACCCGTTGGCCGAGCCGCTCGTCGGGTACGCCGATCACCAGGGCGTCGAAGACGCTTCCGAACGACTTCAGCGCACCCTCTACCTCTTCCGGATAGACCTTTTCGCCGCCGGTGTTGACGCAGGTATTGCCCCGGCCGAGCAGCGTGATCGACCCATCCTCCTCGACCCTGGCGTAGTCGCCAGGCACGGCGTACCGGACGCCGTCGACATCGGCGAACAGCGCCGCGGACTTGGCGGGATCCTTGTAGTAGCCGAGCGGGACGTAACCGCCGCGGGCAATCCTGCCGGTCCCGCCCGGGCCGACAGGCCGGTTGTGCTCGTCGATCACGATCGTCGACGGCCCGGCCGTGACGGTCGGGCCCTCGGCCTTCTTGTTGCCGGCCGACACATATCCAAGCCCGGTGAAGCCTGTCTCGGACGCGCCGATGGCGTCGGTAATGACGACATTAGGCAGCAGCGTGAGGTACTGGTCCTTCACGCTCGGCGAGAACAGCGCGGCGTTGCTGGAGATCGCCAGCACCGAGGAGACGTCGTATTCCTCTTCCTGGTAAGCCTCGATCAATGGTCTCGCCATCGCGTCGCCAGTGATCATGAGCACGTTGACCCGGTGCCGCTGGACGGCGCGCCAGACCGCATGCGGGTCGAACTGAGGCACGAACACCACGGTGTCTCCGCCGAACAGGCCCGGCAGCGTGCCCCACTGCGCGCTGCCGTGGATCAGCGGCGCGGTGGTCAGCCTGACCATGCCGGCCGGCCCCGCGGTACCGCGACGGATCTGCTCCCACTCGTCCGGCAGCGGTTCGCCGGTCGTGAAGTCGATGCCGCCGCCAAGCGTGCGCCAGACATCCTCATGCCGCCAGAGCACGCCTTTCGGGTATCCGGTCGTGCCGCCGGTGTAGAGCATGTAAATGTCGTCGGCGCTGCGCTGACCGAAGTCGCGGACGGCGGAGGCGCCAGCCAGCGCGGCTGCGAAATCGACAGCGGCTGAGGGCAGCGTCACGCCGCTGCCGTCGTCGATGGCGAGCGCCGTCTTGATGCCTGGAGAGTCGGGCAGCAGGGCGGCTACCTTGTCACTGAACTGGCGGTCGTACACAAGACCGGCCAGCTCCGCCTCGGCGAACAGATAGCGAAGCTCGGCCTCGACGTAGCGGTAGTTGACGTTGACCGGGATCGCGCGCAGCTTGTAGCACGCCAGGATTGCCTCGATGAGCTCGATCGAGTTCCGCCCGTAGACGCCGACGTGATCATCCTTCCCGACGCCGTTGCTGGCCAGGAAGTGCGCAAGCTGGTTGCTGCGGGCCTCAAGCTCTCGGTAGGTGACTTCAGCGTCGCCGCACGCGATGGCCAGGCGCTCGGGTACCGCGTCGGCAGCATGCTCGAATAGGTCCGCGATGTTCAGCGCCATGGGAAAGAAACTAGAACGTGTTATCGTTCGGGGCAACCAACCGCCGGGAAATTGTCAGCCGCGGCGGAACGGAGGCTTGCGCGATGACGTCGACGCCCGCTGAGCCGTCCGCGACCGGAGGCCAGCCCGATCCGTCCGTCGCTGGCGACGAGCCGCACGCGCTGGTCGAACTACGCGGCCACGTGCTGATCGTGACCATGAACCGGCCGACGGCGCGCAACGCGCTGACCGGCCCGATGATGGCGATCATGAAAGAAGCCTGGGACCGGGTCGACAGCGACCCGCAGGTCCGGGCCTGCATCCTGACCGGCGCGGGCGGGGCGTTCTGCGCGGGTGCGGACCTCAAGGCGATGACCGCGGCGCACCCCGGTGACGCCTTCAGGACCGGGGCGTTCGACCCGTCGGTGATCGAGCCGCTACTCAAGGGCCGCCGGCTGACCAAGCCGCTGATCGCGGCGGTGGAGGGCCCGGCCATCGCGGGCGGCACGGAGATCCTGCAGGCAACCGACATCCGGGTGGCCGGGCGTAGCTCCAGATTCGGGATCTCCGAGGCGCGATGGGGACTGTTCCCTCTCGGCGGCTCGGCAGTCAGGCTGGTCCGCCAGATCCCCTACACCGTGGCCGCCGATCTGCTGCTGACCGGCCGGCACATCACCGCCGGCGAGGCCCTGCGGATCGGTCTCATCGGACACGTTGTCGACGACGGGCAGGCGCTGGCTAAGGGGCTGGAGATAGCCGAGTTGATCGCAGCCAACGGGCCGCTGGCCGTGCAGGCGATCCTCAGCACCATCAGGGAGACCGAGGGCATGGCCGAGAACGACGCGTTCGCGCTAGAGACCAAGATGGGCATGGCCGTATTTGCCAGCGAGGACGCAAAGGAGGGCCCGAGGGCCTTTACCGAGAAGCGCAAACCTGACTTTCAGGGCCGCTGAGATGACGCCTGCGTCTTAGCAGCTCGTTGCGTCACCGCAGGCGGACCAGGTCGATGAAGCGGTCGATACATGATCCGAAGATGTCACTCTGGCTGCGCGGCGGGCGGGGGGCTGCCAGTGCGGCGGCAAGATTGGGGTAGCGGCCCTTCGCCGCGGCGTGGTCGAGCGCCTGGATCTGCTCAGCGGCGCTCGCTAGCTGGCCGACGGGGGCTGCTTGCATCGCGCCGTACATGGTCGCGAAGCCGCTGATCAGGGTGATGACTTCCAGCCTTGCGCCGGTGCTGAGCCTGGAGCCCGCCAGCAGGCCGAGGAAGTAGTCGAGGTAACGCAGCCCGTTGGGACCAGGTGGCATCGGGCGGTGCAGCAGCCCGGCCAGCCACGGGTGCCGCTGCGCGATGTCGCGGGCTTGCCCGGCGAGATCGGCGATGGCAGCGCGCGGCTCGGGGACGCGCGTGCCTGGGTAGGCGTACTCGGCGGCCACGTGGTCTGTCATCAGCTGGGCCAGGTGCTCTTTGGCGGGCACGTAGTTGTACAGCGACATAACGGCGATGCCCAGCTCGCCGGCGAGGCGGCGCATGGTAACCGCCTCCAGACCCTCGGCGTCGGCGATCCGCACGGCGAGCGCCGCAATCGCCGAGCGGTCGTGCCGGGGTCTGGGACCCCGGCTCCCGTGCTCGGGAAAGTCCCAGATCGACGCGGGCCCGCTGGCGCTGACGCGGGCGTGGTGGCCAGTCGGTGTCATCACTGGCAATTTTACCTTTCAACGTGCGCCGTACGTAGTATCGTCGAAAATAACGTACGCTGCACGTTGAAAAGTGGCGTGCGCTGGCCGAGGTGAGAGGCAGGGCAGCGCATGAACAATGGCGGGACGATCGCCTCCGCTGGCCTGCTCCGGGGGCCGTTTTACCGGTACTGGCTGTCGGGGTTTCTTGCCGATTTCGGCGACGGCGTCAGGCTGGCCGCCTTTCCGCTGCTAGCGGCTCAGCTCACGCGCTCGCCAGCAGCCGTCGCGGCCGTCACCGCGGTACAGAGCCTGCCGTGGCTGATCGGCGCCGCGCTAGGAGTCATCGTCGACCGGACCGACCGGAGGCGGCTCATGGTCTCGGTGGATACTGCGCGGGCAGTCATCATCGCGGCCCTGGCCGGAGCGGTCCTGGTGCACGCCGACGGCCTGGCGCTGATCTACCTCACGGCGTTCACCACCGGGGTTGGCTCGGCCCTGCGCCGCACTGCCGCGGCCACCTGTGTGCCCAGGCTCGTCGCGGCCGCTGACCTAGACCGGGCTAATGGCCGGCTGGTCACCGGGCAGATCGTCGGCAACGAGCTGGCCGGGCCCGCGGCCGGGGGCTGGCTGTTCGGCTTGGCGGCTGCCTTGCCGTTCGTATTGAACGCCGCGGTGCTCGGGATCGCCGTCCTGCTGCTGCTCACCTTGCCCAGCGTCTTCCAGCCATCGGACCAGCAGCCTCGGCAGGACTCGGCGCCAGGGCGCGCGACTGTCCGCGCGGATCTCGCCGAAGGCCTGGCATGGCTGCGACGCCACGCGGAAGTCAGGGACCTCACGGTTGCTGTCGGTGTCATAAGCGCCATGGATGCCGCCTGGATCGCGGTCCTCGTGCTGTACGTCATCGAGACCCTGCACCAGAAACCAGGCGCCTACGGCGCGCTGCTGGCCGTCGCCGCGACGGGCGGGATCGCGGCCGGCGCGACCGGTTCGCGCATCAGCCGCCGGCTCGGCGCGTGGCGCTCGCTGCTGCTCGCCGGGCTCGTCATGGCGGTCACGCAGCTGATCCTGGGACTCACTGCGAACGTGCTCATCGCCGCCTCGATGCTCGCCGCCAGCAGCGGCGCCTGGGCGCTGTTCAGCACGACATCAACCACGATGCGCCAACGGCTGGTGCCCGACAGGCTGCTCGGCCGGGTCACGAGCTTGTACGGCACGACCTATGGTGGCGCGGAAGCGCTTGGCGCGCTCGGCGGCGGCGCGATCGCCGCCGTGGCCGGAATCCGGGCCACGATGCTGGTCGGCGTTGTCCCGATCGCCGCCACCGTGACCCTGCTCGCGTGGCACCACCGGGGCGCGTAATGACCACGCGCAAAGACGAATCCCGGGCCGCCTTGCTGGCGACCCGGGATTCACTGAGTGCGGGCCAGGAAGGAACCTGGCGAGAGGGTAAGGACTACCGATCCGCGCGGAAGATGCCGGCGAGGTCGGCCAGGTTCGGCATGCCAAGGCCGATGCCGGGGTTGTACGGCTGGCCGGGGTTGCCGGTGTAGTAGATGTTGTCGTTGCTGGTGCTTGTGGTATTGAGCTGAGTGAACGGGTCGTTGCCCCTGGCCACGGCGCCGTACATGACTGGGTTCCAGAACCCGACCCGGTGGCCCAGGTACGAGTCGATGACAGCGGTGGAGCCGTTCATCTGCGGGTCGACGAAGCTGGTGCCGCCGTACTCGCTCAGCCCGCCTATCGAGGCCGCGTAGACCAGGTAACCGGTCTGCGGGTCGCCATCCGTGGCCAGGTCGGGGACAGCCCTGCCACCGTTGCCGGCGCCGGAGGTAACACTGGGCGCTGGGTTGAAGTTCCACTCGGTCGGCTCAGTCAGGCCCGGAGCGACTTCGGTGTAGTCGGTCGGGGTCAGGTACTGCACCGCGTGGAAGTTTTCAGTCCCGCTCACGTCCCGCTGGTAGGACGGCTCAGGCTCGAGCACGCTGTAGCCGCCGCCACTGCCGACGACATTGGACTCGGCTGCAGTGGCCAGGGATTCACCACTGACCTGAGCGATCGGCGCCCAGAGGTAGTCCCAGCCCCAGATGCGGTTGGCGGTGGTAGTCGCCGTTGCCGTGCCGTCGGGGCCGGACAGGTACGTGGTGCCGGGCAGCGAGGTAGCGCCGCACGCGGTAACGAACGGGCTGTCCGCCGGACTGTCGGCGGACAGGTTCGTGGTGTCGACGTCCTCGCTGGCGGTGTAGGCGCCGGCGTCCGCGGACGAGGTGAAAGCGGACTGGCCCTGCGCGGCCATCTCGAGGAAGGCCTCGTCGAACGACTGGGCGTAGCCGGCAGACTCTTCACCCGACTGGACTTCATCCTGGATAGCCGTTTCGGACAGACCCCAGCTCGCCGACACGCCGCTGGCGATGTTCTGGCTAGCCGCGGTGAGGAACGCGTCGACGAACCCGTAGTCGGTGTTGGGCGCCTGGTAGTCGATGATGTTGGCGCCGGGAGCGAGGGCCCCGGACTGCTCGATGTCCAGGTCGGTCTCGACCGAGCCGGAGTCGGCGCTTGGCGCGCCCGGGCCGCCGTCGACGTTGTCCACGGTCAGGCTGCCGGTACGGTTCACGTCCGCGATGTTGCTCCAGAAGTACTCAGGGGAACCAGGGTCGACCGCGGCTAGCGTGACGATGCCGATGGTCTGGCCAGTGCCGTTCGCGCGCGCGTAAAGCGGCGCCAGGTTGTAACTCTTAGCGAAGAACGACGGCAGGTGGCAGCCGTTTGTCAGGCCGAACTCCGCCGTGCAACTGTTCGAACTGCCCTGCTGCGGCTTGTCCTGGCTAGCCGGCTTGGCGGTGTCGCTCACGTAAGGCCCGTAGTTCGAGAGCCCGAGGATGGCCGAGACGAAGCTGGCCAGCCGGTACGGCAGCAGCGGCGGCTGCTTGTTGGTGTACACGTCCTGCGCCCGTACCGGACCGAACCCGGTGGTGCCCCGCTGCTCTGGTACCCGGACGTTCTCCTCGGTGATGGTCAGCGCCGTATCAAATTCGCCGGCGGTGCCGTTGGCCACTACGTCCAGCTTGTCGGCGTAGACGCTGGTGCTGATGCCGAAGCCAGCGAGGTAACCGGTGAGCGCGCTGATGTTGGACGAGGGCTGGCCATACTTCGCAGCGAACTGACCGACGGACAAATAGTCCGAGCTCGGTATGCCCGCCTCGACCTTGGCCTCGAGCGACCGTACGTTCTGCTCTTTAAGGATGAATGACACGGTCACCGGTGTGTCGGCTGGGGTGGTGCCGAAGACCGTTGTGCCGGGCAGTGCAGCTGCGTTGATACCCGACGCCACCGAGGTCGGCTTGTTGGGGGCTGTGGCAGGAGCTGCGGCCGCGATGGTCGTGCCCGCCAGGGGGACCAGGAACGCTCCCGTCCCCACCCCGAGCAATATCGCGACTGTCAGCCGGGCCTTTCTCATTCGGATCATGTCCTTTGCACCGTCCTATTCGACCGTGATCATCACGATCATTCCGGCTCGCCATGAACGGCGTTGATTATGCCAGTTCGGCCTGGGCAAACACAGGGCCTGCCCGCACGGTTTTGAGCCGTCTGGGAACCGGAAGGACGCTCAGGCCCAGGATCGAGGCGGCGCCAGCCCTGCCATTGACGACCTCCGCGCAGAATGCGCTCACCGCGGGCCACGAATGAGCATGGGAATGATTTCCCGGCCGTGCGCTGGCGTGATGCCAGTGAGAGGCTGGGCGCGTGACCGTGATCGACGAGGCCTCGCGGGGGCGACCCGGGCAGCCGCTGCGCCCGTTCGTCGAGTGGTATGCCGGTTTCCGGCAGGCAGGCGTTGCCCCGGCACGGCACCGCGGGCTGCCGTCCCCGGCGCTGACGTTCATCCTGACGCTCGACGATCCCCTCGTCGTGGCCGCGCACTCCGATCCGCGGCAGCCGCCGGAGCAGTACACGACGCTGCTAGGCGGCCTGCATACCGCGCCCGTGCTGATCACGCACGACGGCCGCCAGTCCGGGATTCAGCTCGCGCTCACCCCGCTCGGCGCCAGGGCACTGCTCGGCATGCCTGCCGGGCAGCTAGCGAACCTTGACGTGGACGCGTCCGCTGTACTTGGGCGGTTCGCGGGGGAGCTGCGTGAGCGGATCGGGGAGCAGGAGACGTGGGCGGGACGGTTCAGCGTGCTCGACACGCTGCTCAGCGAGCGCGTCGGCGCAGCCGGCCGCGCGGCTCGCGCGCGGCCCGAGGTGGGGTACGCGTGGCGCAGGCTGCGCGCTGCCAGCGGGGCGGTTCGCGTGTCCGCGCTCGCCGCCGAGACCGGCTGGAGCGAGCGGTACCTGAACGCGCGGTTCCGCGCGGAGATTGGCCTGTCGCCCAAGGAGGCCGCGCGGGTGTTCCGCTTCACCGCCGCCCGCGGCCTGATGGCCGAAGCAGTCGTCTCTTCGAGCAGGGCTGGGCTGTCCCTCGCGGATCTCGCCGCCGAGTGCGGGTACTACGACCAGGCACATCTGGCCCGCGACTTCCGCGCGCTTGCCGGGTGCCCGCCCACGCAGTGGCTCGCCGAGGAGTTCCGAAACATCCAAGCCAGCGTCGCTGAGCCGCGGGAATGATCAATGACATGACAACTCAAGCACCGCCACCGCAGGTGTGGCCATCGCTGGGCGCCCGGGATGCTCGCGCGCTCATCAGGTTCCTCGTCGACGCGTTCGGCTTCGAGGAGACAGCCGTTTACGGCGAGGGGGACAGAGTCGACCATGCCGAACTTGCCTGGCCTCTGGGGGGCGGCGTCATGGTTGGCTCCAGTTCCGACGACAGCGACATGAACCTCCGGCCAGGCACGTTCCATGCGTACGTCGTCACCGGCGACCCGGACGCGCTGTTGGCCCGTGCTGTCGATAACGGCGCCAAGGTTCGCCGGGAGCTAACCGACAAGGACTACGGCTCGCGCGACTTCGCGGTGGAGGACCCGGAAGGGAACTACTGGTCGTTCGGGACATACCGCGGGCATCCGCGCTAGGAGCAAGCTGGCTGGCGGCCGTTCAGCGGCCGTCTGACCGTCGATCTGTTCCCGGATGATGTCCGCGTGGCCTGCGTGGCGCGCGGTCTCTTCGATCACCGCGAGTATCGCCGCGCGCATGTTGCGGGCCTTCGTCCGGCGTTTCAACGGGACGTCAGCGTCGCCGATCGCGGCGACGATCTCGTTACTCCTCTCGCACGCGGCGCGATAAGCCGCCCGGAGGCCCCGCAACGAGACTGACAGATCGACTTGCATCGACCTGGTGCCGCTGGCCTTGCTGCCGGCGACGTTTTCCTCGAACCACTTGGATTCGACGAACGTCAGGTGCTGCAAGAGCCCCGCTAGGTTCGTTCCGGAATCGACGGTGCTGCGCCGGGCATCCTCGTCGCTGAGCCCGGCGACCTTCTTAAGAAAGCCCGCCCGCAGTCCGTCGAGCGCCGCGCAGAGTTCCTCGACTTCTCGGGTCACTCCGGCAGCGTATTACCGGTCGGCCGGCTCAGCAGTCCGGCCGCCGGATGCGTCCACCCAGTCGAGGATCACCTTGATGGCCAGCCCCTGGTTGCCTATCTGGCAGTGGTTCTGTGCTTGCTCGGCTTCGGTGAAGGCCCGGGCGGTAACCGATCGCGCGGCGGTCAGCGTGAGCAGCTGGTCGGCGAGCTGGTGGAACGGTATGCCGTGATCTTTGGTGCCTGCCATCAGCAGGACATCCTGAGTGACCAGGGGCGAGGCGTCGTGGGTGTGGTATTCGCTATAGGCACGGAAAAGGTCGGCCGGTGTGCTGACGCCCATCACGCGCTTGCCCTGGGCGACGATCCACTCCGTCAGCAGGTCCGTCTTGGCGGCTGCCGCGACGGCCGAGTTGAACGCAGGCGCAGGAATCTGGCCGGAGTTTGCCGCGATGGCGGCGAGGCCCGCGGCCGGGAATGCGGATCGCGCTCATTACGCTCGACCGGCACCCAGGCGGCGCTGCCCACCGGGGCCGCCTGGCTGATCCACGACCGCAGCAGGACTGTCTTCCCGCTCCCCGCCGGTGCCGACACGAGGGTTGCGCGGGCCGAGGTCCCAAGCGCCTGGAACAGGCCGAGACGGGGCACGACTGCTCCCGCAGCCGGGCTGGCCAACGGGTAAGTCCCGGCGTCCGAACCCTTCACGGACCCCATGGCCCCGATCATCGCACGACGTCCGGCAGCTGCCCTGATTACGCCATTAAGGGTTTGCGTTACGTCCGGCCGGCCAAGCGCGCCCGCGACCGCGGCCCTGCCGTGCAGGGGCGGCCACCCTGAACCAGGTTTGCTAAGGCGGTTGCCGGGCATCACGGCGCCGAGCGCGCTGCCGGTCGCCTGAGGGCACGTCCAAGACTTCCAAAACTCCTGGGAGGCTAGCGTGACGAATGTGCAACGGGACGGGAAGGTCGCCCTGATCACTGGCGCGAGCGGGGCGATCGGCGCGACCGTGGCCCGGTTGCTGGCATCGCGCGGTATGCGGATTGTGGCCAACTACCGCAGCAGCCGCGACAAGGCGGACGACCTGGTCGCCTCGATCGGGTCCGCCGGCGGCCAGGCGATGGCCGCCCAGGCCGACGTGCGCGACCGGTCCGCGGTGGTCGGCATGCTCGAAAAAGCCCGGGCCGCCATGGGCGAGGTGGAGATCCTGGTCCACAGCGCCCTGATGCCGTACGCCATCAAGTCGTTCGAGGACATTTCGGTCGACGAGCTGAGCGGCAAGGTGGAACAGGAGATCCGAGCGGCCTCCGTGGTGACGAAGGCCGTTGTGCCCGGCATGGCCAAGCGCGGCTACGGCCGGATCGTCTACCTGGGCACCATGGAGAGCGCGCTGCCGCTAGAGGGCATGATCGCTCTCGGGACCTCGAAGGCAGCCCTGAGCTCGTTCGCCCGGTTTGTCGCGCAGGAACTGGGGCCACATGGGATCACCGTCAACGTGGTGGCCCCGGGGCCGGTGGGCGGTCACCTGCACAATGTCGCCCTCGAGCACGATCAAGAACACAAGCAGCGCCTGGTGACGCAGACGGCGCTGGGCCGGTTCGCCTCCCCCGACGACGTGGCCAGGGCCGTCGCCTTCTACGCCGGTGACGACAGCGAATTCATCACCGGCACCACCGCGCCGGTCAACGGCGGAATGGCCATGGACTGACCCATCCTGAAACCGGATAGGAGTCCTCGCGGTGCACATCGCCGCCTCGGTTGCCATGCCGCGCGCTTTCTTCATGAGGTCTCCATGCTGGTTGCCGTGACTCTGCACGCTGGCCTGGTCCACTGCGGGTTGCAGGGGTCGCCTAGGACCGGGTCGTGGCGGGCAAGGCTGAGGTGGCGCCTGCGGTGTTAGTGCCACGCCTAGGACATCCGGGGGAATGGAGACCATGCGCAGGTGTGACCGACGTGCAGGCAGCAGCCTGATCTGGCGCACCGTCGCCGTCAGCGTGCTGCTTTCCACGGTGATCGCCGGGGCGTTTGCCCTTCTGGCGATGGCGATCGAAGGCCTGCGAGACTCCGAGTCCCGTGCCAACCACTCGCTGGAGGTGCTGGTCGCCGCCAACCGGCTGGAACTGCTGATCGTTGACATCGAGAGCAGCCAGCGCGGTTACATCATCACCGGCCAGCGCGCCTTCCTGCAGCCCTGGTACCTAGCCAGGTCCCAGTTCCCGGCGCAGGCGAAGCAACTGAAAGATCTAGCAATCCAGAGCGACCCAGGTCAGTACCAGCGCGCCAGCCAGATCCAGGCTGCGGGCGCGGCCTACATCAGGAATTACTCGCTCCCGCTGGTCGCGCTCGCCGGGCGTAACTCCGGTGCCGCACGGTCGGTGATGGTTACCGCAGATGGCCGGAGCCGCGAGAACGCGCTGCACGCCAGGTTCAAGCAGTTCATCGCCCGTGAGAACCAGATCTTCACAGCCGGCCAGCGCCGGGCGGACGCCGCCGCGTCCCGGGCACTAGCAGCCGCCGGTGTCGGCGTCGGCGGCTCGATAGCGCTGATCCTGTTCTCCGGCGGCTACCTGGCACGATCGGTCGTCCGGCCGGTGCGCCGGGCCTCGGACATGGCCGGCACGGTAGCGGCCGGGAACCTCGACGTCCGCATGCCGGAGACCGGGCCGGGCGAGGTCGGCAGCTTGGAACAGTCGTTCAACACGATGGCCGACTCGCTGGCCGCGAGCCGGGACGAACTCCGCCAGGCGGCGGACGAGCAGGGAGCCCTGCAGCGGGTTGCCACGCTCGTCGCGCTCGGAGTCCCCCCGCCCGAGGTATTCCGGGCGGTGGCCAGCGAGACCGGTCGCCTGCTCGGCGCGAAAGCCAGCGTGGTAGCCAGATTCGAGCCGGACGGGATCGCGTCGGTGGCCGGCGCCTGGGAGCAGCCAGGCCTGCCTGAGCACATGCCGCCCGTCGGATGGCGATGGACAGCCAGCGAATATTGCCTCGGCGGGCGCGTCCAACGGACCGGGAAGCCGGTACGGGTGTCCAGCTATGAGGGCCTGAGGTCAGTTGAGTGGGAGTGGGCACGCGGGCACGGGATTGGCTCCTCAGCGGGCAGCCCGGTCATCGTTGAAGGCCGGCCGTGGGGCATGATCCTCGCGTACCTCGGCGGCGACGCGCCAGCGCCGGACGACGACACCGGGCAGCGCCTGCTCGCCTTCACCGAACTGGTCGCCATGGCCGTCGCCAACACCGAGAGCCGCACTCAGCTCGCCGCCTCCCGCGCGCGCGTCGTCGCAGCGGCTGACGAGTCCCGCCGCCGGATCGAGCGCGACCTGCACGACGGGACTCAGCAGCGGCTGATCTCACTCGCGCTCCAGCTACAGACCGCGCAGCGCCGGCTGCCCGCCGGCCAGCACGACGTGGCGGCGCAATGGTCGCGCACCGCGCAGGGCCTGACCGACACCATCGGTGAACTGCGGGAGCTCACCCGCGGTCTGCACCCTGCGGTCCTGGAGAAGCACGGCCTCGCGCGGGCGCTGAGAGAGCTGGTCATGCGCGCAAGCCTCCCCGTCAAGCTCGACGTGCAGGTCAGCAGCCGGCTACCGGATGCAGTCGAGGTCGCCGCCTACTACGTGGTGTCCGAAGCGCTGACCAACGCGGCCAAGCACGCCCGGGCCTCCGTCATTAACGTCAAGGTCAGCGTCGCCGGGGACGCGCTGCGACTGGTCGTCACCGACGACGGGGTAGGCGGAGCCGATCCCTCTCGCGGGTCCGGGCTCGTCGGGCTGGGTGACCGCGTCGAGGCGGCCGGCGGCCGGCTCCAGGTCACCAGCCCGCCGGGCGAAGGAACCTCGCTCGTGGCCGTGATCCCGCTCCAGCAGACAACTCGATCTGACGGCGGAGCCTGAGGGTGACGGCGGTGATCTCGACCTGGCAATCTCGCAAGCGTGTGAATTTGCATCGAGTTTGGCCATAGGCAGGGCCTTGACGTGCGGTCTGTGAAGTTCTTTGCATCGAATCTGGCCACCAATTTGCATCGAGTTTGGCCACACGACGACTTATCGACCTGCGAGAGCTCTGGTGAGTCCGCGATGCCCAGGAGGTTGCGCGGCACGCCGCTGGCCGGGTCCAGGTAGGGATCCTGCCTCGCCGGAGTCATTGCCTGCGATATCGGCGCAGCACCTGGGCGCGCAGCTCATCAGTAGAGATCTGCCAGGCCCCGGGCCGCGGCGAACAGCGCAAGGTCCTCCGCGCCGGGTCTAGGCCCTCGGCGCGCACCGACGCCAGGGCAGCCGCGACCGCGTGCTGGCGTTGGCCGAGCTGGCTGCTGACACGCCAGCCTGTAGTGCTTGCAGCATCGTGGCATGATCGCGCAACGGCGTAGCCGGCAACGGGTGCCGAAGACCTCAGCAATGACGCGGCCTGCGCTGGCTGGCGAGAACCTGCGCACGGGCAGACAGCACGTGTTCCATACCAGTTGCGAATGCCCGTTGGGCTACATCATCCGGACCGAGCCGGATGGCGGGCACATGAAGAGGTATGGCGAGCCTGCGGCGATCGTGGAGGCTTACGAGGCGTGCCCGGGGGAGGAGTACGCCATCGAAGACGCCAATGGAGTGTTCTTCTTCAAGGAAGAGCAGCCCTAGGCACTGATGAGCGAGACCTTGCATCGATGATGTTCGGGGCTCAGTTGGACGCGTGCTGCTAGCGTGCTCATAGATGGTGCGATTGACCGCCCAAGCGGTCCACCACTGGTCGCCTGCTCAGCGGACTCCCGCAAACCAAGCCCAGGCTCTACTCTCCCGAGGGGTTGTCTAGCGGGAGTTCACGTACAAAGGTGGGAACGGTGAGCCAGGGCGAGTGGTGTCTTCAGTGCACGCCAGCTAGCGACGCGCCGTCGAGGTCTGCATGACTAGTCCGCATTCAGCTGCGGCCAGTGCCGCAGGCTACCAATACCAGACCTGGTGGAGTCTTTTCGCCATGCTGCGTACCGGCCCGGATCGTCCGGATGCCACTCTCAGCATCGAGATGCACGATGACGTTGCTTGGGAGGAGAGCGGCTCCCCGACGGAGCTGCTGCAGACCAAGCACCACCAAGTCACGAACCGCACGCTGAATGACATGGGTGACGACATCTGGAGGACGTTTCAGGTTTGGCTGGACACAGCGATGCCGAGCGACGCAGCAGGCCCGCTCCTCCACCTCGTGTCCACTGATGAGGCGCCCGTATCCTCTGCGGCGTACGCCCTGCGGCCTCGATCGCGCGACGTCCCAGTCGCTATTGCAAAACTGACGAAGGCGGCTCAGGACTCGACGTCAAGAACTACCCGCATGGCCCGGGAGCACTTCTTGCGTTTGGGCGATGCGGGACGGCAGGCGTTTGTGGAGAGGATCTCCGTCCTTGATCAAGAACCGTATCTGGAAGATGTCGATGCACGCGTAAGACGCGAACTGATCTGGGTGCTGCCGAAGGGCCATGAGAACCTCTTTATGGAGCTCTTGTGGGGATGGTGGGATGCCCAAGCGGTCGGGATGCTTCGAGGCAAGCGCCCTGGCGTCAGCGTGGCGGAGGTTTCTCAGAAGCTGGACGATCTCAGGGACCAATTCACGCAGGATCGTTTGCCGACCCTTGTGGACCTGAGTGATGTTGACGTGGAGAGCGTCTTCGCGTCCTACAAGGACAGACCATTCGTCTCCCAGCTGAGTTGGATCAATTGGCCACCCTTGAACCTTCAGAAGGCTGTCGTCGACTTCTTTCGCGCTTACACGCAAACAGCGCGTTGGGTTACGGAGGACCTTATCGGCCTTGACGAACTCCAACGCTTCGAGGACGAGCTGGTGGATGAGTGGCAGCGCGAGTTCGAATTCATGCAGGTTGAGCTTGGGGACGGTGTCACTGAAGAGGAGAAGCAGCGCGCTGGGGTGGCGCTCCTCCGTGCGCTCCTCGACGCAACCGAAATACGCGTTCGTGCCCGTTACGACGACCCTTTCTTCGCCAGGGGCAAACGTCATGAGTTGGCGGACTCGGGCGGATATTGACCCAGCAGCGCGCCGTGATCGGCGCGCTGGACTGTGACGGCACAGTCAGCGAGACGGACGCCCGCTCGCTGACCGGTGACCTGATAGCGCTCGCGGGCCTGATCAAGATGTCCTGGCCGGCGGGCGACCAGTTCGTCTGGCCTTGCCTGCGCGAGCACGTCGCCGCGCACGTCGAGCGGACACGGGACGCCGTCACCCGGCTAGGCGGCTCTTCCGCCGACCGGACTCTGTCGCTGATCCGCCGGCCGCCTGGTGACCCGGCCACCTGTGCCGCCCTGATGCTGGCCGCCGATGACATCCTCGCCCTGGACTGGCGTGAACGAAGGGAAGCCACCGCCCCCATGATTGGCCACCTCCGGCTCAACGCGCCGAGAGCCCTGCACATGATGCAACGCCATGAATACTGCTCGCCGAGCCTGCGTGCGACGCTGGCTTTCAGGCGCGCGAGCTTCCGGAGGACCCAGGGCAGGCCGGAGCCGCGATCTACGGCTCTCCACGACGAGCGTGCCGCACAGCACGGCCCGCAAAAGCTGAACCGCGATGTCCGCGACAGCAACGTAGCCACGTAATGCGCCCCGATCACAGACGCACGAGAGACGAGAAGAAGGCGACCTGACGATGCAGCACCCCCCGCTGCCACGCAGCCTCGACCCGCTGCCGGGCGAGGCACTGGATGGATTCCTGCTCCGTCTGGCCTACCGGCTCGAATTATCACCGGCCCGAATAGCAGCCATCGGAGGGATTACCTGTGCCGGTTCACTCCTGCAACTGTCGTTCGCATCGCTGCTGCACCTGACCGATGAGGAACGTGCAAGATTCGCGCGCGCGGTGCGCCTGCTGCCCGCAGAAATCGCGAGGTTGTGCCTGTCGAGTCTCGGCGAACGATATGCACCAGTCTCGGCAACGGCCAGCCGGGCTGCCGCTAACGTCCACGGTCGATACAGCTGGGTCTTCGCGGGCGCAACCAGATACTGCCCGGAATGCCTGGCTGGTGACGGCAGCCGCATCCAGAACGACCTGGGCGGAGCCTGGCAGAAAGCCTGGCGCCTGCCAGTCGTGTTCGCCTGTACCAGCCACGGCCGGTTCCTCGAGCATCTATGCCCGGGATGCCAGCGCCCCGCGCACGGCGAGTCCGGAGGCAGCAATGCATATGCGCTGCCGCAACTGCACCGCGCCGGGCTCCATCCCGCGCAGTGCCGGTATCCGGACCGCACTAGCGTCTTTCGCGATCCTACCGCCCGAAGGCTTTGCGGGGTCAGTCTCGCCAGCGCGGAGCCACCTGCCATTCTCCCTGAGGCAGGCTCACTGCAACTCCAGGACCGGATCAGCGACCTACTCAATCCTGGCCTGCCCGGCGTCACGACAAGCGTCGGACTGCCGTGCAGCGCGCGAGAGTATTTCGCTGACCTATGCTTCCTGACCTTGCTGATACGCAGGTCATGGCCGAGGGTGAAGGACGTCAGGGCCATCGGGGAGAGTGCTGAGAAAGCGATGATCGACGATCAGGAGCGCATTCAGCAGTTGCGCACAGACCGACTGTCAGGCCACCGACCAGGCAGACCCAATCTCTCCCTCCCGCCACTGGACTCGCAGGTCTGCGCGGCGTTGCTCACAACCGCGAGCCAGCTACTGGACAGCACGCACCCGAAGGGCCTTACCCGCCAGCTGATCCATCTCCTGGAAGATCCGCGCAACGGCGACCGAGCGCAGTGGGCGCGCAATTACATGAACGCAAGTCCCGGCTGCTCAGCCGGCCTCTCCCGCACCCTGTTTCCCGCCCTGCAAGGATACGGGGGTAAGCGCAACCTGCCGCGAAAAAGACTCATCCGGCGGACGCGGTATGAGCCCGAACACGTCGCCCAGTACCTCCAGGACGACTGGTATGGCCGCCATTTTGCTGGCATGACCGGGATCAGTCCTAGGCACCTGCGCCGGGCTGCGGCCATATGGCTGTGCCAACTAGCCGGAGGTGGATCGGCGGCAGCGGCGGCGAGATTCCTGGACATCGGCGCCGACAGCGCCTGCAACAGTTTGCACTGCGCGCAGCTGTGGGCACGGGAAAGCGCCGATCCCCGGCAACTGGACGCCGCTCTCCACGATCTGGCCGATGACCTGGACGCCGCGCCCCGCCTCATCGACTACCGTCGCCGAAGGGAGGCACTCCGCGGGTGGTGCCTGCCTTCGGAGACCTGGCAGCTACTGTGCGCAGAGCTGCCTTTGCCCGACTCGCACGCCCGTCCTGATCTCGGGGACCGCAAGCGCCAGACCGCGTCAATCCTCGCGTGGGTGCGCGTGACTCAGGGCGACCCCTTGCTTGCACCTCACCCTATTCGTGATCAGCAGCCGGACGAAGTGCAGAAATCCTGGCGCAACAGTACGATCAAGGTCCACGCGCGGTTCAAAGCCGGTGGCGCGTCTGCGCATGAAATCGATCTCCGGCAGGTCCTCCATAGGTACGCTGACGCAATTGCCAAAGCCATCGACCACGGCGGGGTTCCAGCTCATGGGCAAGTCTAAAGATTGCAGACATCCGGACCTCGCGCTAACGCAGCACCCTGTGCAGGCACCTCACGAGTACTACTAGCCACCTAGAGTTACCGGCCTGCTCATCTGGCAGAGATCGATGATCAAGGGCTTGCTCATTGGCGACGGCTGCCGTTGCTGCCACGAATACCTCCGAGGTCGTTTACGTGCTGATTACCGTCAGCGTCTGGCCGGGGTCAGCTACTCGCCACTGCCTACACTCGCCACGGAGCGTGACTAGATGTGCTGGCCCACGGCGGTCCGGTCGGCACGGAACGCCGAATCGGAATGTCTATTGAACCAGTAGTCATTTTGAGCCGGCACCGCAGAATGTCCCATCTGGCTCACTGGTTACCGTTCCGCGATCAGCCGGGCTGTTGCTGCAAATCAGCGGGTGCGTGCGGGCGTGCTTTAGTCTCTCGGGCGACCCGGCCAGCAGATCTCGGCGAGCACGCCGTAGTGGTCGCTGGCCATTTGACCAGTGAGCGGGCGGTCGCAGACGACGCGTGCGGCGGTCACCTGTCCCGCGGGGGCAAGGTCCTCGCGCGCTCCCGAACTCCAGCCGACGGGAACCTTCGGGGTTCCGACGAACACGTAATCACAGCGTGCGTCGTAGCAGTATGCAGGCGGGGTGAGCGGGTTGGCGTGGTCCCAGGTAATGCCACGGCCCTGTCCCGCGACCGCCCAGGCATCCTGGTAGAAGGCCGAGCGCCCGCCCAGCGAGAATTCGCCGCGGAGGAAAGCGATAGCCGCAGCCCGCGAGGCGGCATTGAAGTCACCGGCGAGGACTGGCGGAAGGGTCGACTCAGGATCAGCCGTCGCCCGGATGAAGTCGTCGATGGCGAGCACCTGGGCCTCGCGCACGTCCGCGCCGTCGAGCGCTGCGGTGAGGTGCGCGCAATAGACGTCCAGCCCAGCGGTCCTCACGTGCAGGACCATCTTCGGCCACGCGTCCTGGCACTCAAGACGCGACTGCCCTTCGTGCTCGATCGGCCACCTCGACAGCACGGCGTTCCCCGACAGGTAGCCGCCCGGCCCTTCTACGCCGGCGAACGCCATCGACCACGTACCAGTCAGCGACGACGCCAGCCAACTGGATACGTCGCGTCCGTTCTCCCGGCGGCATTCCTGGAGACAGATGACATCAGGACCCTCGGCGGTGACCCAGGCCGCGAGTTCTTTCCAGCGCTGTTCGGCGGGAGGCTTGAACAGCGTGTTGACCGTCATCACCCGGATAATCTGCGTGCCCGAGAAGTCCACCTGCGGCACACTACAACGCATCAGCACTGCCGGGCATCTACGCACTGAGCGACCTGATTTGTGCGCCCTCGGCTGGTTTGCCCGGCACGGGACATGAGCCGCCCTTAACGGCGGTTATCTGAAGTCGTTCCTGTCCACGCTGAGGCTGACCAGGGCGTCTGCGGCGTAGACATGTCGCCGCACAGCGCTCCCATAGTCGTCGCTCAGTTCTAAAAAACGCAGCGAAAAGGACGTTCGCAGCACTTCTTCCGCCAGACACTGTTCAGGTAATGCATCCATGACGCGGCAAAAGACCACAAAAGGCCTTCGGCGGCCACAGCGAAGACACAAAAGAACTGGCTGGCGATAACGGCGGATACTTGCGCACCGGACGGACCAGCGCAAGTCACTGAGCGTGAGCCGATCTCTGATCCAGGCGCGACTGGATCGCTCGAGTATGGACGTGAGCGATGACAGCGGGGGCCACTAGTTCGAACGTTCGGCGCACGCTGCACTCTCACTCTCATCGCGGCAGATCCGAACGATGTCAACGTACAGATCGACCCGCCCGGTATGCCCTGGCTGGAGAATCGGCTTTGAGTCGTCAGCCGTTCAGTACGGCGGTCGGTGTGCGACCGGCGGTCGAGGTTCAGCACCGCGCGTGAGCGCTGGTCGGCGTCAATGGTCTACGGCATCCTGACTTAGGACAAGACTCAGCTGTAGGAGGTGCGGCAGTCCGATGACGTGCGGGTTTGCTGATCGTGGGAGCTGAACTTGCGCACTAGCCACGAGCCTTAGATTGGTTTGGCGGTCATTAAAATC
>Ga0335075_10002564_pt1 | contig 29100 bp, 27 predicted proteins | sample Lox_Sample_24_FD_206723 | JGI IMG/M metagenome (GOLD analysis project Ga0335075, IMG submission 206723) | Soil microbial communities from Loxahatchee National Wildlife Refuge, Florida, United States - Lox_Sample_2.4 | ecosystem: Environmental > Terrestrial > Soil > Wetlands | place: USA...
GCGGCGCTTGGCCCCCTGCTACGTGTCGTACCTGGTCGGGTTGGTGGTGTGGGTGCGGCCGGAGGGCAGGGTCCAGCGCGTGACGCCGGGTGCGGGCTGCTCGACCTTCCAATCCGGGGCCTGCTTGGCGCGGTGGTGGGTTCTGCACCTGGGCGCGAGGTTGCACTGGTCGGTGGGCCCGCCGGGCCAGGGAACGGTGTGGTCCAGGTCGGCGGTGAGTGCCTGGGCCTGGCAGCCGGGGGCGTCGCAGGTGGCGGTGCGGGCGCGGATCAGGTGCCGGAGCGCCCGGCTCGGGGTGTAGTGCTCCTCGGCCTCAGCGTGGTCGCAGGTGCCGCGGGCGACCGGGGTGAAGGTGAGGTTCAGGCGGCGCAGGAGCTCGGCCAGCCGGGCCGGCGGGGGCTGTGGTGCGAGCTTGTCGAGCAGGCCGGCGCGAGGACCGCGGGCGCAGGCGTGGGCCGTGGCGGTGCCGTCGGGGGCGGTGAGGGTGGCGCACCAGCGGGTGGCGGGGTGGCGGGCGGCCGCGGTGACGACGGCGAGGGTCTCGTCGCGGTCGAGCAGGCCCCAGGGGCCGGCCTCGGCGGGGGCGGTGGACCAGCCCAGCAGGGTGCCGGCCGGGACGATGAGGTTGATCAGGGCGGGCATGGGTGCCGGGTTGGCGGGGGCCGGCAGCGGGACCGGGCCGCTCTCCCGCGCGGGCCCGCCCGGCCCGCCGGCGCCCGGCCCGCCGGCGCCCGGCCCGCCGGGGTCGGGGCCGCCGGCGCCGGGGCCGCCGGGGTCGTCGGCGCCGGGGGCGTCGGCGCGCCTCTCGCGGGAGGAACCGGTGCCTGGCCAGGAAGCGGTACCGGCCGGGGGCCGCGATGCCTGGGGGGCCGGGGGCCGCGGTGCCGCGGGGTGGTCACCGGTGCGGCCCGGCCCGGGCGGGGCAGCGGCCACGGGCGCGAGGCGGTCAAGGGGGTCGCGGCCCTGGGTGAGGTCGGTCAGGGCCAGCACGCGGAGCGCGCCGAGGGAGCCGGCCAGGCCGCCGCGGCGCAGCCGGGCCGCGATGGCGTCGATGTGGGCCTTGGAGGCCATCGCGTCGGCGGTGCCCATCTCCCGGCCGGCCAGCGACGCGTTGCCCGACAGCTCCCGGCGGGCCTCGACCCGCTGCCCTTCCCGCTTCGCGCGTTCCCTGCGGGCCTTGGCCGCCTCGGGGGCGAGCCTCTTCTCCAGCGCGGCCGCCTTGCGGGCCACCTGGTCCACGCGCAGCTCCGGCGCCGCGGCGGCCAGGACCTCATCGGCCCGGGCCGCGTCGGCCGGGGTCAGGGCCCGGGTGTACAGGGCGATCCACCCCGCCCGGGCCTCGTCGATCAGCCCGGCCGCCATGCCCGCCAGGGTCACCGGGAGGCGGGTGGCCAGGTCGACCGCGTCGTCGATCCGGTGGCCCGCCTCGGCCCGCGAGGTGACCAGCTCGATCGCCAGCTCCTCCCCCGGGAACCCGCCCGGGCGGCAGCCCACCGGGACGCCCCGCCTGGCGGCGTCCTCGAAGACGGCCTGCCGGCGGCGGCCGAACTCGGCGGTCACCAGCACCTGCTTGTACTGCTCGCGGGCGACCTGCCGGCGGGTCGCCCGCAGCACGCCGACCAGCTCGTCGTCCGACAGGCGGCCCAGGCCGGCGACCGCCTGCTCGGTCAGCCCGGCCAGCAACGGCCCCGGCGGCAGCACATCCGCCTCATCACCCTGACCAAAACGCGGGCGCCACAGGTCCCACGATTCCGGGTCCGGTGCCTCTTCTTCCCCTGGTTCTTCCCCTGGTTCTTCCTCTGGCACCCAGAGTTCAGGCCCGTCACCGAAATCGGAGGCGCCGCCGGGAAGCGGGAAAGGACCGGAATGGTCAAACTCGTCCATGCGACACCCCTCTCGAATGATCATGGTCGATAGCTTTCTATGTGAACATCTTAGCGAATCGCTCCGACATTCGATGGTCCAGTCGGACCAGGGAGGTAGCTGTTTTTCAAGATCTTTTCAAAGCACGCTAAACGATCACTATTTGCAGGCAACATTCGCCGCAAAATGGGGCGGAATAGCGCCTATCGGGGTTATTTCTTCGGGAGGTCGAGCTGGATGTGCACCGCCAGCAGGTCGGCGCCGAGCGCGCGGACGTTGACGGCGTTCAGTGCGCGCAGCGGGTGCCAGGCGATGACCTGTCGCTGACGGGCAAGCGGGTCCTCGTCGGGACGCACGGTGGCGATGCCATCCACCCAGCGGTGGCGCAGGCCGAGCCGTAGCCGGACCCGGACGCGGGGGTCGTGCCTGACATTGTTCACCCAGCCGGCCCGGCTGCCGTGCTCGGCGATGATCCAGAACGAGTCGCCCTTGCGGCCGTTGCCGACAGGCACACGGCGGACCTTGCCGGACCGGTGGCCGCGGGTCTCAAGGATCGCGAGTCCGTACGGGTTGATGCCGATCTCGAACAGCAGCCTGAACAGCGGGTTGAGCGCGTAGCGCTGAAGGACGCGGATCAGCAGCACCTTGGCCCTGCGGCTGCAGATCGTGAGCACGAGCAGGCCCAGGTAGACGCCGGTCTCCACTTGCGTCAACAGCAAGCTGGACCTGGGGATGACCTCGTAGGGACCCCAGGCAAGGCCGACGGCGAAGAGGGTTCCGACGATCAGCCCGCGCGGAACGCTGAAGCGGGGCTTGGGGCGGGCGGTGGCGGACTTGCGCGCCGAGGCGGCGGGGTCGAGGGACATGGTGACTCCTTCTGGGGACGTTGCTGACTGGCTGGCGACGAGGGCGGTGCTGGCGAGCGGCATTGGTGGCTCCTATCGGGATGAGAGGCGGCGGCGGCCGCGATTCGCGGCCGCCGCGGCCGCGATCTTCTTAGCATCACCGTGCTAATATGCTCATATTAATATAGTTGTGCTAATACTGCAATGCTAAATTGGGACCGTGCCGAAAGAGGTAGACCACGACGCCCGCCGCCGCGAGCTTGCCGATGCCGCGTGCGCGGTGATCGCGCGCACCGGGCTCGCCGGGACCACGCTGGCTCACGTCGCCGAGGAGTCGGGCTGGTCCATCGGCTCCATCCGCCACTACTTCCCGACCAAGGACGAGCTGGTCGCCTCGGCCCTGTGGCGGGTGGGTGAACGCGTCGACGACCGGATCACGCGCGGCACGGCCGGCGGAATGACGATGGACGACCTGCGGCTCGCCGCCATCGAACTGCTGCCGCTTGACGCCACCCGGCGCGAGGAGGCCCTGGTTCACCTCGCGTTCCTCGCCGAGGCCGCGGTCACACCCGAACTCGCCGACGCGTCCGAGGGCGCCGCGCAGCGGCTTCAGGAACCGCTCGCGGCCCGCTTCGCTTATCTGGTGCGGTCGGGCGACCTACCGACGCGGCTCGACCCCGAGCACGAGGCGGCACGCCTGCGGGTGCTGCTTGACGGGCTGCGCCTCCAGCTCATCACCACCCCCAGGCAGACCTCGGTCAAGTGGGCGCTGACGGTGCTCGACGACCATTTCGCCGCGCTCGCGGATGGCTAGGACGCTGGCGAGGAATCGTCGTTAGCCCGCGGGCTGGGCAAGCCGGGCGGGAGCGGCGACCGGGCGCGTGCAGTAGAAGTTGCGGGCGCTCAGGTCCTGGCAGTTTGCCGCGATCCAGCGCATGCGCGGGTCGGTGGTGGACAGGGCGAGCACGAGGTGAAACTGGCCGGCCCGGATGTCGGCCTTGAGCTGGCTGAGCGTCGGCGACGGGATCGTCCCGGTGAACCCGCCGATCGGCAGCGCCTCAAGGCCGCTCGTGTAGATGAACACCGACGCGATGTAGGAACTCTGCGCGGCCAGCAGGTCGGGCGCGCCGCGCCGCAGTTGCTCGAGGCGCGGGTCGGTGACCCGCGCAATGGTGGCCAGCCGGGCGGGCACCGAGGCGAGCAGGGTGGCAAGCGAAGACGGCTCGAATGGCGTGTCGAAGGCGCTCTCGTGATTGGCGGTCAGCCCGGCGGCCGCCACGGCCGGGGCCACCAAGGCCGCGAGAAGGGCGGCGGCCACGGCCGCGGTCGCCAGCACGGCGCGCTTGATCACCGCGGAGGCGATCACGGTCGCGACCGCCACGGCCCCGACCGCGATGACGACCGTGATCAGCCAGCCGGGAACGTGCGCGCCGCCGTGCCGGGGGATGAGCCAGGCGGCGTACGCCGTCGTCCCCGCGGACACGACCGCGAGGCCGGCCCGGCGCGCGAGGCCCGCCCGGCGGGAACCGCCGACCCGCGGCGCGTCCGCCCCCCGCTCAAGCGAAGCGTCCGCGGCCGGCTCAAGCGAAGCCCCCGCCCCCGGCTCAAGCGAAGCCCCCGCGCCCGGCTCGAGGAAGGAGACGACGGCCGTCGCGAGGATGGCCGCGATCGCCGGGATGAGCGCGGCCGTGTAGTACGTCTGGACGTACGTCGTCACGGAAAACGTCACCGCCAGGATCAGCAGCCACGCTCCCCACAGCACGTAGCAGGCGCGAAGGCAGTCACCGCGCGGCCGCCGCCGACGGCTGGCGAGCCCCCAGATGGCGGCGAGGAATCCCACGGGCAGCAGCCAGCCGGCGTCACGGCCGAGGTTTCCGGTGAACAGCCGGCCCGCACCCGACGACGCGATGGGAATGGTCTGGTCGGGCGCGACCTCGGACGCGAGCAGTTGCGCCGGCGTCTGGTCGCCGAACCGCCCGAAGCCGTTGTAGACGAAGACCTGCGCGTAAACGGAGTCGTCGCCGCTGCCGTCGGCGTAGGGGCGGCTGCCCGCGGGGACGAGGGAGACCGCCGTCATCCAGGCGAGCGACACGATCCCCGCGACGAGGCCGGCGGCCACGACCTGGCGAACCCGCCTGGCCAGCGGTCCCGGCCCGTCGAGCAGGAACGCGAGGCCGAAGGCCGGCAGCACCAGCCACGCCTCGATCATCTTGGCCTGGAAGGCCAGCCCGACCCAGAACCCGGCGAGCAGGAGCCACGCCTGGGTACCCCAGCGACGCCCGCCCTTGGCCGCGATGGCGGCCGACACCGCGTCGGCGGCCAGGACGAGCAGCAGGATCATCAGCGAGTCAGAGATGTTGCCCCGGTCCAGCGCCACCGTCGCCGGGCTCGCCGCGACGACCAGCCCGGCGATCAGCCCGGCCACCGGGCCCGCCAGCCGGGAGACCGCCCGGTAGAGCACGAGCACGGTCGCGACGCCCTCCACGACCTGCGGCAGGATGATCACCCAGGGGTGGAAGCCGAAGGCGCGCACCGCGAGCGCCTGGACCCAGAAGGCTCCTGGCAGCTTGTCGAGGCTGATCGTCCCCGCCGGGTCGAAGGCGCCGAAGATAAAGTTGTGCCAGCTCACGGACATGCTGCGGACGGCGGCGGCGTAGTAGAACTCGAGCGTGTCCTGACCGATCGCCCAGGCGTAAGACAAGCCCGCGAGCGCGGCGATGAGAAGGAGCGCCCCACGGTAGAGCCAGACCCGCTGGCCGACGGAGTGCGACTGGTCCGACACCGCAGCCCTCCCTACGACGGACATTTGGGAGCAGTCGGACAACCTTCACGCTCAGCGTAGACCGCTTTGCCCCACTCAAGCGCGATATACCGGTGGTAGCGGGACGCAATCAACCCGTCCATATATGTGGCGCCCGGCGGCGGCCGGGAGGAAGATGCTCCCAGAATCGGTCGGCGGCGCTGGCGCCGCCGGACAGGGGAGGCAACGGTGCCGCACGTTCAGGCCAACAACATCGAGGTCTACTACGAGGTCCAGGGCGAGGGCGAGCCGCTTGTCCTTATTCCTTACCTTGCTGCCGACCAGGCATGCTACGCGTTCCAGGTGGCCGACTACGCCAAGCGCTTCACCTGCTACACGGTGGACCTGCGGGGCGCCGGGCTGTCCGGCAAGCCGGAAGGCACCTATTCCACCGAACTGTTCGCCGATGACGTGGCCGCCTTCATGCGCGCGGTCGGCCTCACGCGGGCCCACGTCTCGGGTCTTTCCCTTGGCGCCGCGACGGGTATGTGGCTTGCGGCCAAGCATCCTGACCTGGTGAAGTCCCTGTCCTTGCACAGCGCGTGGCCCGCGACCGACCCGTACCTGCGCACCGTGGTGCAGGGCTGGCAGACCTTTGCGAAGGCGCTCGACAGCACCACCGAGATGGTGATCCAGGGCATCTTCCCCTGGTGCTTCACGCCGGAGCTCTACGCGTCGAGGCCTGAGTACATCGACTCGCTCGCCGACTTCGTCCGCGGGCGTCCGATGCCGCCGGTGGACGCCCTGCTGCGGCAGTCGGACGCCGTCATCGCGCACGACGCCAGCGGCGCGCTCGGCCTCATCCAGGCACCGACCCAGATCACCTTCGGGCAGCACGACTCGGTGACCTCGGTGAGGTTCGCCGGCCCGCTGACCGAGGCGATCAAGGGTTCGGAGCTTGTCATCTTCGAGGGCTGCTCGCACGCGCCGATCTACGAGAACGTCGCCGAGTTCAACGCGAGGACCATGGACTTCCTGACTAGGAACTCGTGATCACCAGGCGACGGGCCCGACGCGGTCGACGAACCGCCCCGTGCCCGCGGACGGGTCCTCGGTCGCGAGGCTGACGATGGCGTCGGTGCCCTCGTTGACGGTCTGGTGACCGCTGTGCCCGTTGAGGTCGGTCGCGGTGTACCCGGGGTCGGCGGCGTTGAACCTGACCCCGGGCACCGCCTTCGCGTACTGGGTGGTCAGCATGGTGACGGCCGCCTTGGAGGCGGTGTAGAGGGGCGCGGCGATCGTCGACTCGACCCGCCCGGGGTCGTGCGTAAGCGCCTGTGAGCCCATGCCGCTGCTCACGTTGATCACGGCGGGCGTCGGCGAGCGCTCGAGCAGCGGCAGGAACGCGTTCGTGACGCGCACGACGCTGATGACGTTGGTCTCGAAGACGAGTTCCGCGTCCGCGCCGGTCAGTTCGGGCACCGCGGCGGCGCGGCCGGTAATCCCCGCGTTGTTGATGAGCGTGTCGACCCGGCCCTCGAGCGCCTCGACGTCGGCGGCGGCGCGGCGCACCGAGGCGTCGTCCGTCACGTCGATCTGGACGAAGCGCACGCCGAGCCGGCTCGCGGCCGCCTGCCCGCGACCGGGGTCACGGGCACCGAGGATCACGGTGTGGCCGAGCGCGGTCAGGCGGCGGGCCGTTTCGTAGCCGAGGCCCTTGTTGGCCCCGGTGATGAAGGTGATGTTGTCCATGAGCAACAGACTGCTCGGTCGGGCGGCCGGCAACCAGGGACGTCGCGACGGTAGGAAGGCCAGTACCACCCAGCCCAGCCGACCAGCGCCGATAATCGAAGGGTGAGACCCGACGAGACAAGCCTCGGCGCCACCATCCACGCGTGGCGCGACCGGCTGACGCCGGCCGAGGCCGGCCTGCCCGCCGGGCGGGCGCGGCGCGCGGCGGGCCTGCGGCGCGAGGAACTGTCCGACCTCGCCGGCATCTCGGTGGATTACATCGTCCGGCTCGAGCAGGGCCGCGCCACCACCCCGTCCGCGCAGGTCGTCAGCGCGCTCGCCCGCGCGCTGCGGCTGACCAGGGACGAGCGGGACCACTTGTACGGCCTCGCCGGCCTCCAGGCGCCGCGGGACGGCGTGATCACCGACCACATTCCGCCCGGCATGCAGCGGGTGCTCACCCGGCTCGGCGAGACGCCCGCCGCCGTGTTCGCGGCCGACTGGCGCCTCATCTGGTGGAACCGAAGCTGGGCGGCGCTGCTCGGCGACCCTTCGGGCGTCGCCGTGGAGGACCGTAACCTGGTGCGATCCCGCTTCCCCGTCGCCGGCGACCCCGACCCCGACGCCGACCGCGGCCGCGAACCCGACCCCCACCCCGGCCGCGAACCCGACCGCGGCTCCCGCCGCGGCCCCGACCCCCACCCCGGCCCCCGCCGCGGCCGCGACCGCCTCACGGGATGGCCCGTCGTGTCGGAGAACGCCGCGGCGACCGACCGCGCGATCGTGGCCGACCTCCGCCGGGCCTCCGCCCGCTACCCCGACGACCCGCGGCTGGCCGGCCTGATCGGCGAAGAGCTCGACGGCAACCCGGACTTCGCCCGGCTGTGGCACGAGGGCGCCGTCGGCGGGCACGCCGAGGACCGCAAGGTCATCCTGCACCCCGAGGTCGGCGCGATCACCGTGGACTGCGACGTGCTCAACGACAGCGACACCGACCTGAAGATCGTGATCTATACCACGCCGCCGGGCAGCGAGGACGCGAGCAAGCTCGACCTCACCCGCGTTGCGGGCTTTGCGCACCCGTGATTCGGACGACATCGCACGCGATCGGAAGGTACTGCACAGACAGGCTTAGATGGCTGTTAATCCGTAATACTTTCGTGAGGTTTCCGCGAATCGGTTGAGACTTATCCGTGACTTTCACTACCGTATTCAACGATCTCCGGGGGAGCTCTGGGGAACAGGGAACGGAGAGTGACAGCGACGTGGCCAACCAGCATGGCAGTCGATCCCGTTGGCGGCGCGCCTCGGTCCTCGTGGCCGTGCTCGCGGCCGCCGGCGGGGTCGCCGTCTACGCCGGGGCCTCAGGCGCCGGCGCCGCGCCCGCGCCGTCGATCACCCAAGTGCAGGAGCAAATCAACACCCTGCAGGGCAAGGTGGACAAGATCGGCGAGCAGTACGACGCGGCCGGCCAGCAACTCGCCACGGCCAAGTCCCGGCTCAGCCAGGTGACCAAGCAGGCCGACCGGGCACAGCAGCAGTACAACACGGCAAGCGCCACGCTCGCGGCGGTCGCCGTCGCGGGCTACGAGAACTCCGGCCAGACGTCGATCGCCGGCCTGCTCACGTCGGGCAACCCGAACGCGGTGCTGAGGCAGGCGTCACTGGTGCTGCAGATCGAGGGCACGCACAACATGGAAGCGCAGCAACTGCTCACCATGGCGAACGAGCTCACCTCGATCAAGGGGCAGCAGCAGCGCACCGAGTCCGGCGTGCAGCAGCTCACCGACCAGTACGCGTCGCAAAAGGAGTCGATCACCAAGCTGCTCAACCAGCAGAAGGACATGCTCGACAGCCTCACCGCGTCGCAGCAGGCCGAGGTGGCCGCGAACACGGTCGGCGGCAGCAGCAGCTCGGGCGACGTGACGACCTCGCCGATCGACTACCCGGGGCCCACCGGGACCCAGGCCGACGAGGCCGTGGAGTTCGCCTACGCGCAGATCGGCAAGCCCTACGAGTGGGGCTCGACCGGACCTGACTCGTATGACTGCTCCGGCCTCATGTACGCCGCCTGGGGAGCCGCGGGGGTGAGCATGCCAAGGACGACCTACGACGAGTGGGCGGACCTGCCGCACATCCCGATGTCCGACCTCCAGCCGGGCGACCTGATCCTCTACAACGGCGAGAGCCACGTGGCGATGTACGTCGGCGTGGTCGACGGCACGGCCTACATCATCGACGCGCCGCACACCGGCGCCGACGTGGAGCGCATCCCCATGGACACCTCCTGGTACGCGGACAGCGAGGACGGGGCGGTCCGACCGTAATTCAGCGCGCTCCGGCCTGACTTGGCCGCCCGGCCGGAGCGCGTGCCAACGCTTACGCCTGGCCGATGTTCACCAGCCAGGGCACGCCGAACTTGTCGGTGCACATGCCGAACTCGGCGCCCCACGCCTGCTTCTGCATCGGCATCGTGACGGTGCCGCCTGCTGACAACTTGTCCCAGTAGCCGCGCAGCGCGTCGGCGTCCTCGCCGCTGAGGCTCACCCCGAAGCCGTGCATCCCGTTGTTCTCCATCCCGGGGGGAGCGTCCGAGGCCATGAGCGTGTAGCCGGCCGGGGTCTCAAGCGAGCTGTGCATGATCTTGTCGGCGACGGGCGCCTCCGTCATGCCGAACTCGGAGTAAGTGCTGAAGTTCAGGTCGCCGCCGAACACGCTGGCGTAAAACTCCATCGCCTGACGGGCACTGCCGTCGAAGTTGAGGTACGGGTTAAGCCGAGATGCCATTGGTACCCTCCTGCCTCGTTGCTGGATTCGCACTGGTAATCGAAACCTAGCACGCGCCGGGCCGCCCCGTGAACAGGGCACCGGCGTGTCGCGCGACCCGCTGCTGCATAGTGGTGAAATGCTCCCTGACGATCACGACGCCCCCCTGGCCGGCCTGCGGATCATCGAGGTCTCCTCCTTCATCGCGGCGCCGCTCGGCGGCATGACCCTCGCGCAGCTCGGCGCCGAGGTCATCAGGGTCGACCCGCTCGGCGGCGCACCCGACACGACCCGCTGGCCGCTGGCGCCCAACGGCGGGAGCCTCTACTGGGCGGGGCTCAACAAGGGCAAGCGCTCCGTCGCGCTCGACCTTCGCTCACCCGGCGGCCAGCGCGCGGTCGCGGACCTGGTCGCCGGCTCGGGCCAGGACGGCGGGATCGTGCTCACCAACGCCGGCCACCAGTGGCTCTCCTACGACGCGCTCAAGCACGTCCGCCCCGACCTGATCCACCTGCGGATCACCGGCGGGCACGACGGCTCGACCGCGGTCGACTACACCGTCAACGCCGCCGTCGGGTTCCCCCTGGCCACCGGGGACTCGGCGGGCCCGGTCAACCACGTACTGCCGGCCTGGGACGTGGCCTGCGGCCTGTACGCCGCCGTCGGCATCCTCGCCGCCGAGCGCCAGCGCCGCCGCACCGGCGCGGGCCGCGCGATCACGCTACCGCTGGCCGACGTCGCGCTCGCGGTGACCGGCCACCTCGGCTTCCTGGCGGAAGGACGGCTCACCGGTGCGAGCCGTCCGCGCATCGGCAACCACTTGTACGGCGGTTTCGCGAGGGACTTCATAACGGGTTCTGGTGACTCCGTCATGATCGTGACACTCACCGCGCGGCACTACGCGGACCTGGCCCGCGTCACCGGGCGCACGGAGGCCCTGGCCGCGGTGGAGAGGGCCCTGGGCGCCGACTTCACCGAGGACAGCGACCGCTACGCGCACCGCGAGGTGATCGCCGCCCTGCTCGCCCCCTGGTTCGCCGGCCACGCCAGCGACGAGGTGGCCGCCGCCCTCGGGGGCACATCGGTTCTCTGGGAGTTTTACCGAACGTTCGCCGACCTCGCCGCCGACCAGGAAACGCTCGCCAACCCGCTGGTGGGCCTCATCGAGCAGCCAGGCATCGGCCAGATCCTGGCCACGGGCACCCCGCTGGCCCAGCGAGGCGCACCGCAGGCGCCCGTCCCGGCCCCGCTGCTCGGCGCCGACACCGAAGCCGTGCTGGGCGAATTCGGCACATCGCGCGGACAATAAGGGGATGCGACGTCTCACCGATACCGATGGGCTCAACGAGCAGCAGCGCGACATCCTGCGCACCGTCCGCGACTTCGTCGACGCCGAGGTCATCCCGGTCGCCTCGGAGCTTGAGCACGCGGATGCCTACCCGGAAGCGCTCGTGCGGAAGATGAAGGAGCTGGGCTTCTTCGGCCTGATGATCGACCAGGAGCACGGCGGGCTCGGCGAGTCGCTGCTCACCTACGCGCTGGTGGTCGAGGAGCTTGCCAGGGGCTGGATGTCGCTGTCCGGCATACTCAACACCCACTTCATCGTGGCGTACCTGGTCGCGACCCACGGCACCAACGAGCAGCGGGAGTATTTCCTGCCGCGGATGGCCGCCGGCGAGATCCGCTCGGCGCTGTCCATGTCCGAGCCCGACCTCGGCTCCGACGTCGCCGCCATCAGGACCGCCGCCGTCCGCGACGGCGACGACTACGTGATCACCGGCCAGAAGATGTGGCTTACCAACGGGGCCACGTCCAGCCTCATCGCGCTGCTGGCGAAGACGGGCGACGGCGCCGCGAGCCCGCATCAGAGCATGTCCACGTTCCTGATCGAGAAGGAACCTGGCTTCGGTCAGACCCGGCCGGGCCTGACCGTGCCCGGCAAGATCCACAAGCTCGGCTACCGCGGCGTGGACACGACCGAACTGCTGCTCGACGGCCTTCGGATTCCGGCCAACCGGGTCCTCGGGGAGCGGCCGGGACGGGGCTTCTACCAGATCATGGACGGCATCGAGGTGGGGCGGGTGAACGTGGCCGCGCGCGGCTGCGGCGTCGCCAACCGCGCGTTCGAGCTGGCGCTGACCTATGCGAGACAGCGCAAGTCGTTCGGGAAAATCATCGGAGAGCACCAGGCGATCACCTTCAAGCTGGCGGAGATGGCGAGCAAGGTGACCGCCGCCCACCAGATGATGGTGCTGGCCGCGCCCCGCAAGGCCGGCGGGCGGCCAGTCGGACGTCGAGGCGGGCATGGCCAAGTACCTCGCCGCCGAGTACTGCAAGGAGGTTGTCGAGGACTCGCTGCGCATTCACGGCGGCTACGGCTACTCGACCGAGCACGAGATCGAGCGCCTCTACCGGGACGCGCCCCTGCTGCTCATCGGCGAGGGAACGGCGGAAATACAGAAGATGATCATCGGCCGCGCCCTGATGCGGGGCTACGGCCGATGATCGCGTGCGCTCAGGCGGCGGCGGTCAGCGGGGCGTCGAGGTAGATCACGTCGCGCGCGACCCGGGCCAGGCCCTGGGCGAGGCTGCCGCGGCGGCTCACGACGGTGACGTAGACGCCGCGGTCCGCCAGGCGCGCCGCGGCGGCGCCGAACAGCCCGTCGCCGGAGCCGATCACCACGTGGCTGAACCTGGCGGCGACGTTTTCGTGCTCAAGCACGTCGATCAGCTCCAGGTCGGCCCCGTGCTTGCCCGAGCGCACCCGGTACCTGGCGTGCGGCCAGCCGAGCCCGGCGTTCAGCAGGCCGAGGTGGCTGGCGGCGAGCACCACCTGGTCGTCCGCGCCGAGGCCGAGACGGCTGAGGTAGCTGAGCTGCACCTCGGTCACCAGGGCAAGGCTCGGGATCGGGGCGCCCGCCAGGTTCTCAATGTCCACCACGTGCAGCGCGCGATCGGGGAATCGCCAACGGAAGCTCGCCTTGGGCAACGGTCTGACCGGTGTGACCTTCATCGTCGCTGACATGACAGGCACCTCCTAAAGGCGAGCCCCCTGTGCTGTTTGCAAAATTCCCCGTGTGTGATTCGGTACCCATTAATCCATGCGCCAATCGCATGGGGGCCATGGATTGGCCGCATGGAGGCGGGGTACAGTCCTCACGTGAGCTTGGCTGCCGTACGTGATGATCTTGCCGCCGCGCTTGAGGAAACCCTGAGGCTTGCCCGCAGACTCGCTGAGGACGCGAGGGACACCGACGTGCCCGTCGCGGAACTCGTCGCCCAGTCCACCATGCTCGACCGGCTCGACCAGCGGCGGGATGAGCTGATCGGCGAGCTGCGCCGCACCGCGAGCGCCGGCCTGCGGGCCACCACGCCGGGCCCGCCCATCAGGGAGGTCGTCCTCGCCGCGCTCGACGAGCTCGGCTGGCCGCAGAACGCGCGCTTCCTCGAGGAGTACCTGTGGGCCAAGCGCCAGCTACAGCTCGACAGCCGCGCGTTCGCCTCGCTGCGCCGCGACGAGCTGCGGGCATGGCGGCGCTCACCGGGCGCGCGCGCCGCCTACATCGTGCCGGCGCTCAACCAGGACGGATCGGCCAACCCGCGCTGGCTCACGAGCTCGGCCTGGGACCTGTCGCGGCGGGTGATCGCGTCGGCCGACACCGAGCGGCGCTTCGACCTAGAGAAGATCATCACGCTGAACGTCCGCGGCTCCCGCGGCCCGCTCGGCACGCTGCTTGAGCGCTACGCGCAGGAGATCCTCGCCATCGAGCCGCCGCCGGTGTCCGCGTCGGCCGCCGCCACGCGTGCCTGGCGCGCAGACGTCAGGTCGACCGCGGCGGCACTGATCGAGGCGATCCGCGCCGGCGACGACCGTGGCCGGGAACGGCTGGCGGCCACGCTCACGGTGCTGCCCAACGACGAGCTCATCTGGGGCGCGGGGGCACTGCGGGGCGAGCCGGCTAGTTGAGCCGGCGCTCCGCCGCCCAGCGGGTGAGCTGGTGCCTGGAGGAGAGCTGCAGCTTGCGAAGCACCGAGGAAACGTGGCTTTCGACCGTTTTCCCGGAAATGAACAGCTCGCGGGCGATCTCCTTGTAGGTGTAGCCCTGGGCGATCAGCCGCAGCACCTCGCGCTCCCTGGTGGTCAGCTGATCGAGCTCAGGGTCGAACGAGGGCTTGACGTCGTCCGGCGACGGCGCCGCGGCGAAGGCGTCGAGTACGAAGCCGGCCAGCCGGTGCGAGAACACCGCGTCGCCGTCCGCGACCCGCCTGATCGCGTCGGCGAGGTCACTCGTGGAGATCGTCTTGGTCACGTAGCCCCGGGCGCCCGCCCGGATCACCGCGATCACGTCCTCGGGGGCGTCCGAGGCCGAGAGGGCGAGGAACTTGACGTCGGGGTGCTCCTTCTTGACCTCGGTGATGACCGCGTGCCCGCCGCCGCCCGGCAGGTGGACGTCGAGCAGCACGACGTCGGGGAGCAGCCGCTCGATCAGCTCAACGGCCGGCCCGACGTCGTCGGCCTCGCCGATCACCTCCACCCGCGGGCCAAGCTCGGCCCGCACGCCCGAGCGGAACAGGCCGTGGTCATCGACGAGGACCACGCGCGGCGCGCTCATCGGCGCGTTCCGTCTGTCGCCGGCGCCTGGCCGGCGGCCTCCGGCCGCGCGGCCCGCGGCATCGTCAGCGTCACCTTCGTCCCCTCCCCTAGGGCCGACTGCACGGCGGCCTCGCCGCCATGCCGGCTCATCCGGCCGCGGATCGACTCCGCGACGCCCTTGCGGTCGCCGGGGACCGCCTCCTGGTCGAACCCCTTGCCGCGGTCGCGCACGGTGAGATTGACCTTATCCGGCTCCACTTCGGCGAATACCGAGATCACGGCCGCGCCCGACCACTTGGCGGCGTTCACGGTCGCCTCCCTGGCCGCGGCGAGCAGCGCGCCGAGGTGCTCGTCGAGCGGGCAGTCGCCGACGGTCACCACCTCGACCGGGACGCCGTGCCGCGCCTCGACGTCCCGCTGGATCTGCCGCACGCCGTCGGCGAACGACGTGGCGTCGGTGTCGCCGGGCGCGCGCCCCTCGAACAGCCAGGAGCGCAGCTCGCGCTCCTGGGCCCGGGCGAGCTGGACGACCGCCTGCGGGTCCTCGGCCCGGCGCTGAATGAGCGCGAGCGTCTGGAGCACCGAGTCGTGCATGTGCGCCGCGATGTCGGCCCGCTCCTCGGCCCGGATCCGGCCCTGGCGCTCGAACACGAGGTCGCGGGCGATCCGCAGCCACCAGGGGCCGAGCAGCAGCACGAGCGCGGCCGCCACCAGCAGGAAGCCGCCGAGCGGCTTGAGCAGCGAGATGCCGCCGTGCAGGCTGAGCAGCCAGCCGAGCCCGATGGCAAGCAGCACCGCCGACCCGATGAGCCGCAGCCTGGTGGCCCGGCGGGCCGACTTGCCGCTCGCCCCGAGGCTCTCAAGCGGCTGCACCAGGCGCCGCATCCCGGCCCGCTCGTCGTCGGGCGCGTTGCGCCAGATGAGCGTCAGGCCGGCCACGGTGATCACCTGCGCCCAGCCGTACTGCTCGATCGCCCCGTCGTTGAGCGCGCCGGCGAGGAACAGGAACACGGCGAGCACCGACGCGAGCGCCAGCGCGAGGGCCACGCCGCCCGAGTCGTGCTTGGCCTTGCTCGCGATGCTGGCCTGCTCCCCCTTGGCCGGGATCAGCAGCCACGCGAGGACGTAGAACGGCACCGCCCAGCCCTGGAAGACCAGCGCGACGACCGCGAGCACGATGCGCACCGTGGTCGGGTTCCACCCGCGCCACACCGCGATGCCAGATGCCACGCCGCCGGCGAGGCGGTCCTCCGGGTGCCGACGCAACGGCTCGCCGTCACCGCGGTGCCGCCACCGCCGGGTGTGGTGGACCCAGTTGGGCACGTCGTCATGGCGCCCAGACGGATCGTGCCAGGGCGGGCCCTGCCAGGGCCCCTTCCACTGGTTGTTGTCCGGCGTCACGTCTTGCATCCCACCATCATCACCCGAGAGGCCCCATGACTGCCATCGGGGCTTTCCCTGAGGCTGACCCCGCCTTGTCAGGGTAAGCCAGGGGTTGACCCAGGGCTGTTCCCGATACCCGCGCGCGCGTCGCGGGCGAAGACTTAGGCCATGAGCACTTTCGGGGACACCACCCAGTCACAGACACCGACCGACCAGGCGCAGACACCGTCCGGCCCGGTTGGCCGGCCTCCGCTTCGCCGCGCTTACCGCGGACGCATGCTGGCCGGCGTGTGCGCCGGCATCGCCGACTACCTCGCGGTCGACGTAACGATCGTCCGCGTCGCGTTCGCCGTGTTCACCTTCCTCGGCGGCGCCGGCATCCCGGCGTACCTGGCCTGCCTGCTGCTGATCCCAGAAGAGGGAAGCGACCAGTCCATCGCCGGCTCGCTGCTCGACGGCATCCGATAGGAGTCACCTGACATGTCACCGTCAACCACGCAGCAGTGGACCCGCCGCCTCCGCTACTCGGACCAGCACATCCGGGTCTCCGACGCCGAGCGCAACGCGGTCGCCGAACTCCTTGGCCAGCACTACGCCGACGGCCGGCTCGACCAGGCCGAGTTCGACGACCGGGTCGGCCGGACGATGGCCGCCAAGACCCGCGGCGACCTGATGGGCCTGTTCGACGACCTGCCGGAGACCGGGCCCTCGGGGGCGGGCCCGGTCGGCCCGGGCGGACCGGCCAGCCAGGTGCAGTACCGCGGGCCGCGCAGGCGCGGCGGCGGAATCGTCCGCCCGCTCCTGCTGCTGCTCCTGGTCTTCATCTGCGCGAACTTCGCCTGGCACGCGTTCACCAGCCTCTTCTTCATCCAGCCGCTGGTCTGGGCCTTCGTCATCGTCGCGGTCATCCTGCTGGTGACCAGGTCCCACCGGCGGGACCGATAGCGGTATCCGGCTTTATTGCCCGCGCGCGGCGGGGTAGCCTGCGGAACCATGGGGACGCTCCACACGATCAGCGCGCCCCCGCCGTCCTTGTACGTGGTCGGCGACCGGCCGGCGGTCGCCAACGCGTACTTCGCCGTCACGATTGACGCGGCGGCCGACCTGGCCCGGGCCCGCGAGTACCGGGACCTGGACCGGACTCAGCGGCTGGCGAAGGCGCAGGCCGAGCAGCAGGGGTTCCTGAATGAGTTCCTCGACCCGGCTCTCGGGATGGCGCTCGACCTGCGGATCGCGGCCACCCCCGGGTGGAGCGTGCCGATCTCGGTCTCGCTGCTCGGCCGCGTCTGGGGCGGCGGCACCGACGCGGTGACCACGCGGGCCGAGAGCCTCCGCTCGCGGGTGCGCGACGCCGTGCCGCGGTATCTCAGCGCCAGTCCCGTCGAGGACGCCGACGCGGTCGCCCGGCTACTCGCGCCGTTCGGCGGCGCCCCGGTCGACTCGGCGGTCATCGCCAGGCACGAGCTGATCGGACCGCCGTCCCGGCCGGACGCTGGTGTCAGCTACTACTTCTCCGCCCTCCCGTTCAACCAGTCGGACAACGACTGGTCCGCCGTGTACTCGGCGCTCGCGGCGAGCCCCGTGCCCGTGGTCCTGTCCGTGGCCGTGCTGCCGATGCCGGTGCCGCCTCAGTTCGCGCAGGCGCTGCTGACCCTGGCCAACTACTACGGGCGGCTGGCCAGGGAGGGTGAGCAGGACGCCGGCCGCTACGGCGGCCGGGCGCGGCTCGCGCCCGACGCGTTCGCGGTGGACGCGGAAAAGGTCTTCCATGACTTCTACCGCCGGCTGGCGCAGAAGGCGTTCGCGCTGCGCATCCAGGTGTCCGCCGCCAAGCAACTGCCACCGGGCATCGTCGAGGCGGTCGCCGACGCGATCTCACCCGCCGTGCGGACCGACGGCTTCTCCGAGCGTCCGGCCGCCGCCTGCGAGGTGCGGCGCCCGGCGAGCGTCGCCGAGCGGCGGCTGGCCGAGTACAACCTCAGCGTGATCAACCTCGGGATGCTGACCGGGCGGCAGGAGATCTGGGGCCGCCAGGACCCGCCGGACTGGCAGCTCGCGATGCTGAGCGTGCTCGGCGACGCGCGGGACGCCAGTTGCGCGTTCCGCTTTCCCGTCGCGGCCGACGGCGTCGTGCCGGGCTTCCCGGTGCGGCGCGGCCCGTTCGGTCAGCTCGCGGCCCGCGAGCCGAGCGGTCCGGTCATCAGGCTCGGCGCGGACGCGGAAAGCAAGGAGGACGTCGCGGTCCCGCTGCGCTCGCTTGCCCGGCCCGCACTGATCGCCGGGTCCGCGGGCAGCGGCAAGACCACGACGGCGGTCACGCTGCTGCGCCGGCTCTGGCTTGACCACGCGATACCGTTCCTCGTCATCGACCCGGTGAACGCCCGCGACTACAGCAAGCTCGCCGCCGAGTCCGGCTTCGGTGCGCTCGAGGTCATCACGGCCGGCGACGAGGGGGCCGCGCCGCTGCGGTTCAACCCGTTCGAGGTCACCGCCGGGACGCTGGTCGGTGAGCACGTGACGAACCTGCTCGGCTGCTTCACCCTGGCCTTCGGCCTTTCCTGGCCGCTGTCGTCCGTCTACCTGGACGCGCTCAACCTGACCTACCTGCGGGCGGGGTTCCTCTTGAGCGAGCGGCCGGCCGCCGGGGCCAACCCCCCCTGGCCGGGCGTCGTCGGGTTCCTCGCCGCCATGACCGAGGTGACCGCGGATCCCGGTGTCGCGGCCGACGTCGCGACCTCCGCGCTCCGCCGCGCGGTGCGACTCGTGCGCGGCCTGGCCGGCTCCGCGTTCCTGACCGACCGGCCGAGCGGCGTGGGACGGCTGCTCGATCACCCGGTCATCGTTGACGTCGCGGCGCTCGGCCGGGGCGAGGAGCAGGCGCTCGTGACGGCGCTGCTGCTCAACGCGGTCACCGAGCACGCGCGGTCGGCGCGGGGCGCGACACAAGACCTGGCGCACGTCACGCTCGTCGAGGAGCCTCACCGGCTGCTCGCGGCGCGGGGAAGGGCCGCGACGGCCCTGGCACCCGCGCTGGCCGAGAACCGCGGGTACGGCGAGGGCATGATCTTCGTCGAGCGGTACCCCGCCGCGCTGGCGGCAGGCGTGGTCAATGGCACCGACCTGAAGGTCGTGCACCGGCTCGCGACCGAGGATGACCGGCGCTGCCTCGGCGAGCCAATGGGCGCGGACGAGGAGTGGCGGCTGCTCGCGGCCCGGCTGCCGGCCGGGGAGGCCCTGCTCTACGGTGCCGATTTCACCGAGCCCGCGCACGTCAGCATCGCGGGAACGCCGCAGGCCGCGGCGGTTCCGCCGGACCTGCCCGCGGGCGCCGCCACGCCGCCGTTCGCCGCGTGCGACAGCTGCCGGGCCCGGTGCGCGTACCGGGGCGCCGCGCTGTCGATGCTGAACGACCCGGGCATCGTTGCGGACATCGGGAGCGCGGCGGCCGCCGCGGGCGAGCCTGGGCGGCCCGGCGTCACGCCCGAGGGCCAGAGCGACGCGCTGGCCGGCCTGCGTGACCGGCTGCATGACACGGTGGGCAGGTTCGCCGCGATCCCGACCGCGGATCCTGGTCGCGGTGACGCCGCCTACTGCCTGTTCCTGCACGTCTACGCGACCAGCCCGATGCGCTCGTCCCCCGCCTGGCCGGCCGTGGCCGCGAGGCTGCTCGGCATCACAACGGAAACACCTACAAATCTGAACTCAGCTACCCAAGTCTAGCCACCCGGGTCCCGGACTGGCAGGTAGGGTCGAGTACAAGGTCGGGGTGTCGCCATGGGGATGGGACGGGGTTTGTCATGAGCTTGTGCGCCAGTTGCGGGCGGGAGCGCAACGGTGCCGGTCGCTTCTGCTCCGGCTGCGGCGCGGAGTTCCGCGATCCGACGACCGCGGACGAGGCGGTCCCCGGGGACACCCGCGTCGAGCCGCCCGCCGTGCCGCCCGACCCGTTCGCGTCCTGGTACCAGCGGCAACCGCAGGTCGCCCGCGCGGACGCCGCCGCGACCTGGCAGCCAACCCAGGCGGTGAACGCCGCGCCCACGCCGACGACCGGGTCCTCGTCCGCGTTTACCCCCGCCAATCCGTTTAGCTCGGCCAACCCGGTCATGCCGCCCGCTCCGCCCGCGCCGCCGCCGGCCGGGCCGCCCGGGCGCCGCGGCGGCGGCAGGCGGGGCCTGTTCATGACGCTCGCGGTCGTTGTGGTGCTCGCGGCGGGCGGCGGCGCTTACGCCCTCGCCACCGCGCTCGGCAGGCACTCAACCGGCCGGCCCACCGCGGGCGGGTCCACGTCGGCGGCGGGCTCGCCCACGGGGGGTGCAACGCGGCAGGCAAGCTCGCCGCCGGCGTCGGCGAGCACGACGGCGTCGCCGACGCCGAGCCTGGTCGCCGTTTCCCCCGGCGTGTCGGCGGGCGCCGCCCAGCCGGCGGTCGAGACGCTGCTCAGCCACTACTTCCAGGGGATCAACAGCCACGACTACGCCGAGTACGCGGGCACGCTCAACCCGGCTGAGCAGGCCAAGCAGACCCAGGCGGAATTCGATTCCGGCTACTCCTCGACGACCGACTCGGGGATGACGCTCACCGGCCTGTCCGCCACCGGCAACGGCGACCTGACCGCGACGGTCACGTTCACCAGCCGTCAGTCGCCCGCGCAGAGCGTGGACAAGAGTGCCTGCAACGCGTGGACGCTCAACCTCTACCTGGTGCCGCAGGGCAGCGGCTACCTGATCGGGCCGGCCCCGTCCGGCTACCAGCCGACCTACTCGGACTGTTAACTTCCGTCTATGGTCGTACCGCTAGTCGCGCGCTGGGTCGCGGCGGGCTTTGGCGTCCTGCTCGTGCTCACCGGGTGGGAGTCCGTGATCGGCACGCTCATCGTGCCCCGCCCCGTCGGCTCCTGGCTGACCCGCCTCGTCGACCGCCTGGTGCTGACCACCTACTGGACCGTGACCAGGCCGGTCAAGACCTACGTGCGGCGCGACCGGATCCTCGCCACCCAGGCGGCGGCGATCCTGGTGCTGCAGCTGGCGGCGTGGCTCGCCATCTTCCTGGCCGGCTACACGCTCGCGCTGTGGCCGTCGCACGCCCGCAACATCACCTCGGCCTTCACGGACGCGGGGTCCTCGCTCTTCACCCTCGGCTTCTCCGAGCCGGTCGGCACCCCGCCCGCCATCGTCGTCTTCATCGCCGCGGCGACCGGCATGGTGGTGGTCGCGCTGCAGATCGGCTACCTGCCGACGCTGTACTCCGCGTTCAACCGGCGCGAGACCGAGGTGGCGCTGCTGGTCGCGCGGGCCGGCGCCCCGTGCTGGGGACCGGAGCTGCTGGCCCGCACCTACTACGGGCTCGGCTCGGGCGAGTCCACCCTCGATACGCTGCCCGACCTGTACGCGCAGTGGGAACGCTGGTCGTCCGACGTGGCCGAGAGCCACACGACGTACCTGCCGCTCGTGCGCTTCCGCTCGCCGCAGCCGTACTCGTCGTGGGTGACCGCGCTGCTCGCGGTGCTCGACTCGGCCGCGCTCCTGCTGTGCCTGGCACCGGAGCAGGCACCGACGGTGCCGGCCCGGCTGTGCCTGCGCAGCGGCTTCGTGTGCCTGAACCGCATCGCCAGGGCCATGGGCATGGACGTGCCCATGGAGGCAGACCCGAACGCCGGGATCACGCTCACCTACGAGGAGTTCCTCGAGGCTGTCGCCCGGATGCACGAGGTCGGCTTTCCCACCACGCGCGACCCGCACGACGCCTGGCCCGACTTCGTCGGCTGGCGGGTGAACTACGAGCACACCGCTTACCAGATCGCCGCGGCGATCGACACGGTGCCCGCGCTCTGGTCGGGACCGCGCCGCCGCCCGTCGAAGCCGATCCCTCCGCTCCGGCCGCCCACCGGCCGCCAGCACTCGCGGTAGGAGTCGAATACATGATCTGTCATTAATTAACGCGGTATGCTGGCCGCATGACCGGGGCTTGGCTGAGCGACGACGAGCAGCAGACGTGGCGGACCTACCTGCGGATGAGTTCGCTCCTTCCCGCCGCGCTCAACCGGGAGCTACAGCAGGAGTCCGGGCTCACGCTGCCCGAGTACGAAGTGCTCGTGCAGCTCAGCGAGGCACCGCAGCACCGGCTGCGGCCGTTCCAGATCTGCGACGCGCTGAACTGGGAGCAGAGCCGGCTGTCGCACCAGCTCACCCGGATGGAGCGCCGAGGCCTCCTCTCGCGCAGGGAGTGCACGGTCGACGGGCGTGGCGCCTTCATCGAACTCACTCCCGCCGGCGGCGCCGCCATCAGCGCGGCGGCGGCGCGGCACGTGGCGGCGGTGCGGCGACTGGTGTTCGACCGGCTCGACGACGCGCAGCGCGCGGCCTTCGAGGAGGCGTGCACGACCATCGTCACCGCGCTGTCCGAGCAACCCTAGCTACGGCTGGTTCTGGGTTCCCTGGCCCGGCCCGGCCGCGTTCTGGCCGCTGCCCGCCCCATTACCGGTCGCGCCGTCCCCTGCGTCGCCCGATTGCTGGCCGGACTTGGCCTGGCCCTGCGAACCGGGCGGGGAAACGCCAATGCCGTCGGAATAGGACTCGGGCTGCTTCGGGGTCAGCGCCCAGGGCTGAAGCCCCATGCAGTAGCCGATGACGTGCCACGGACCGCCCGCTAGCTGGCTCAACTGCTGGAAGTCGCCGTTTTCCGCCGCCCGGTCGGACTGCGACTTCGAGTGCTCGAAGAACTCCAGGTACTGGCGGCAGAGCGCGCTCGGCCCCGACGTCGCGCCGGACCCGCCCGCCGACTGCTGGCCGGCGGTGCGGCTGGGACTCGGGCTGGCGGTCGGCTCCTTGGCCGCGGTCCCCTCGACGCCGTTCGATCCGGCGATGCTCGTCTGCGGCGCCGCGCTCGTGGCGCCGGCATTGTGCCCGAGCAGCCCCTGCTGCCCGCCGACGCCGGAGAACCCGCCCGCGAGCGCGACGCCGCCGACGATCACGACGGCGGCGGCGCCGCCAACGGCGCCGAGCAGTGCCTTCGACCCCCAGCGACCGCGCTGCGGCGGCCGGCGGTGAGCGTGACGAGGCCGCGGCCGAGCGGAAGCGCCAAGCGAGCGCGCGGGGGCGGGCGCGGGCGCGGGAAGTACGGTGTCCGGCGCCGGCGCGGGCAGGATCAGCGTGTGTGCGTCACCCGGGTCGCGGCCTGCCTGAGCGGGCCCGCCGCGGCCGGCCGGCATGATGTCACGGAAGGCCGCCCGCGCCGCCGCCTCGTCGGCCAGTTCGGCGCGCATCGGGGCGGAGCGCAGCGCGGCCAGGGTTCTCGCTACCGGCCGCATCCCGTCGGGGAGCCAGACATTCTCGCCGGACAGCATGCCTTCGAGGTCCCACCCGTCGAACGGGCCGGGACCACCGTCCGGTGGCAGGCTGTCTGACATGTCATCGTCCGGAACGCCAGATTCCCTCAAAGTGTTACACCCGCCCGTGACGTGACGCCGGCTCGTCCGAGCAGGTCTTCCAGCTTCTTCAGGCCACGGTGGGCCATGACGCGGATGTTGCCAGGGGTCTTGCCGAGAAGGTCGGCGACCGCCTCGGTGTCAAGCCCGGCAACGACGCGGAGCATGATCACCTCGGCCTGCGGCGGCGGCAACTGCGCGAGCAGCCCGAGCGCGGACTCCGTCGCGAGGTTGTCGAGGGCGATCTGCGCCGCGTCGGGCGATCGCGGCATCTCGAGCGGGCTGACGTCCTCCAGCGGTTCCGCCGGGTGCCGCTTGCGTAGCCGCGCTTGATCGATCAGCCGGCGCCGCGCGGTGGTGAACAGCCAGGCCCGCCAGGCCGCCTCGTCGCCGACGAACTTCGGCAGGCTGCGGACGACGTGGACCCAGGTCTCCGCGGCGATGTCCTCGGCGTTCTCCGGGGCGAGAACGCGCAGGTAGCGAAGGAGAGCGGGGTTCGCGTCACGCCACAAGACCGCGAACTGGTCTTCGCTGCCGCCCTGGGCTTCCGCAAGCACCCGCGCGAAGTCGTCGCCCACCACATGCTGAGTATCGACACATAACCCAGTGCCGCGCAGGCAAATGGACATCAAGATCCAAAAGCGTCACACCTCTAGGCGGGCGTCACGACCAGCTGGCGCAGCGCCAGGTCCCGGAACGTTACCGGGCCGCGCGGGCCGGGTACCGCGTCCAGGTTGATCCCGGTTTCCGGCACTTCGAACAGCTTGAACCCGTCGAGCAGCCTGGTCGTCGCGTTCCAGAAGGCGCCGGTGCCGGCGTAGGCCGCGAGGAACTCATCGGCGGCGGCCGCGTCGGCCGCCGCGATGCCGGCCGCCAGGCCGGAGGTCTCGTCGTTGGCGATCGCGGCGGCGGGCGCGGGGCGGGCGGCCGGGGGGCTGGTGAACGTGGCGGCGCGTTCCGGGTCAAGCGCCCACTCGTAGCCGAGCGGGTGGTCGTGCGGCGGGAGCGAGGCCTTGATGCCGAGCCCGGCCAGCTGACTGATGATGTCGGGCAGCCACGCGTCCCACAGCCGCTCGTCGAGTAGCAGCAGGTTCAGCCGGTTGCACACCCCGAGCCGGTCGAGACTGCTCGCGATCAAGGACGAAGCCACCAGTCGTTCGGAAGAAGAGTGAATGTAAAGCACCCCGCCACCGTCGGCGTGCGCCAGCGTGCGCACCCCGTGCGCCGCGCCTTCGGCCGCGAGCGCGCGGGTGGAGTCGCCGCTGCCGCGCAGGATCACCAGCGGGACCAGCTTGGGCTCGCGGACCAGCGCGTACGCCGCCTCCTGGCCGGGCACCCGGATGAGCTGGATGGCGGCCGGGTCGAGGCCGGCGGCGGCCAGCGACGGCGCGATGACCCCATCGGCCAGCGCGATCGCCGAGCGCAGGGCCGCGCTTCCGGTACGCAGCACGCCACCGTTGCGCGACTTGACGAGCTGCGAGGCGATGTCAACCACGACGTTCGGCCTGGCCTCGAAGTTCGCGCCGATCACACCGACCGGGCGGCGGCGCTCGGAAAGCACCAGGCCGCCGGGCAGCTCGCGGATCGGGCGGGACGCGGGCTCGGGCTCGACTCCGGCGAGGATCTCAAGCTGGGCGGCCATCGCCTTCAGCCGCCCCTCGTCCAGCCGGAGCCGGTCACGCACCCCGGCCGGCAGGCCGTTGTCCGCCGCCGCGCGCATGTCGTCGGCGTTGGCGGCGAGCACCGCGGGCGCGGCATCCAGCAGGGCACCGGCCATCGCGCCGAGCGCGGCGTCGATCGCGCTTTCTGTAGCGCCGGCCAGGCTCGGCGCCCCGGCCCGCGCCGCGCGCGCGGCCGACCGGACCGCCTCGGTGGCCCGCGTCTCATCCGCCATCAAGAACCCCATCCCTTCGTACCCGCTCGCCGCCGCGCCTTCGGCTCGCGGGAGCGGGACAATGCGGTCTTTCTTTCTCCGAAGAGGTTATCCGCCTGCCGCCGGTAGTCCACGTTCATGACATCGCCGTCAGCGATATGGCCCGGCCGACATTTCACCGCGAAATACAGTCAACCGCCCATGCGCTACTAACAACTGGCGGACGGTGAGCCCGCCAGACGAGCCGGACGGGCGCCCCCCGAGAGCAGGTGGCCGTCAACGACCCGCCTTGTGTACTGGAATAGGACACGGGTTGCGCTGCCACGGGCAGCGTACAGGAGGTGCTCAGTCATGAAGCTCAGCTCTCGTTTCCTGCTTGACAGCCTGTTCGTGGTGGCAGGCGCATTCCTGACCGTCGCATCGATGGCCTGGGCGGCCGGCACGGCCGGCTGGACGGCCTTCGGCGTGGCGATCGGCCTTACCGTGCTGGCGACGGCAAGCGCCGCGCTAGCGAAGAAGACCTCGCACCGGTACGGGCACAGCCTGCTCGCCCTCGTCGCGCTGTGGTCGCTGGTCGCGGCCCTGGTCTTCTCCGGCACGGCGCTGACCTGGCTCGTCTTCGCCGACGCGATCGCGCTGGGCGTCCTCGCGCTCGCCGACCTCGCGATGCACGAGGCGACGACCGAGCGGATCGTCCACCAGCTGGAGGTCCGCGACCTGTCCACGGACGGCCGGATCACCGCCTGACGGCGACGGATGAGAGATTAGCAAGCAGTAAGGTGCCGGGACGGACATGGTGTCCGCCCCGGCACCCGCCGTTTCCGGCCGGTTCGCCGGCCTGGTTTAAGCACGACCCGGGGCGGTTACGGGCATAAAGTGTCGCAAAGCGATGAATCTATCGCTCGCTACACGACCAGGGTGGCGGCGCTGCGCGACCTCGATCCCTCGTACTTCGCGCTGGTCAAGTTCTTCGCCGACGCCCGCAACCCGCGCCGCGCGTTCGGGTTCTTCACCTTCGGCGCCGCCGCCGGCGTGCTCGCCGCGCCGCTGGGGGTCGGCGGCGCCGTCGCGGCCGCCGCGTTGCTGCTCTCCCTCGCGCTGGCCGGGTGGCTACTGCCGAGCTACATCGTGCCGATGCTCGTCGGTGGCGAGGAGGAACTGCGCCCGCCGCTGGCCGGGGCGAACGGGACGTGGTTCCTGTGGGTAGTCAGCGCGCAGTCCGTTGCGGTGGCGGCAACCGCGTTCCCGGCGCCCGTGCCAAGCGCGCTAGCCGCACTCGGAATCTGCTGCTGGGTGATCGGCGTGGTGCTGTACTTGGTGGTCTCGGTGCTGGTGGTGACGGCAAGGCTGGAGTTCCCGCTTCGGCCGGCGGACTCCACCGCGCCGTACTGGGTGTTCATGGGCGCGACCGCGATCAGCGTGCTGGCCGGCTCGCAGATCCTCCGGCTGCCGATCGACCCGCTGGCCCAGGCCGTGCACCCGGTGGTCTCTGGCCTGTCAGTCATGTTGTGGGCCTTCGGCACCTGGCTCATCCCGCTGCTCGTGGCCCTCGGCGTGTGGCGCCACCTGCTGCGGCACGTGTCGCTTGGCTATGAGCCCGCGCTGTGGGCGGTCGTCTTCCCCATCAGAGCGACCCTCTACCTGACGCTCTGGTCAGTCTGGTCGGACGGGTGGGAATCCAGCAGGTGGCGAGGGTGTTACCGACCTCGGGTCATTACGCATCTGGGAAATCAGCGCATAGGGAAGCCTGCTATGCCACGCGAGAATTACTGTCACAACTGCCGCTGGTGGCAACCGCTCACCGATGGCGTTCATTGCTCATGGTGTCTGACGTTCTTCTACCAGCATGGTCGAATGCCCACGCCGACCGACCGTTAGCCGCCGTCGGCGCCATCAGCAGAGGCCCCGGATGCTCCGGCGGCCGCGGCGGGCTCGGCGGGCTCGGCGGCCCCGGAGCGCAGCGGAGGGGCGTCCAGGCCGCAGTGCAGGCACTCGAGGTCGTCCTTGGCCCCCTGGTCAGGCGGGCGCCTGGCCGGATTGCGGATCGTCGCCGCGGCCAGCAGGCCGCCGGCCGCGGCCGCCACGGCGGCGATCAGCACCGCCGTGTGGAAGCCGTGCGTCAACTCGGCGGGATGCAGGTAGGCGTCGCCGGTGATGCCCGCGAGCGCGGGAAGCACCGCCACCGCGATGAGGCTCGCCGCCCGCGCCACGTCGTTGTTGACCGCCGACGCGATGCCGGAATGCTCGGCCGGGGCCGCGGACATCGCCGTGGCGGTGAGCGGAGCGACGTTGATCGCGAGCCCGAACCCGAGCACGAGGACGGCGGGAAGCACCTCGGTCAGGTAGTTGCCGCCGCCCTGGACCCGCGTGAACAGCGCCATCCCGCCGGCGATCACGAGGGGCCCGACCGTCATCTGGAGCCGTGGTCCGATCCTGGCGGAGAGCGCGGCCGAGCGTGCGGACAGCGCCAGCATGATGGCCGTCAGCGGCAGCATCGCCGTCCCCGCTTCCAGCGCGCTGTAGCCGCTGACCTCCTGCAAGACGACGGGCACGAGGAACAGGGCGCCGCCGAGCGCGCCGTAGACAACGAAGGTCACCGCGTTCGCGCCGCTGAACTGGCGGGACCTGAAGACCGTCAGCGGCAGCATCGGGTGCGCGCTGCGCGTCTCGACGACGCAGAAAGCGGCGAGCAGCGCCGCGCCGAAAAGGAGGCTGACAAGCACCGGCACCGACGCCCAGCCGTCGGCCGAGGCGGCGATCAGCCCGTACGTGATCCCGCCGAGCGCCAGGCTGATCGTGGCCGCCCCGGCGACGTCGAGCGGCACGCGCGGGCCGGGGGCGCGCGACTCGGGAACGTGCCGCACAGAGATCGCGACGACCGCCGCCGCTATCGGCAGGTTGATGAAGAAGACCAGCCGCCAGGACACCGCGCCGATGAGCCAGCCGCCGAGGAACGGCCCGATCGCGGTGGCGACACCGCCGAGTCCCGACCAGGCGCCGATGGCCTTCGAGCGGTCACCGGGCGCGAACGAAGCCTGGAGGATCGCCAGGCTGCCCGGGGTCAGCAGCGCGGCCCCTACTCCTTGCAGCGCCCGGGCCGTGATCAGGAACCCGGCGTTCGGCGCCAGGCCGCAGGCGAGCGACGCGAGCGCGAACCACACGACGCCGATCACGAACACCTTGCGCCTGCCGTGGACGTCGCCAAGCGCGCCGCCGAGCAGCAGCAGGCCGGCCAGCGGGAGCGTGTAGCCGTCCACGACCCACTGCATGCTGGCCACGGAGGCGTGGAAGTCACGGGCGATGGCGGGCAGCGCGATGCCGACCACCGTCGCGTCGAGCGCCGCGATGCCGGACCCGAGCACGGTGGCCGCGAGCACCCAGCGGCCGGTGCGGCTGCCGTACGTCAGCCCCTGCGCGGGAGGGTTCGCGCCGTCGCCCGCCGTCACTGGATCACTGTCGCCGTCACTGTCCTGCGGCGCTGGCGCAGGTCGTCCCTGATCTCGCGGCCGAGCCGACGGGTCTCCCTCCGGTTGAGCATCGCACCAGCGACCGCGCCGGTGAACAGCGGTGCGAGCGCGAACGTGGAACGGCGGACGCGGGCGGCCAGCCGTCGGGTGAGCTGCCTGGCCAGCGGTGATCCCGCGATGAGGAGCAGGCCGCCGTCCACCTGGTAGATGCCGCGGCGGGACGCCCACGACCCGATGTAGGCGCGGGCGCGCTCCGGCCCGGTGCCCACCGCGCCCATGCCGTAGACCTCGTGCAACTCCGCCACCAGCTTGACCTCGATCCCGACCACGGCCAGCGTTTCCGCCGCGATCTCGGCCGGGAACGCGGGCAGCGCGGGCAGCGCGGCCCACGCCCCGGTCGTGCCGCCCACGGCCG
>Ga0335075_10002565_pt1 | contig 29091 bp, 24 predicted proteins | sample Lox_Sample_24_FD_206723 | JGI IMG/M metagenome (GOLD analysis project Ga0335075, IMG submission 206723) | Soil microbial communities from Loxahatchee National Wildlife Refuge, Florida, United States - Lox_Sample_2.4 | ecosystem: Environmental > Terrestrial > Soil > Wetlands | place: USA...
CGGTCGGCTCTCAGCCGGCCAGTGGCCTCATGTGCGCTGACGTCCCCAATCACAGTGGCGGGTCCGCGCCGGATTTCCACCGGCTTCCCATGCCACCGACCTGCGAACGCGCTGATCGTACCGCCCACCGCCCGTCTCCGGGGCAGCGGCCAATAAACTCCGCTGAGCACCGGCGATGACCGTCAACCTCACGCGCATCTACACCCGTCTGGGCGACGGCGGCGAGACCCACCTCGGCGACATGAGCCGGGTCCCCAAGACCCACCCGAGAATCGAGGCCTACGGAACGGTCGACGAGCTCAACGCCCAGATCGGCGTGGCGCTCACCATCGAGGACCTGCCGGACGCCTACCGCGATTGGCTGGCTCACGTCCAGAATGATCTGTTCGACGTCGGCGCCGACATCGCGGCGCCCGAGGACCCGGAGTCGACACGGGAGCGTCTGCGCGTGCTGCCTGAGCAGACCACGTGGCTGGAGGAGCGCTGTGACGAGGTCAACGCGACGCTCGCGCCGCTGCGATCGTTCGTGCTGCCCGGCGGCACCCGGGCCGCCGCCCATCTCCATGTCTGTCGCACCGTCTGCCGGCGGGCCGAGCGCGCCGCCATCGTCTGTGGCCCCGAGGTGAACGCCGAGGTCGTGCGCTACCTCAACCGCCTCTCTGACCTGCTGTTCATCCTCAGCCGCGGCGCCAACGACTGCGACGAGCCGCTGTGGGAGCCGGGCCGGTACCGGCCCGAGGCCGAGCCCGGCGCGTAGTTCACCCCGCGCCGCCGTTCACCCCGCACCGCGAGCCGCTCAGGTCCGCCGCAGCATCAACGTCAGGCCGGAGGCGAGCAGCGTCCCCAGCGCGCCGATGCCACCGGCGCCGATCACGAAGGCCTGATGGTCGCGCACGTAGGACAGCACCTCGTGGGGGCGGGCGAGGAGGATCAGCCCGGCCAGCACGCAGGCCAGCGCCGCCAGCACGCCGACCGGCGCCAGCGCCTCGCCCACTGAGAACGAGGGCCGGGCGGCGGGAGCCGGCTCGGCCGCGCTCCCGGCGTGACGGGCCTCCACGATCGAGAGCCCCGCGATCCCCAGCAGCGTCCACGTCCCGGCGACGAGAAAGCCGCCGAGCACGTCAGACGGGTAGTGCCAGCCCAGCTCCAGGAACGAGTAGCTCACCGCGATGGCGAACGCCGCCATCACCCCTGCCACCACCGGCCGCCGCCGCGCCGGGGCCGCGATGACCGAGCACAACGCCAGCGACATCGCCGCCGTGGCGTGACCGCTGGGCCACGAGGCCGTGTCGATCCACACCCCGGGCGCCTGATCGCGCGGCCCGGTCAGCAGCGGCTTGAGCAGCTGGGTGGTCTCGTTGGCGCACAGCAGAACGAACACCAGCATCGCGGCGACGCGCGGCCGCCCGCGGACGAGAGCGACGATGACGGGGATCGCCGCCAGGAACACGTACCGGTGTGGATCGCACAGATCGGCGGTGAAGTTCGTCAACCGGTCCAGACCGGGCCGCGTGAGGTCGTGGAAGCCACTCAGCACCGAGGCGTCGACCGAGCGGCCGAGCGCGATGTAGTGAGCGGCATACCAGACCGCGGCGAGGAGGACGACCCCGGTTCCCGCCCCGATCAGTGCCATCCGGGCGCGACTGGGCATGCCTATAGCGTAGCCGCGCTGACCCCAGCGAACCTAAGGATCCGCTGTCTTTCGGCGCTGAGGTCCGTCAGACGTCCGGCGAGGCCTCGGGCGCGGTGCCCGAGCTCTCCGATTCGGGCTCGGCGGCCGGCACCTCGGCGTTCGGCGACGCCTGGCCTTCAGTCGTGCGGGTGACACGGAATTCCGGCGCGGTGCCGGTCCGGCGCACGTGGGAGAAGTGCTCGAGGTCCTCCGGCGAGGCGACCTCGACGGCGACGCCGTCGGCGATCTCGAACCGGTTGGCCTCATACAGGAGCTCCTGATACCGGGGGGCGCGGGCCGGCTGGGCCCCATCCCCACCCGCGTGCGCCTGGCCGGCGCTCCGGGCCCCGGCGGCGCGAGTCCCCGAGCCCTCGACGTCGAGGTCGAACTCCCGGAAGCGCAGCATCCAGCGCCGCCCGCGGGCCAGCTTGTCGGGCGTGAGCTTCACCGAGACGGCGTCGCCACGCTCAGCGGAGCCGGGCAGGCCCCGTTCGCTGCGCAGCCCGGCGTGTTCGTCGACGAGCGCGCGGGTGAGCCGGTCCCAGTTGCGGCTGTAGGGCGCCGGGACGATGGCCACCGGCCCCGTGGCGGCCTGGTCGCCGCGGATGGCGTGCGCGACGGGTCCCACCAGCACGTAGTCGACGTGGTTGGCGTTGAGCCAGCGCAGGACTGCGATCGATTTGCGGTCGAGGTGCTCCAGCCCGGCGCGTGGCTGCACGGACGAGGCGTCGACCCCCGGGGAACGATGTTTGAGGAGCATGCCGGTGCGTTTCGCGCCGGGCGTCCCGACTCCTTCCCCGCGCGTGTTTAAGGGGGCGGCGGAGGGGCGGTCGACGCGTCTGTCTCGAGCGCGAACTCGCCGACCCAGCCGGCGATGAGGTCGGGCTCGGTGAGCTGGGCCCAGTGGGTACTCACCACCTCGCGGTGGCGCAACCCCGGGGCGGCCCGGGTCGCGGCGTCGTAGTAGGCGGCGGAGATGAACCGGTCACGGGTCGGGATGATGAGCTGGACCGGGGCGTGCGCGGGCGCCAGCGGATTGGGGCGGAGGAGGCGGTGCGGGATGTTGGCCCGGTAGAGATTCGCGCCGTGCCAGCCGTCGGCGCACACCGTCGGGGCCGGATGGGTGTCGTTGACCGGCACCCGCTCCAGGTGCGTCAGCCACCGGCGCCAGCGGCCGCCCCGGAGGGCCGCTTTCCACATCAGGGTCGGGCCGCCGGGCAGGCAGAGCGGGACGATGTACCAGGACCGGCGTACGCGGCCGGCGGCGCGGCCCACGTCGCCGGCGCGAATCGCCGTGCGTGTCACGCCCAGGGCATGGCCCAGTGCGGGTCCCGCGATACTGGTGAACGACGCCAGGCGCCCGGCGAAGCGCCCCCGCGTGACGAACTCCCACCCCTGGATCCCGCCCCAATCGTGCCCCACGAGGTGGACCGGGGATCCCGGCGCGACCGACGTGCACACGGCGTCGAAGTCGTCGGCGAGACGATCAAGGCGATAGGCGGCGGGCCCGCGCGGCGCGGTGGAGGCGCCTGCCCCGCGGACGTCGTAGGTGACCACGCGAAACCGGTCGGCCAACCGGGCCACCACCGGGTCCCAGACCGCCTGGGTGTCCGGGTAGCCGTGAACAAGCACCAGCGTCGGGCCGTCGGCCGGCCCGGTGCCCCGGACGGCCAGCTTCACCCTGCCGGAGCGCACGGTGAGGGTGTCCCTTGCGGTCGGCACCCCGTGGCAATCTATAGGTCGATCGCTGATGGATGCCGAGGAACTGCAGAGACGCCGCGCCGAACGCGCCGAGGCACGCCGGCGGCGGCGCATCCGCCGCCGGGCCGGAATCGGCGCGACCGTTGGCGTCGTCGTGGTCGCCGTGGCCGTGGTCATCGCCTCGGCCAGCGGCAGCGGCGGGCCGTCTCAGACCACACCGACAAAGACGGCACGGCGGCCTCACCACACCACCACCCATGCGGCGGCGCGCCGCGGCCACCAGACCGCCCCACACCTGCGCGGCGAGTCGACGGCGGCGATCCTCGGCCCGGGCACCGGCGTGCGCGGCACGGCCTCGGTGCCGGTCCTGATGTACCACGTGATCGCACCCCCGCCCGGCGGCGCCCCCTTCCCGGGCCTGTACGTCGAACCTCAGGAGTTCGCCGCGCAGATGCAGGCGCTCAAGCAGGCCGGCTGGCACGCGGTGACCCTTGATCAGCTGCGCGCCTACTGGACCAAGGGGGCCACGCTCCCCCGCGGCAAGCCGGTGGTCATCACCTTTGACAACGGCTACCACTCGCAGTACACCGCCGCCCTGCCGGTGCTGCGGCGGATGGGTTGGGTCGCCGACGAGAACATCCAGCTCAGCGGGCTGCCGCCGTCGCAGGGCGGCCTCACGAACGACGAGGTCAAGGCGATGGTGAACGCCGGCTGGGAGCTCGACACCCAGGGGATCAGCCATGCCGATCTCATCACGCTGGACGCGTCGCAGCTGCGGTACCAGATCGACAGCGCCCGCAAGACGATCCAGCGCCGCTACGGCGTCCCCGTCAACTGGTTCTGCTACCCGTCGGGCCATTACGACACCACGGTGATCGACGCCGTGCGGGCGGCCGGGTACGTCGGCTCCACCACCGTCGTTCCCGGCTGGGCCGGCCCCGCCACCGACCCCTATCGCCTGCCCCGCCTCCGGGTGCTGGGCGGAACGAGCCCCTCGGCGCTGCTGGCGCAGATCGCCGATACGCGGACCGCCACGGCGCCGCCGGGCTCCTACGGAGGCGCCTGATGACCGCGTCCGGGGCAGGCCACTGATGGCCACCCCCCGCCCCGCTTCCGGGGCCCGCGGCTCGGCGCTGCGCGGGTGGACCACGCAGCTGGGCGCCGCCACCCTCCGGCGCCAGCGCCCGCAGCGCAGCACCGGCTTCGTGACCGCGATCGTCTCGGTGGCGCTCGCCACCCTGGCCATCTTCTTCCTGCGCAAGATCGCCCCGGTCGTGTCGCTCAGCGTCGTCTACCTCCCGGCGGTGCTGCTGGTCGCCGCGTACTGGGGGATCGCGCTGGGGCTGTTCACGTCGCTGCTCAGCGCCGCCTCGTTCAACTTCTTCCACATCCCGCCCACCGGTCAGTTCACGATCGTCGACGGGCGCAATTGGGTGGCCCTGGCTGCCTTCACGATCGTGGCCCTCTTCGCCAGTGCTCTCGCCGAGCTGGCCCGCTCGCGCGCGCTGGAGGCCGAGCGCCGCCGGGCGGAGGCCGATCTCGCCGCCGCGCTGGCCCATGAGCTCCTGCTCGGGGAGGACACCCAGGCCGCGCTGGGCAACGCCGCGCGCCGGGTGGCCGAGGCCCTGGGGCTGGCCTCCGCGGCCATCGAGCCCGCCGACGCCGCCGCGCCGCCGCCGGCCGATCCACGACGGACCGCGTTCGCGCTGCGGGGCGTCGACGGCCGGCGGGTGGCGACACTGCTCGTGCCCCGCGACCTGCCTCCCGACACCGAACAGCGGTTGCGCACCCAGGTGGTGCCCACCCTGGAGGCGCTCGTGGCGATCGCCCAGCGTCGCGATGCCATGCAGGCCGAGCTGGTCGAGACGGCGGCCCTGCGCCGCTCCGACGACATCAAGACGGCCCTGCTGCGCGCCGTCTCGCATGATCTGCGCACGCCGCTGACCGCGGTGGTGGCGGCGGGCCACGCTCTCGGCGCCGACTCGCTGACCAGCCAGGAGCGCGCCGAGCTGAGCGCCGCGGTCGTCGAGGAGGGCACGCGACTGGCCGGCCTGGTGGACAACCTGCTCGCGCTGTCGCGCCTCCAGGCGGGCAGCGCCACCCCGCGCTCTGACTGGGTCTCCGTCGAGGATCTCGTCTCCGCCGCCGCCGAGGGGCTGCGCGGCGACCCCATCGACGTCCGCGTCACCATCGACCCCGGAGTCCCGGAGGTCCGGGCCGATGCCGCCCAGCTCGAGCGCGCCTTCGCCAACCTCCTGGAGAACGCCGGGCGCTACGGCGGCGGGGCCCCCGTGGTGGTGCACGCGCGGCGCGGCGGAGGGCCCGGGGGCGACGGCGTTCTCATCAGCGTCTCTGACCAGGGCCCGGGGATCGGCGCCGCCGAACAGGAGCGGATCTTCGAGCCCTTCTATCGCGGCCGCAACGCCGGCTCGCTGGCGGGAACGGGCTCCGGGCTGGGCTTGGCCATCGTCAAGGGCTTTGTCGAGGCCAACGGCGGGTCGATCACCGTGCAGTCGCTCCCGGGCCAGGGGACGACCTTCTACGTGCTGTTGCCGGTGGCCGAGCGCGACGGTGCCGACCTGACGGCGCCGGTCGGCGGGGCCGCCCCATGAGCGCCGGCTCCAAGCCAAAGGTCCTCGTCTGCGACGACGAGCAGCAGATTCTCCGCGCCCTGCGGGTCATCCTGCGTGACAACGGCTACGAGGCCCTGCCGGCCAGCACCGGCGAGGAGGCGCTCGACGTGGCCGCCGTCTCGCGACCGGCGGCCGCCATCCTGGATCTCGTCCTGCCCGACATCGACGGCGTGGAGCTGTGCCGCCGCCTGCGCGAGTGGACCGACATGCCCATCATCCTGCTCTCGGCCGTGGGCGAGGAGGACGCCAAGGTCCGGGCCCTGGCCGCGGGTGCCGACGACTACGTGACCAAGCCCTTTGGCCCGCGGGAGCTGATCGCGCGGCTGCAGGCCAGTCTGCGGCGCGTGGGCCCCGAGCGCGAGGAGACCACGATCACCTCGGGCGATCTCAGCGTCGACCTCGCGTCGCGGGTGGTCACCCTGGGCGGCGAAGAGGTCCACCTCACCCCCACCGAGTTTGACCTGCTGCGGCTGCTGGCCCGCAATCGGGGGCGCCTCATGACCCACCGGGAGCTGCTGACGTCGGTGTGGGGCGCCGGCTATGCCGACGACACCCAGGTCCTGCGCGCCCATATCGCCAACCTGCGGCGCAAGATCGAGCCGGCCGGGGCCGAGGGAGGCCCGAGCGGCCATCGCTATATCCGCACCGATCCGGGGGTCGGGTACCGCTTCGCTGGGTGAGTTAAGGTGAGGGTTGCGGAAAGGATGCCAAGGCGCCACGATCCCGCTGTGCAGCTCGGGATCCGCCGCCATCAGGCGGCGCGGAAAGGTGCCGCTATCGTGGGTGTTTCAAGTGCAGATAACCCCTAGGGGCACAACTCATGGCCGGCCCTGAGCGCGGCACCGGGAGCAGCGTGACTCCCGGCAACGGTCGACGCGCTCTCTCCGAAGGAGCGCACAAGACGGATGCCCCCATCGGTGATGGTGACGGGGCCGGCACGACCGCTGCTCCACGCGCCACCGGACCCAAGCCGGGGGTCAAGCGCAACTTCAACGAGGCCGCGCACAAGCTCGGCTACTGGCCCGTCACCGAGGAGCCGCGCAAGAAGGACTCCTCGCCTTCGGCGGCGATCCGCGCCGCCTCCGATGATGAGCGCGACGTCGTCGCCCACGCCGGCAAGCTCATCCTCGCCCTCGGCGCCCTCGGGATCGTCTTCGGCGACCTGGGCACGAGCCCCCTCTACACCGAGCAGGCGATCTTCACCCAGCACGCGGACGCCGCGCACCCGACGGTGGCCGGTGTCTACGGCATCTCCTCGCTCATCTTCTGGGCGCTCATCATCGAGGTGTCGATCAAGTACGCCGGCTTCATCATGCGCGCTCACAACCGCGGTGACGGCGGCATCATGGCGCTGAGCGCGCTCATTCAGCGGCGCAAGGTCCCCCGCGCCGCCGCGCTCGTCACCCTGGGCCTGCTCGGCGCGGGCCTCTTCTTCGGGGACGGCATGATCACTCCGGCGATCTCGGTCACCTCGGCCGTCGAGGGACTCAAGCTGGCGACGCCGAGCGTCGCGAACCTCGTCGTCCCGATCTCGCTGGCCATTCTCATCGCCCTGTTCGCGGTCCAGCGCTACGGAACGGGCGCGGTGGGATGGATGTTCGGCCCGATCATCCTCGTGTGGTTTTTCATCATCGCCGTCCTGGGCCTGCACGAGGTCATCGGGCACCCGGGTGTGGTTCAGGCGTTGTCGCCCTCGTGGGGGATCAGGTTCCTCTTTGACCACGGTGTCGACGGCTGGCTGACCCTCGGTGGAGTGGTCCTGTGCGTCACGGGGGCCGAGGCCCTCTACGCCGATCGAGGCCACTTCGGCGCCGGCCCCATCCGCGCCACGTGGTTCTCCATCGTGCTGCCCGCCGTGCTGCTGTCCTATCTCGGCCAGAGCGCCTACGTCCTCGGGCACCCGCACGATGTGACGCACCCCGCCTTCAGCCCCTTCTACCTGCTCGTACCGTCGTGGGGACGGCTGCCGATGGTGTTCCTGGCCACGGCGGCGACGATCATCGCGTCGCAGGCCGCCCTCACCGGCTCTTTCTCGGTCGCCAAGCAGGCCGTGCAGCTCGGCTTCCTCCCGCGCCTGAGGATCGTGCACACCTCAGAGCTCGAGGGCCAGATCTACGTCCCGCTCATCAACTGGGCCCTGTGCGCCGGCGTCGTCACGCTCGTGGTGGTGTTCCAGAGCGCCGAGCACCTCTCCGACATCTACGGCGTCGCGGTCACGGGCACCTTCATCCTGGACACCACGTTGTTCCTGGCGGTGGCCCGGTCGCTGTGGGGAACGGCGAAATGGAAGCTGGCGATCCTCGGCGCCGTCTTCTACACGGTCGAGATCGCCTTCTTCAGCTCCAATCTCACCAAGGTCGGCCATGGCGCCTGGCTCCCCCTCTGCGTCGGGCTGCTGGTGGCCACGGTCATGGTCACCTGGCGCAAGGGGCGCGACATCGTCACCCGCAACCGCACCTCTCACGAGGGGTCGCTGGCCGAGTTCCTCGAGGCCCTGTGCAACGCCAAACCACCGATCGTGCGCCTTCCCGGCACCGCCATCTTCCTCAATCCGGGCAAGGAGACCACCCCGCTGGCGCTTCGGGCGCAGGTGGACCACAACCACGCCTTCCACGAGAAGGTGGTGATCGTCTCGATGGTCCCGGTGAGCATCCCGCGCGTCGACAAGCCGGACCGGTTCGTGTCCGAGCGCCTGGGCAAGGGCCTGTTCAAGATCACCCACATCACCGTCCGCGTCGGCTACCACGACAGCTGGGACGTCCCCGCGGCCCTGGCTGAGGCACGCAAGCACGGCTTCCTCGATCGCAATCTCGACCTCGAGCACGCCTCGTACTTCGTCTCGCGGATGACGATCGTGCCCACCAGCGCCCCCGGGATGTCGAAGTGGCGCAAGAACCTGTTCATCGGCATGGCGCGCAACGCCACCAGCCCGATCGACCACTTCCGGCTGCCCAGCCCGCGCACGGTGATGACGGGGTCGCAGGTCGAGATGTGAGCTGACGCCCCGCCCGCGGCGCGTCTTCACAAAATCTTGATACCGGAGGCCGGTTCCTTCACGGGTCCTTGACGTGCGCGCGCCGAGGATCGTGGAATGGACGATCGGAGTAGTGCGCCCGCAGCGCCTCGCAGCCAGGACCGAGCGGCGGCCGTGGCCGAGGCGCCGGCACGCCCGGCCAAGCGCAACTTCAACGAGGCCGCCCACAAGCTGGGCCACTGGCCCGTGGAGAACGAGGCGCGCCGGGAACGCGCGCCGTCGGCGGCGATGCGCGCCGCCACCGACGACGACCGCGACGTGGTCGCCCACGCTGGGAAAGCCGTTCTGGCGCTCGGGGCCCTCGGGGTCGTCTTCGGGGACATCGGCACCAGCCCGCTGTACACCGAGCAGTTCATCTTCACCGCGCATCGCAACGCCGCCCAGGCGACTGTGGCCGGCGTCTACGGCATCGCGTCCCTCATCTTCTGGACGCTCATGATCGAGGTGACGCTCAAATACGGCGGCTTCATCATGCGGGCCCACAACCGGGGCGACGGCGGGATCATGGCCCTCACCGCGCTGGTGCAGCGCAAGCGCATCGGCCGCACCTTCATCCTGGTCACGCTGGGGATCTTCGGGGCCGGGCTCTTCTTCGGCGACGGCATGATCACTCCGGCGATCTCGGTGACCTCCGCGGTGGGCGGCCTCAACGTGGTCAGTCCGAGCCTTGCCCGTCTGGTGGTGCCGTTGTCTCTGGCCATCCTCATCGGGCTGTTCGCGGTCCAGCGCTTTGGCACAGGGGCCGTCGGTTGGCTCTTCGGGCCGGTCATCCTGCTCTTCTTCGCGGCGATCGCCGGGTTCGGCCTCAACCAGGTGCTCCAGCATCCCGGCGTCGTCCAGGGGCTCTCACCGGTCTGGGCGATCCGCTTCCTGGTTGACCACGGGGTCGACGCCTGGCTGACGCTCGGCGGAGTCGTCCTCTGCTGCACGGGCGCCGAGGCTCTGTACGCCGATCGCGGTCACTTCGGGGCGTCACCCATCCGCATGTCCTGGTTCGCCGTCGTCTTCCCGGCGGTGATGCTGTCCTACCTGGGCCAGGCGGCGTTCATCCTCTCGCACCCTCACGACGTGCCCACCGCGTCGTTCAACCCGTTCTTCCAGCTCATCCCGCACGGGCTGCTGGTGCCCATGGTGGTGCTGGCCACGCTCGCCACCATCATCGCTTCGCAGGCCGCTCTCACCGGTTCCTTCAGCGTGGCCAAGCAGGCGGTCCAGCTGGGTTTCCTGCCGAGACTGCGGATCATCCACACGTCCAACCTCGAAGGCCAGATCTATGTGCCGGTCGTCAACTGGTTCTTGTGCGCCGGCGTGGCCACCCTCGTCCTCGTCTTCCAGAACTCCAACCGTCTCGGCGACATCTACGGGGTGGCGGTGACCGGGACCTTCATCCTCAACACCATCCTCTTCCTCGCGGTGGCTCGCGCGATGTGGCGGACGCCCAAGTGGCGGCTGGCGATCCTCGGCACGCTGTTCTTGACCGTCGAGGTCGCCTTCTTCACCTCCAACCTGGCCAAGATCACCGACGGGGCCTACCTCTCGCTCGCCGTCGGGCTCGTCATTGCCGTCCTGATGATGACCTGGCGCAGAGGACGCGACATCGTCACCCGCAACCGCACCGGCGTCGAAGGCTCGCTCGAGGAGTTCCTGGAGGGCCTGTGCGACGCCAAGCCGCCGATCATCCGCCTCCCGGGCACCGCCATCTACCTCAGCCCCGGCAAGACGACGACGCCGCTGGCCCTGCGCACCCTGGTGGAGCACAACCGCGCCATCCACGAACGCGTCGTCATCGTGTCGATGACGCCGGTGAGCATCCCGCGGGTGGATCGCGAGGACCGCTTCACGTCCGAGCGCCTGGGCAAGGGCCGGTTCCAGGTCACCCACATCAACGTTCGCGTCGGCTACCGCGACGGCTGGAACGTCCCGGAGGCGCTGGTGCTGGCCCGCAAGCTCGGCTTCCTGGAGCGCAACCTGGACCTCGAGCATGCCTCCTACTTCGTCTCCAAGATGACGATCGTGCCCACCACGGCCAAGGGCATGGCGCTGTGGCGCAAGAAGATCTTCGTGGCGCTGGCGCGCAATGCCGCCACGCCGATCGAGCACTTCGACCTCCCGCGCTCCCGCACCGCCATGACCAACTCAGAAGTCGCGATGTGAACCCGGCTTGTCGATGACGGGTGGCGCCCACGGCTCAGGCGCGCCACAATGAAGGCCTCACGGACCGCAGCCGACGGGAGGCCTAGATGAGCAGCGACTACATCCTCGCCTACGGAACCCACGCGTCACCGCAGGACGGCCGGTGCGCCATGGAATGGGTGAGCTACCTCGCCGGGGAGCCCCACTCCGATCAGCCGATCTGCGTCAGCCCGGTCCTGCGCGCCATGTGCATCGCGCTCAACGACGGGCTGGAGCAGGACCCCCGCCAGCGGCTGCGGCCGTACCTGACGCGGACCATCGGCACCGCCAACGATGGCCTGGACACCGACCGCGGCTGGATGGCGATGGACTGGCTCGCGCGGGTCTACACCCCGGCCTGGCTGCATCTCGCCGGGCTCACCGGTACCGCCCGGAGCCTCGAGGCGGCCGCCGAGATCACCGGACCGCCAGAGCTGATGGCCGGGCTCGAGCTCCTGGAGGGCGCCCGACGCGACGCTCGCACCGCGCGCGCCCGGGCCTTCGGCTCGCCGCTGCCCACCGGCTGGGCGGCCGCGGTGGCCGCCGGCGTGGCCGGACGTGAGGCGGCGTGGGCGTGTGCCGGCGCCGCCGCCTGGGCCGCCGCGCGCATCGGCATCGGCGACGTCGCCGGAGACCGGGCTCGCGCCGCGGCGCGAGCCGCCGCGGGTGACGCGGCCGCGATCGCGGTGCGCCGGTCACGCGCGTCGGCGTGCCACGCCGGTGCCCGGGCCGCCGCCCACGCCGCCCTGGCGCCGACGCTGGAGCGACTGGCAGGGTCCGCGCTGACCCTCCTGGACAGGATGCTCCCCACCGAGGTCCTCGACGTGCCCGAGACGGCCCCCTCGCCGCGCGCTCCCGCGCTGGCCTGAGTTCAAACAACGCCCCGTGAGGGGCTTCACACGTTCTGTATGAGGGCCCGTCGTTCCTGTATGGGTCCTTGACGAGCGCGGACCCAAGATGAGCGGCATGGACATTGTCGCCGTACTTCTTGGAGTTCTGATGTTCGCCATCCTCTTCGCGCTCGTCGCCGGGATTGACCGGATATGAGCGGCGCTGACCTGTTCGGGCTGATCGCCTCGGCCCTGGTGTGCCTCTACCTCCTCTACGCGCTGCTGCGCGGAGAGAAGTTCTAAGGACCCACCGTGACCGTCTCCGGCTGGCTCACCATCTTCCTCTTCTGCGGGATCCTCACGGCGCTCGCGATCCCGCTGGGCCACTACATGGCCGCCGTCTACACCGGCGAGCGCACCTTCATGGACCGCATCCTCGGCGGCCCGGAGCGGCTGCTGTACCGCCTCATGCGCGTGGATCCCCACCGCGGCCAGGACTGGAAGGGCTACGCCAAGAGCCTCATCCTGTTCTCGCTCGCCGGCTGGCTGCTCCTCTACTCCCTGCTGCGCACCCAGACGCTGTGGAGCTGGACCGGCCTCAACCCGCTGCACTTTCACTCTGCGCCGTGGAACGTGACGTTCAACACCACCTCCTCGTTCGTCACCAACACCAACTGGCAGTACTACGGCGGCGAGACGACGATGAGCTACTTCAGCCAGATGGCGGGGCTCACCGTCCAGAACTTCCTTTCGGCGGCGGTGGGCATCTCGGTGGCAATCGCCCTCATCCGAGGGATCATCGGCCGCACCGGCCACAGCCTCGGCAATTTCTGGCACGACGTCGTGCGGACCGTCCTGTACATCCTGCTGCCGCTCTCGATCGTCATCGCGCTGGTACTGGTGTGGCAGGGCTCGATCCAGACCTTCACGACCTATCTCACCGCGCATAGCCTCACCGGCCTGACGCAGTCGATCGCGATGGGCCCGGTCGCCTCCCAGGAGGCCATCAAGGAACTGGGCACGAACGGCGGTGGCTTCTTCAACGTCAACTCGGCCCACCCGTTCGAGAACCCGACGGCGTTGACCAACCTGGTGGAGATGCTGGCGGTGCTCGTCATCCCCGCGGCACTCGTCTTCTGCTACGGGCGGATGGCCGGCAACCGCCGGCAGGGCTACGCCATCTACTCGACGATGATGATCATGTTCCTGGGCGCGGCGATCGTCTGCTACATCGCCGAGGCCCACGGCTCCCCCGCCCAGCACGCCGCGGGCCTGCACACCGCAGCCTTCTCCGGCTCGAGCGGCGGCAACATGGAGGGCAAGGAGCAGCGGTTCGGCATCGCCGGCTCGGCCCTGTTTGACGTCGTCACCACCGTCACCTCGTGCGGAGCGGTCAACAGCGCGCTCGAGTCCTTCACCGGCATCGGCGGCGCCGTGCCGTTCGCCAACCTGTCGGCCAGTGAGGTCATCTTCGGCGGCGTCGGCACGGGCCTGTACTCGATCCTGCTCTACGTCCTGCTCGCCGTGTTCCTCGGCGGCCTGATGGTCGGCCGGACGCCGGAGTACCTGGGCAAGAAGATCGAGGCGCGTGAGATCAAGCTCGTCGCGCTGGGCATCCTCATCACACCCCTGGCCGCCCTGTTCTCCGCCGCCCTGGCGGTCGCCTCAAGCGCCGGGCGAGCGTCGATCTCGGCGCTGGGCAAGGGCCCCCAAGGGCTGTCGGAGACCCTGTACGCCTACCTCAGCCAGGCCAACAACAACGGATCGGCGTTCGCCAGCTACACGGGCTTCATCCAGCCCAACGCCGGGAACCTCGGCTCCCACGGCATCACCTTCGCCACCCTCGTCGGCGGGGTCGTCATGTTGTTCGCCCGCTTTGCCCCCATCCTCTTCGTGCTCGCGGTGGCCGGCTCGCTGGCCGGCAAGCGGATCAGCCCCGCCGGCCTGGGCACCATGCGCACCGACAACCCCACGTTCGTGGTGCTGCTCATCGCCGTGATCGTCCTCGTGGGCGCTCTCACCTTCTTCCCCGCCCTGCTCCTCGGTCCGATCGTGCAGGGCCTGACCGGACACCTCTACTGATGACTCTCAAGAAAGACATCCTCACCTCGATCATCGCCGTCGCGGCCTTCACCCTGTTCCTCGGGATCCTGTACCCGCTGGTCATCACCGGGGTCAGTCAGGTCGCCTTCCCGGGCAACGCCAACGGACAGCAGGTCCACCTCGGGGGCAGGCTCGTCGCCTCCAAGATCATCGGCCAGTCCTTCGCCGACCCGGTGATCAACCGGCGGACCGGCAAGGTCAAGCTGGACTCCGACGGTAACCCCGTCACCACCCCCGATCCGCGCTACTTCCAGACCCGCCCCTCGGGCACGGTGCCCGCCGACAACGCGGCCGCCACCACCTTCGCCAACCTCGGCCCCAACGACATCGCCACCAAGCAGGCGATCCAGGCCAACATCAAGAGCTACCTGGCCTTGGAGAAGCCGTATGACCCGGGCCTGACCGTGGCTCGGATCCCGGTCGACGCCGTCGACACATCCGCGTCGGGCATCGACCCTGACATCTCGGTGGCCAACGCCGACATCCAGGCTCACCGCATCGCCGCGGTCCGTCACCTGTCGCCGGCCCGCGTCCACCAGCTCATCTCCACCTACACCGCCGGGCGCGGGCTCGGCTTCAGCGGTGAGCCCGCCGTCAACGTGGTGCAGCTCAATCTCGCCCTCAACCGCCTTGGAGGTCGCTGATGTCCGTCGCCTCCCCCCCGGCCCCCAGCCCCGTCCAGCGCCCCGAGCGCCGGGCCGTCTCGCTCTTTAGGCGCGACATCGTCCAGCGCGCCGTGATCGACAGCTTCCTCAAGCTCGATCCGCGCGTGCAGATCCGCAACCCGGTGATGTTCGTGGTGGAGATCGGCGCCGTCATCACCACCGTCACCTGGGTGATCCAGCTGTTCGGTGGCAGCGCCCTCGGCGGGAACGACCCCTCCTGGTACACGTTCGTCATCGCCGTGTGGCTGTGGCTGACGGTCGTGTTCGCCAACATCGCGGAGGCGTTCGCGGAGGGTCGCGGCCGCGCCCAGGCCGAATCGCTGCGCTCCCTGCGCCAGGAGACCATGGCGACCCTGCAGGACGGGTCCACCAAGAAGGCCTCCGACCTCGTGCTCGGCGACACCGTCGTCGTCGAGGCCGGCGAGCTGATCCCCGGCGACGGTACCGTGATCGAGGGCATCGCCTCGGTCGACGAATCCGCCATCACCGGGGAGTCCGCGCCGGTCATCCGCGAGTCCGGGGGCGACCGCTCCGCGGTCACCGGCGGCACCCGGGTCCTCTCTGACCGCATCGTGGTCCAGATCACCCAGGAGCCCGGCCACTCCTTCCTGGATCGGATGATCGCGCTGGTGGAGGGCGCCGAACGGCGCAAGACCCCCAACGAGATCGCGCTCAACATCCTGCTGGCCGGCCTGACCCTCATCTTCATGATCGTGGTGGCGACGCTGCGCCCCTTCGGGCTCTTCGCCGGCACCGCGATCTCGGACACGACCCTGATCTCGCTGCTGGTGGCGCTCATCCCCACCACCATCGGCGCGCTCCTGTCGGCGATCGGCATCGCGGGGATGGACCGCCTCGTGCGCCGCAACGTGCTGGCCCTGTCGGGCCGCGCGGTCGAAGCCTCCGGGGACGTGGACGTGCTGTTGCTCGACAAGACGGGCACCATCACCATCGGCAACCGGCTGGCCTCGGAGTTCATCCCCATGCCCGGCGTCTCGGAGGCGGAGCTGGCCGAGGTGGCCCAGCTGTCCTCGCTGGCCGACGAGACTCCCGAGGGCCGCTCGATCGTCGTCCTGGCCAAGCAGTACGGCATCCGCGAGCACGACATGAACGGCCTGCACGCCACCTTCGTCCCCTTCAGCGCCCAGACGCGCATGAGCGGGGTCAACCTCAACGGCAACCAGCTGCGCAAGGGTGCCGGCGACGCGATCATCGGCTTCGTCATCGCCGAGGGCGGCAAGCCGCCCGTCGAGCTGCAGCCGGCGCTTGACCGCATCGGCCGCGAGGGCGGCACCCCGCTGGCGGTGGCGCGCGACTCCACGGTCATGGGCGTCATCTACCTCAAGGACACGATCAAGGAGGGGATGCGCGAGCGCTTCGATCACCTGCGCCAGATGGGTATCCGCACCGTGATGATCACCGGCGACAACCGGTTGACCGCGGCCAAGATCGCCGAGGAGTCCGGGGTCGACGACTTCCTGGCCGAGGCCACGCCCGAGGCGAAGCTGGCCCTCATCAAGGAGCAGCAGGCGCAGGGGCGCATGGTGGCGATGACCGGCGACGGCACCAACGACGCCCCGGCGCTGGCCCAGGCCGATGTCGGGGTGGCCATGAACACCGGTACCCAGGCCGCGCGCGAGGCCGGGAACATGGTGGACCTCGACTCCAATCCGACGAAGCTCATCGAGATCGTCGAGGTCGGCAAGCAGCTGCTCATCACCCGCGGCGCGCTGACCACCTTCTCCATCGCCAACGACGTGGCCAAGTACTTCGCCATCCTGCCGGCGATCTTCATCTCGACCTACGCCGCCACCAAGGGCGGAACCGGGCCGCTGCACGTGCTGAACATCCTTCACCTCGGCACGCCCCGCTCCGCGGTCATCTCGGCGATCGTCTTCAACGCGCTCGTCATCCCGCTGCTCATCCCCATCTCGCTCAAGGGCGTCTCCTACCGGCCGATCGGCGCCAGCGCGCTGCTGCGCCGCAACCTGTGGATCTATGGCCTCGGCGGCCTCATCGCCCCCTTCATCGGGATCAAGCTGATCGATCTGATCGTGCACAACGTCCTCGGAGCCTGATGCCGACGCTGGCGCTGAGTGTCCGGCTGCACCGCCGCTCGCTGGACCGCGATCTCGCCGGCGGGATCGCGGCCTGGCGCTCGCCGGCGCACGCCACGCGGGTTGCGCAGCTGACGAGCGGACGGCATCGCCGCCGCTTGGCCGACGCGCTCGACAACGTCCTGCGGGTGGCCGCGGCACCCCGGTCCGAGCGGCCGGTCGGCGCCGTCGCGCCGTACCGCCCGTCGATCGAAGCCACCGCCGGCCAGTTCCGGTGCCTGGCCCACCGGCTCCGCTCCGAAGAACCGGTGGCCGCGGCCGGCGTCGTCCGGCTGGAGGCGCTGCTCTGTGACGGCGCCGGCCCGATCTACAGTCCGGGCCCAACCGATGCCCTGGGCGAGGCCTTGACCATGGCCGCCCGCTGGCTCGACGTCGAGGAATGAGCCGATGGCGGTCAGCCGCGGTCGTCACAAGGTGTTCCTCGGCATGGCCGCGGGCGTCGGCAAGACCTACCGCATGCTCCAGGAGGGCCAGGCCGAGGCTCTCGCCGGCCGCGATGTCGTGATCGGCTACCTGGAACCCCACGGGCGCCTGGAGACCGTGGAGCAGGCCGCCGGGCTGGAGACCATCCCGCGCCGTCGCGTCCAGTACCGGGAGACCGTCCTGGAGGAGATGGACCTGCCCGCCGTGATGCGCCGGGATCCCGAGCTCTGCCTCATCGACGAACTGGCTCACACCAATGCGCCGGGGACCGAGCATCCCAAGCGCTACGAGGACGTCCAGGAGGTGCTGGCCACCGGCATCGACGTGTACTCCACGGTCAACGTCCAGCACCTGGAGAGCCTCAACGACCAGGTCGCTGAACTGACGGGCACCCGGGTGCGGGAGACCGTCCCCGACGCCGTCCTGGCGGCCGCGGACGACGTCGTCCTCATCGACATCACCCCGGATTCGCTGATCGAGCGTCTGCTCGCCGGCAAGGTCTATCCCCAGGAGCGCGTGGCGGCGGCGCTCAACAACTTCTTCAAGGTGGAGAACCTCTCGGCGCTGCGCGAGGTCGCCCTGCGCCAGGTGGCCGAGGAGGTCGAGCACAAGCGCAACCCGCTCGACGGCGATGGCGTCCGGCCCAACGCCCGTCGCGAGGATCGGCTCGTCGATGGCAGCGCCCCCTCGGCCATCGCCGAGCGGTTGCTGGCCCTCGTCACCCCGGAGCCCAGCTCCCAGCGCATCGTCCGGCGGGCCTGGCGTTCCGCGCAACGCCTCGGCGCCGAGCTCGACGTGCTGTGGGTCACGCCCGACGAGGAGCCCACCGAGACAGAGACTGAGCAGCTCGCGGCGCTGCGGCGGCTGGCCAGCCTGCTCGGCGCCCACCTGCTCATCGAGCGCGGCGCGGACGTGGCGCTCGTCACCCAGCGTGTCGCCCGCGAGCGCGGCACCACCTATGTCCTCTTGGGCGCGCCGGCCCCGCGCGGCGCGCTGCGGCGGCTCATGGCACCCACGCTGCCGGCGCGGCTGATGACCCTGCTTCCCGGCGTCGACCTGCGCATCGTGGCCGACCGCACCCAACGCGTCAGGGAGGGCTCATGACCCCCGTGCTCATCGCGATCATCGCCATCCTCGCCGCCGCCCTCGTCGGCCTCGGCCTGTATCACCACGGGGTGCTGCGCCGCCACCCGTCGCTCCCGGCGCCCGAGGCGGGTTCGCAGCGCATCCTGTTCCCGTTCGTCGGCAGGTCGCTGTCGGGGCGGGCGCTCGATGCCGCCCTGCGGCTGGCCCGCGCCGAGGGGGCCACGCTGATGCCGGTGTTCCTGGCCCGCGTGCCCCTCACCCTGCCGCTGAACTCGCCGCTGCCCCGCCAGGCCGCCGTCTGCCTCCCGTTGCAGGAGGCGATCGAGCACCGCGCCGCGGACTTCGGCGTCCCCGTCGACGCACGCGTGGAGCGGGGGCGAACCTACCGCCACGCCCTGCGCCGGACCATCGCCACCGAGCGCTTCGAGCGGATCGTCATGGCCGCGGCCGGCGACAGCGGCCCGGGGTTCGGCCCCGACGATGTGGCCTGGCTGCTGGCCACCGCCCCGGGGGAGATCGTGGTGCTGCGCCCGGGCGCGGAGGATCAACAGCTGCTGCCCAGCCCTCCGCGCCCGCAGCGCGTCGCCGTCAGCGAGTCGAGTGGCGCGCCCGCCCGTGAGCGCGATCCCGTCCCCTCCTGATGTCGCCGCTGTGGTGGTCGTCGCTGCCGCCCGGCGTCAGTGACACGCCGCGCACCACACGGCCGTAGTGCGGAGCCATCACCGTGTGGAACGACTCCCCGGCGACCGGGGCCGTCGCCGACGGCCGGTCGGTGATGGCCACCACCTGGTTGGGGTCCGCGCCCTGGTCACCGGACCCGCTGACCGTCGAGGTCACCGCGTAGATCGTCACCGACCCATCGCGGTTGACGCGCCCGGTGATGTTGCGCAGGCCGTCGGTGGCCGGGGCCCACGGCAGGGCGGTGGCGGCGTTGTCGCCGATCGGATAGCCCGGCACCACGTACGGCTGGCCGAGCGCCAGGCCGCCCTGCAGGGTGTACTGCAGCTGCCACGTCGGGCCGCCCGTCGCGCTGGGGTTGAGCACCCACTTCTGCAGGCCCGCGGTCGTCGAGGCCGCGGCAGCGCTGTAGGTGCCGCCGGTGGCATCGAACGTGTTGTCGCCGGCGCCCTCGTCGGCCACGTACAGCGTGCGCGGGTTGGCGAACCAGATCCCGAACGGGTACGAGCTGGCGTCCGTCGCGTTCTTGGCCAGCGCGGTGTTGAAGCCCCGCAGGATGCACATGTTGCCGGTGAGGCCGGTGCTCGCCACCGTCGTGGGGTCATACGGGATCCCGGCTGTCGGCAGCTTGGCACCCGGGACCGGCACGCCGACACCATTCGGGCACGCCTTGCCGGTGGTGTCGACGAAGTACACGGTGTCCACGCCGTTTGAGCCGCTGCCCTTGGTGTAGTACAGGACGTTGCCGGAGACGGTCATCCCGCGGAAGTTGTCGTCCTTGCCGATCTTGTCGGCCTTGTCACCCAGTTGGGTCACGCTGAAGCTGCCGACGGGAGTCGGCGCTCCGGGCTGCTGCGCCGTCTCGGGCTTGAGGGAGGGACTGAAGATCTGCGCCCCCGCGCCCTCCACCACGCCTGCGGGTTGGGGGTTGGACCCGTTGCCGGCGTTGCCCGCGGTGTAGAGCGCGTCGGCGCCGGGCTCATCGTTGAGGATGGCCGCCCGCCCGTTGTTGCCGCTGTAGGCGTTGGTCTCCGTGAACGAGAAGCGGCCCCACGGGTCCAGGACGGCCGCGGCGCGGTAGTCCGTTCCCGGCACCGGGTTGGTCGGATCGATCGCACCCGGCGTGTTGGAGTTCGACACGTCGATGTCGCGCGGCCGTGCCACGTAACCCATGAACGTGATGGCCCGCCCCGTGGTCGACAGGTTCAGCGCCAGTTCGGACTTGGAGGAGAAGCTGGTCACCAGATCGTGGGTTGGCACCTTGATCCGGCTGACCACGTCGCCGCCGGGCGTGAGCTGCCACAGGAGGATCGGGGAGGCCACCCCGAAGCTGCTGTCGGCGCCATCGTTGTTGAACACATACGGATACGCCCCGTCGCTCGTGGCGGTGACACAGTTGCCCGCCGTGCAGCCAGGCGGCAGCTGTGTCACCCCGGGCTGGATGTCAGCCTCGCGGTACGTGCTGCCGCTCACCAGCAGGTTGCCCGGTCGCAGCTGATCGCCGCCACCGCCGTCGTGCGCCAGCGCCGTCGCCGGCGCCGCCGCGGCCAGCGCGCAGGCCACGGCCGCCGCTGCCCCGAAATGCCTCTTCATTGAAGCTCCCTGGTCGTTGGATGGGTGTGCGCCCGCGCGGCACCGTATTGAGGGGCCCCAGGCGACTTGTGAACGCGCTGTCACACGAGGAGTGAGAGTCCTCTCACCATGTGCGTGTCGTGTTAGCGCTCGGCCTGGGAGCGGGTGACGGCGATGACTCAGGTCGCCGACCCCGGGCGCCGCGCCACCCCCGGCGCGCCGGGCCTCGCGTCAGTCGTGCAACCGGAACGGCAACGTGGCCACGATCACGTCGGTCCGCGCCCGCAGGACCTCGGCCAGCAGCCGCCCCCGCTGGTTGTGGAGGATCTCGTGGTAGCGCTTGCGGGGCTGCACCTCCGGGATCAACACGGTGACCACGGCGGCCTCGTCCTCGATCGAGGCCACGTACTGCAGCACGGACCGGATCAGCGAGCGGCGGTCGTCGACGATCACCTCGATGGGCACGTCGCAGGCCCAGTCTGACCAGTCGCGGATGATCTTGGCGCGCTCGTCCTCGTCGGCGGCGACGGCCACCGCCACCACGCTCTCACCCATCGACAGGGCGGCGGAGAGGGCCTTCTCGGTGAGGAGGTTCACCGTCGAGGTGGGGACGATCACGACGCTGTGGCGGCGATGGGGGCGCGGCGGCGTCATCCCCAACCGCAGCTCCCGGCCCACCCCGGCGTAGTAGACCTCGGTGCGGTGAAACAACAGCATCAACAGCGGGATGGTCAGGACCACCGCCCACGCCCCCTCCACGAACTTCGTGCCCAGGAGGACCACCACCGCGATCGCGGTGATGATCGCGCCCGCGGCATTGATCGTGACCCGTAGCCGCCAGTGCGGCGGCCGCTCGCCCCGCCAGTGGCGCACCAGCCCGACCTGGCTGAGGGTGAACCCGATGAACACCCCGATCGCGTACAACGGGATCAGGTTGGAGATGTCCGCGCCCGAGGTGAGCAGGAGCAGGAGCGCCGCGACGGCCAGGACGACGATCCCGATCCGGTACACCGGCTTCTCGGCGCGCAGGTAGAACGCGTGCGGGAGGCGGTGATCGCGCGCCAGCAGGCTCATCAGCACCGGCAGTCCCCCGAAGCTGGTGTTGGCGGCCAGCCCCAGCACGATCGTCACCGCCAGGTTGGAGACGTAGAACGCCCAGCCCTTGCCCAGCGAGCCGGCGGTGACCTGGGCCAGCACCGTGACCCCGCCGCGCGGCTGCAGATGGTTCATGTGGATGAGCACGGCCAGGCCGACGAGCATGAGCCCCAGCAGCACCCCGAGCGTGATCTCGGTGCGCTGGGCGGTCCGCGCGCGCGGCTCCTTGAACGCGGGCACGCCGTTGGCGATCGCCTCGATGCCCGTCACCGCCGAGCACCCCGAGGCAAAGGCCTTGAGCAAGAGCACGATGCTGAGGCCCTCGGTCGCCGTCAGCGACTCCTTGCTGCCCACGGTCGCCTCCAGGCCCGGATGGACAAGCCCGACCACGATGACGACGAAGATGCTCAGCAGGAATACCGCCGCCGGCACGATCAGCACCTTGGCCGACTCGCTGATCCCGAACATGTTGATGACCGTCAGGAGGACCAGGCCGGCCAGCGACACCAGGAGCAGATGGTGGGCCAGCCCGGGGAAGACGCTGCCCAGGCTGGCCGCGCCCGCCGCCAGTGACACCGCCACGGTGAGCACGTAGTCCACCACCAGCGACGCCGCCGCCAGCAGCGCGGGCCAGCGGCCCAGGTTGGTCTTGGAGACCGCGTAGGCGCCGCCGCCATCAGGGTGGGCGGTGATCACCTGTGAGTAGGAGATCACCAACAGCACCAGCATGCCGGTGATGACCAAGGTGATCGGCAGTGTCCAGCTCAGCGCCGAGGCGCCGGCGGCCACCAGCACCGCCATGATCGCCTCGGGGCCGTAGGCCACACTCGACAGCGCGTCCAAACTGAGAGCCGCCAGGCCGCGCGGCACGTCGAGGTCGTGGCCGGCGTCGGTGTGCTTACCGGCGCGGCGCCGGTGGCCACCGATCCGGCGGGCCGGACCGAAACGGGGGGCCGCCCGCAGCCGGCCGGGACGCGAGGCGGGGCCGCCCTCCCGCTCTGAGGTGGTGTCGCTCACAGGTCGCCTGTGAGGAGCGTACGCGGGCGGCGCCTTTCAGTTCTCGTAGCTGCGCTGCACCCTGGCCGCCGCGGCGGTCACCGCCGCGCGCAGCTCGGGGACGCGCGCCGAGATCCGCTCGGCCGGTCCCGCCACCGAGAGCCCCGCCACCAGCCGGCCGCGCCGGTCGAGGATCGGGGCGGCCACGGCACCGGCACCATCGTCGAGCTCGGACATGGTGACGGCGATCCCGTCGCGCCGGACGGCGGCGAGGTCGGCCTCGAGCCCGGGGCTCCCCACCGCGTCGGCCAGCCGCCCGCGCTCGGCCGGATCCAGGAAGGCGGCCAGGATCTTGCCCGACGCCCCCCGGTCCATCGGCCCGCGGCGAAACAGGGTGTAGGAGAGGCGGACAGAGTGGCGCTCGGTCTCCACCACGTGCAGCACGATCGCCTCCAGCCCACAGGGGGCGGTGAGGATCACCGTCTCGGCCACCTGCTCGCAGAGCTCCTGCATCACCCCCGCCGCCGGCGCAACGAGTCGCTCGCGCAGCCCGGCCTCGGCGGTGCGACCGAGCGCCACGAGCCGCGTCCCGAGCGCGACCGTGCTGTCGGGCCCGCGGGAGACGAGATCGTGCTGCTCGAGCTCGGCCAGCAGACGGTAGGCGGTGCTGGTGGGCATGCCCGTGTCGATGGCGAGCTCGGCCACCGTCGGGCCGGCCGCCGGCCGGCGTCCGATGTGGTGCAGCAGGTCGACCGCGCGCTCCAGAGCCCCTGACGGCATCGGCTAGATCCCTGACGGCATCAACTAGATCCCCGGCGGCTCGTGCTCAGAGAGCGCCGGACGGCCGCCGGCCACCCGGGCCACCCGCCGCGCCAGCCCGCCGTCGCCCACCAGCCGGGCCAGTCCCTCGACATCGGCGTTCCACTCGGTCTCGTCGGTCAGCGTCCCGGCGTACTCGCGCACCAGCGAGTAGGCCCGCCCGGTGCCGCCGCCGAGGCGCTCCGGGCCGCCGCGGAGATCCACCCCCTGGGCGGCGATGATGAGCTCCAGCGCCACCAGGCGGTGAGCCAGACCCACCAGGGCCGAGGTGGTGTTGACGGCCAGCGGAGCCATCGAGGCGTGGTCCTCAACCCCCTCGGCGAGCTGACCGCGGTAGTCCAGCGACACGGGGCTGGCCAAAAAGCGCGCCTCGGAGGCCAGCGCCGCGAAGGAGCGCCCCAGCGGCCGCAGGCCGCCGGTGGGCCCGTCGTGCTGCGCCAGGCCCGTGGGAAGGCCGGAGAAGTGGTGCCACAGCAGCTTCTGCACCCGCTCGTTGGCGACCTGGGCGGCGTGCGCGATGCCGAGGCGGATGTAGTCAAAGGCCATGGCCAGCGAGGTGACGTCGAAGTTGCCCACCGAGACGATGGCTCCCTCGTCCACCAGCACCAGCGGGTTGTCGGCGGCGGAGTTCAGCTCGATCTCCATCAGGCCGCGGGCCACGCTCAGCGCGTCGTAGACCGCACCGTGGGTCTGGGGCACGCACCGGATCGACAGCGGGTCCTGGAGGTTGCGCGCGGCGCCGGGGCGCCACAGCGCCGAGTCCTCGAGGAGATCGCGCAGGCGCGACATCGCCGTCTCCAGCCCGCTGTGGGGCCGGGCTCGCGCCGCGGCGGGATGGATCACCGACAGGTTGGCGGCGAAGGCCTCGAAGCTCAGCGCGGCGGCGATCTGCATGCTCTCGATGAGGTCCGCCGCGTCCACCAGCACCAGCGACCCGCGGCCCATGGTCACGCCGTTGGCTGAGATCAGCCCCAGCGCCTCCTTGGGCCCGAGCGCGATCGGCTCGAGGCCCGCGTGGGCCAGGGCCTCGGCCCCCGTGACGGTCTCGCCCTCGAACTCGGCCCACCCGCGGCCGATCAGCACCTTGCCGATGTCGGCCATCTCCGACAGGTCGCCCTGGCCGACCGAGCCGACCATCCGCACCACCGGATGGACCCCGAGGTTGAGCAGCGCCACCAACGCCTCGATGAGCTCACGCCGCACGCCGACCCCCGCCTTCAGCATGCCGTTGACGCGCGAGAGGATCATCGCCCGGACGACGTCGGTGGCCAGCGGTCGACCGTAGGAGGCCACCTGGTCGGCGACGGTGGCAAAGGAGAAGGCGCCGATCTCATCCAGCGCGATGTGGTGGCGCGAGAGCGACCCCAGGCCGGTGTTGAGCCCGTAGACCATCTCGCCGCTGGCGAGCACCCGATCGACGACGTCGCGCGCGGCGCGCACCCGGACCAGGGCCGCCTCGTCGAGCTCCACCCGCGCACGGCCCCGCGCGACGGCAAGCATGTGGTCGACGGTGAGACCGTCGCCCGACAGCACAATCGTCTCGCTGGTTGAGAATGATGCCACGGCTTGTCGGGGAGTGTATCCTGATTGCATCTCAGTGAGCGAGAAGATCTCGGGGCGCATTCTCCAGCCGGACGGCACCGCCCGCCGGGGCCAGGTGGCGATGGCCGATGGGAGAATCGTGGACTGCGGCGTCGCAGAGGCAACGGCCGGCACCGGCGTCGTCGACTACGGCGACGCGCTCCTGCTCCCCGGCGCCGTCGATGTCCACGTCCATACCCGCAGCTACTCCGAGGAGGGCATCGAGCGCTGCACCCGCGCCGCGGCGGCGGGCGGGGTGACCACGATCGTCGACATGCCCTACGACGCCGCGGGCCCGATCGACTCCCTCGGCGCCTTCGAGACCAAGGTCGCCGACGTGGGCCGCGAGGCGGTCATCGACGTGGCGCTGTGGGCGACGGTCCCCCCGCGAGGGCCGATCGAAGAGGTGCAGGACCTCGTCGATGCCGGCGCGGCGGCGTTCAAGCTCTCCACCTTCGAAACCCACCCCGAGCGGTTTCCGCGCATCCCCGACGGCCAGCTGCTGCGCGCCTTCGCCGCGATCGCGGCGGCCGGCGGCCTGGTCGGCGTCCACGCTGAGAACGACGAGATCGTCCGGGCCGGCATCGCCGCCGAGCAGGCGGCGGGACACGGCTCAGACCCGCTCGCCCACGCCCGGTCGCGGCCTCCGGTGGCCGAGACCGAGGCCATCGCGCGCTGCCTGGAGCTGGCCCGGGCCACTGGGGTGCGGCTCCACATCGTGCACGTCTCCACGCCCCGCGGCGTCGAGCTCGTCACCCAGGCGCGGGCCGACGGCGTCGACGTGAGCGCCGAGACCTGCCCGCACTACCTCCTGCTCGACGAGTCAGAGCTCCTGCGTCGCGGCGGCGAGGCCAAGATCAACCCGCCGCTGCGCGCGGCGTCGCTGCCCGCCGACGGGCTCGACCTGATCTCCTCCGATCACGTCGGCTGGCCGGCCGAGCGCAAGCACGGTCCCGACATCTTCGCGCTGGCCTCCGGCGCCCCCGGAGTCGAGCTCATCGTCCCCCTCGTCCACGACGCGCTCGGTGCCGCGGCGCTGGTGCGGCTGGTCAGCGAAGGCCCGGCGCGCCGCTTCGGCCTGTGGCCGCGCAAGGGCTCCCTGACCCCCGGAGCCGACGCCGACCTGCTGGTCCTCGACCCGGAGGCCGAGTGGGAGGTCGACCCGCGCGCGCTGGTCACCGCGGCGGGCTGGAGCCCGTACAGCGGCCGGCGGCTCAAGGGCCGCGTCATCGCCGCCTACAGCCGCGGGCGTCTGGTGTGGGACGGTGAGCGGGTGCTCGGGCACCCCGGCGACGGGGTCTTTGTCCCGGCGGCCACGTCGCGGGCTCTGGCGGCCGCGGGTGGCTAGCTTGACCCCACCCGGCCTGCGCTGCCGCGGCTGGCGTCAGGAGGCGATCCTGCGCCTGCTCGAGAACAACCTGGCCATCGCCGAGGACCCCGACAACCTCGTCGTCTATGCCGCACACGCCAAGGCCGCCCGCGACCACGACTCGCTGCGGGGCATCGTCGCCGCCCTCACTCATCTCAGCGACGGCGAGACGCTGGTGGTGCAGTCCGGCAAGCCGATCGCGGTCCTCCCCACCGGCCCCCGCAGCCCCGCGGTGCTCCTGGCCAACGGGAATCTCGTCGGTCGCTGGGCCACACCGGAGGTCTTCTACGAGCTCGAGCGCCGCAACCTCATCGCCTGGGGCGGGCTCACCGCGGGCTGCTGGCAGTACATCGGCTCCCAGGGCGTGCTGCAGGGCACCTATGAGACGTTCGCCCAGGTGGCGCGAGAGCATTTCGAGGGCACCCTGCGCGGGCGCCTGATCGTGAGCGCCGGGCTCGGGGGCATGGGGTCAGCGCAGCCCGTGGCCATCACCCGCATGCTCGGCGGCGTGAGCATCGTCGCCGAGGTCGACGGCGACAAGGCGGCCCGCCGCCGCGCCGAGGGCACCATCGACCTGGTGGCCCACACCGTCGACGAGGCCCTCGACGCCGCGCTGTCGGCCCGGGGCGGCGGCGCCCCGACCGCGATCGCGGTGGTGACCAACGCAGCCGACCTCTTCGAGGGCCTGCTCGAGCGCGAGGTGACTCCCGACGTCGTCACCGACCTCACCGCCGCCCACGACCTGCGCGCGGGCTACGTCCCGGCCGGCATGAGCCTCGACGAGGTGGCCGCCCTGCGCCGCGGCGACCCGGGCAAGCTCGAGTCGCTGGCGCTGGCCACCATGGTCCGTCATGTCCGCGCCATGCTGGCCCTGCGCGAGCGCGGCGCCGTGGTCTTCGACTACGGAAACAACATCCGCCCCCACGCCGCGGGCGGCGGCGTCGACGACGCGCTGACCATCGACATCTTCACCGCGCGCTACCTGCGGCCGCTGTTCTGCCGCGGGATCGGGCCGTTTCGCTGGATCTGCCTGTCGGGCGAGGACGCCGACCTCGCCGCCGTCGACGAGCTCTGCCTCGAGCTCTTTGAGGGCACCGACCGGATCACCGACTGGATCGCCCTGGCCGGCGAGCACGTGGCGCGGCAGGGGCTGCCGGCGCGCATCGCGTGGCTCGGTCACGGCGAGCGCGACCGGCTGGCGCTGGCCGTCAACGACGCCGTCGCCGACGGACGGCTGCGCGCGCCTGTCGCCTTCACGCGCGACCACATGGACTCCGGCTCCATGACGCACCCCAACATCATCAGCGAGGCGATGGCCGACGGCTCTGACGCGGTGAGCGACTGGCCTCTGCTCAACGCGTTGCTGACCACGGCCTCCGGCGCCGACCTGGTGGCCCTGCACGCCGGCGGCGGGGGCTACGCCGGGTATTCGCAGAGCGCCGGGATGACCGTGGTGGCCACCGGCGACGCCGACGGCGCCGCCCGGCTGGCCGGGGCGCTGCACGTCGACACCGCGCTGGGCGTCCTGCGCCACGCCGACGCCGGCTATGAGACGGCGCGCGAGTGCGCCTCAGAACACGAGCTCGGCCTCGGCTCCGTAGGGTCTGTGGCATGAGGGAGCTCGACCTGCACGCCGTCCACGCCGCCGTGGCCGGCGGATCGGTGCTCGCCGCCGGCGGCGGCGGGTGGGTGGACCACGGGATGCTGGTCGGCACCACCGCCGTCCAGTACGGGACGCCGCGGCTGGTCTCACTCGACGAGCTGGACCCCGACGCGATGCTGGCCACCGTGAGCGCCATCGGCGCGCCGGCCGCGGTGGGCTGGGAGATGCGCCCGGGCGACTACGTGCGGGCCCTGGAGCTGCTCATGGACGCCGTCGACGACGAGATCGTCGGCACCGTGACCGCCCAGAACGGGTCATCCACGACCTGCAACGGGTGGGTGGCCTCGGCGGTGCTCGGCACCGTGGTGGTCGATGCGGCGGGCGATGGCCGCGCCCACCCCACCGGCAAGATGGGCTCCTTCGGATTGGCCGCGGACGACGACTACGAGACGGTGCAGGCCGTGGCGGGCGGCAACCGGGCCGAGAACCGCTACCTCGAGGTCGTCACGCGCGGGACCGTGCGCCACACCGCCAACGTGCTGCGGACGGCCTCCGATCAATCCGGCGGGTTCATCTCGTGCGCCCGCAACCCGCTGCCCGCCTCGTTTGTCGCCGCCCATGCCGCGGTGGGCGCGATCTCGTTTGCCCTTGACCTCGGCGAGGCGATCCTGGCCGCCGAGCCCGCCGGCGCGCAGCGGATGATCGAGGTGACCGCTGAGCATCTGGGCGGGCGCATCCTCACCACCGGCACGGTCCGCACCCGGTCGCTGCGCACCCACAACGCCTTTGACATCGGGACGATCGAGGTCGACGACCTCGAGCTGGGCTTCGTCAACGAGTACCTCACCGCCGAATCGGGCGGCGAGCGGCTGGCCACCTTTCCCGACGTCCTCACCACGCTCTCGGTCGACACCGGGCGGATCATCTCGATCGCCAACCTGC
>Ga0335075_10002566_pt1 | contig 29088 bp, 21 predicted proteins | sample Lox_Sample_24_FD_206723 | JGI IMG/M metagenome (GOLD analysis project Ga0335075, IMG submission 206723) | Soil microbial communities from Loxahatchee National Wildlife Refuge, Florida, United States - Lox_Sample_2.4 | ecosystem: Environmental > Terrestrial > Soil > Wetlands | place: USA...
GGACAGCATCTGGCGGTATCCCCATGTAGTGCTCGGCGCGATCGGGATTTTTGTTTACGTCGGCGCCGAGGTTTCGATCGGCAGCTTCCTGATCAACTACTTTGGGCAGTCGTACATCGCGGGGCTGACGGCACTGGCGGCGGCGAACCTGGTTCCGTTCTACTGGGGCGGCGCGATGGTGGGGCGGTTTATCGGCTCGGCTGTGCTGCAGAAGCTGAAGACGAACGTGCTGGTTGCATTCTGCGCGGTCGTGGCGATGGTGCTGACGTTGATCTCCATGATCAGTTTTGGGCATGTGGCGGTGTGGAGCATTCTGGCGGTGGGATTGTTCAACTCGATCCTGTTCCCGAGCATCTTCACGCTGGGCATTGCGGAGATGGGGCCGCTGACCGGCGAAGCGTCGGGCCTGCTGGTGATTGCGATTGTGGGCGGCGCGATTATTCCGGAGATTCAGGGCGTGCTTGCAGACCACATCGGGATCCACCACGCGTTCATCCTTCCGGTGCTGTGCTACATGTTCATCACGTACTACGGATTGAAGGGGTATAAGGTGATTTTGCCTGCAGAAGCGGCGAGTTAGGCAGCCGTCTGGCTCTCTTGTTCCCCACGCAAGCCCAACTTGTGTGGGGCACCCACTCATAGCCAATAGAAAGAAATAGAATGGACGGTTCGTTTGAACCGTCCATTTTTCTTTCTGGGGCGGTGCGGATGGTGACTTAGATGAAGACAGTTGAACTGGATGGGCGGACGCTCTCGCTTAATGACATTGTGGCTGTGGCAGTGGATGGCGCAAAGGTTGGGATTGCTGCGAGCGCATATCCGCGAATGCTGGCGTCGCGTCGCGTGGTGGAGGACGTGATTGCGCGGGGCGAGACGGCATACGGGATCAATACAGGCTTTGGGAAGCTGAGCGATGTGCGCATTGCGCCGGATGAGCTGGAGGCGTTGCAGCGCAATCTGGTGCGGAGTCACTCGTGCGGAGTGGGCGAGCCGCTGCCCGAGGACGAAGTGCGGGCAATGCTGTTGCTGCGGGCGAATGTGCTGGCGAAGGGGCTGAGCGGAGTGCGTCCGGTGGTGGTGGAGACGCTGGCGGCGATGCTGAATGCGCGGGTGCATCCGGTGGTTCCGGCGCGCGGGTCGGTGGGGGCGAGCGGAGACCTGGCTCCGCTGGCGCATCTGGCTCTGGGGATGATCGGCGAGGGCGAGGTTTCCTTTGAGGGCGAGCGGATGGCGGCGGCTGCGGCGCTGGAGCGGGCGGGGATTGCTCCGCTGCGGCTGGGCGCGAAGGAAGGGTTGGCGCTGCTGAACGGCACGCAGGCCATGTGCGGCGTGGGCGGGCTGGCTCTGGCGCGGGCGTTGCGGGTGGTGGAGCTGTTTGATGTGGCGGGAGCGATGTCCCTGGAGGCGCTGCGCGGGACACCGGCGGCGTTCGATGCACGGATTCACGCGGCGCGGCCGCATGAGGGACAGGTGGCGGCGGCGGAGCATCTGCGGGCTCTGCTCGAAGACAGCGAGATTCGGGAGTCGCACCGGCATAACGATCCGCGTGTGCAGGATGCGTATTGTTTGCGCTGCATGCCGCAGGTGCATGGGGCGGCGCGGGGCGCACTGGCGCATGTGCGCGAGGTGATTGAGGTGGAGTCGGGTTCGGCGACGGATAATCCTTTAATTTTTGCTGAGACCGCGGAGATTGTGTCTGGCGGGAATTTCCACGGCGCTCCGCTGGCACTGGCTCTGGATTATGCGGCGATTTCGATGACGGACCTGATGAGCATCAGCGAACGCCGGATCGACCGGCTGATCAATCCGGACATTAACGAGGGGCTGCCGGCGTTCTTGTCGCCGCATGCGGGTGTGTCATCGGGGCTGATGATTGCGCATGTGGCGGCAGCGGCGCTGCTGAACGAGGCGAAGGTGCTGGCGCATCCGGCGAGCGTGGATTCGGTGCCGACGTCGGGCGGGAAGGAAGACCACGTGTCGATGGGAATGACGGCGGCGGTGAAGCTGCGGCAAATTGTGGCCAATGCCGAGCATGCGCTGGCGATCGAACTGATGGCCGCGGCGCAGGGATTGGAGTATCGGCTTCCGCTGAAGCCGGCGCGCGAGGTGGGGCGCGCGGCGGCGGTGGTGCGGGAGGTGGTGGCTCCGCTGACGGAAGACCGGGTGCTGTCGGGGGATATTGAAAGGCTGGCGGGAGAAGTGCGAAGGGGAAGGATGGATGGGTGGAGGGGGTGAGGGCAGCGAGTCGGCGAAGCGTATGCTGCGCCGAGATTACGGTTCCACGGGTTCGACGTAGAACATTTCGTTGGTGCTGCGGAAGCCGTTGCTTTCATAAAGCGCGCGTCCGGCTTCGGTGGAGTGGAGGGCGACGACGCGGATTTTGCGGCGGCGGGCCTCGGCAAGGGCGAGCTCGATGAGCTGGCTGGCGAGCTTTTTGCGACGATATTCCGGCTCGACATAGACGTTGAGCAGGTAGGCGCGCTGGCTGGAGCGCGGGTCGAGCGGATGCGGGGCCCAGTCGAGGACCATGAGTCCGGCTCCGGCAACGGCGCGGTCACCGTCAAAGGTGAGCCAGCCGATGTATTTTCCTTCTTCAATTGCTTTGGCGACCCAGGGCTCGAAGTTGCGGGCCATGACGTCGAGGACCTGGTTGTCGGCGCGGCCAGCGTCGACGAACATGCGGCGGCGGTGATGTGTGATGAGGGCAGCGTCGGCGGGCGTGGCCGTTCTGGTTTCCAGCATGGTGAGAAGTATACGGCAGCGGGTTCTCGGGCTGGCGGGTCGGCATGGGCTGGGCATTAGGATGATGAGGAGATGGAAGACGGGCTGAGATTGGATCGATCGCTGCTGAAGCCGGGGATGCGGCTGGCGGTGGCGGTGTCGGGAGGGGCGGACTCGGTGGCGCTCCTGCGGACGCTGGTGGAGGCTGCGCTGGAGATCGGGCTGGTGCTGTCGGTGGCGCACATGCACCATGGGATCCGCGGCGCCGAGGCGGACCTTGACGCGGAGTTCGTGGCCGGGCTGGCAGCGGAGCTGGGGCTAATGCAACATCGCAAGGACGTGGACGCGGTGACGGAGGCGCGGGAACAGCGCGAAACCTTGGAGGAGGCGGGACGAAGGCTGCGATACGGGTGGTTCCGGGAGTTGCTAGACGAGGGCGCGGTGGATGCGGTGGCGACGGCGCATACGCTGGACGATCAGGCGGAGACGGTGCTGCACAGGTTGCTGCGGGGGGCCTGGACGGAGGGGTTGAGCGGGATCTATCCGGTGTTGAAGGAGCAGCGCGGGGAGATTGTGCGGCCGTTTTTGGGCGTGCGGAGGGTGGAAATTGAGGCGTGGCTGTCCCATATAGGACAGTCCTGGCGGGAAGACGCGACGAATGCCGATACGGCCTATACGCGCAACCGTCTTCGGCGCGAGCTTCTTCCTGTCCTGGGCACGTATAATCCCCGGATTTGCGAGCATTTGGCGAATTTGGCAACGCTGGCGCGGGACGAGGAAGCTTATTGGCAAAGGGAACTGATGCGGACCCTGCCGCAACTCCTTTTGCCGGGCAGGCCGGTACGTGGCGGAGGCAGGGCGGCTTCGACGGATCCTGGCGAAGTCGTCCTAGCTCTGGAAGTGGAGCGGTTGCCTGCGCCTGTTGCGGTGCGCAGGCGGATTTTGCGTGCAGCGGCCCGGGAGCTTGGGGTGTCTCTGAACTTTGAGCAGACGGAGCGTTTGCTGGCGATGTGCGGTCCGAGTGGGAGCCGAAGGCAGACGTTGACGTCGGCGCTGCGGGCAGAACGCTCTCCGCGGGAGTTGCGCCTTGTGAAAACAAGTGAACCGGGCTGCGACCTGAGGGAGTAGAATACATCTAAATAAACAGGGCGCATGTCCGGCGACGGAAGTCCGGGAGCCGCGAGCGACTTCGACGGGCCAGCGGCGTCTAATGGTGTAAGCGCATATTGGCAGCGATTTCCCCTTGAGGAGTTTATTTTCGCTGCTTTTATCGTCTTTGCCCGCGCTTGAGAGAAACGAGGTTGTCCGGAGTGAATTCGACCGTCAAACAGATCGTCTTCTGGGTCTTCATCTTTGCCTGCCTGATCGTGCTCTGGAGGGTATTCCAGACGGGGACGGGAAGCGGGAAGGAGAAGGAGATCTCCTTTTCAGAGTTTCTGCAGGATGCGCAGCAGGGCCAGGTTACCGATGTAACGATCAATGGCAACGACGCGCACGGCACTCTGCGTACAGACAAAGAAGGCTTCCATACGACCATTCCCTCGAACTATCCGCACCTTTATGACCTTCTGGACCAGAACAAGGTCAGGGTGACGATCAAGGACAGCAACAGCAGCGCGTGGTGGAGCATTTTGATCAACGTGGCTCCGCTGCTGATCCTGGTGGGGCTGTGGTTCTTCATGATCCGGCAGATGCAGAGCGGGGGGAACAAGGCGCTTTCGTTCGGGAAGAGCCGCGCCCGATTGCTGTCTATGCAGCAGAAGAAGATCACCTTTAAGGACGTGGCCGGCGTGGACGAGGCCAAGGAAGAGCTGAAGGAGATTATTGAATTCCTGCGCGAGGCGCAGAAGTTTCAGAAGCTGGGCGGACGGATACCGAAGGGCGTGCTGCTGGTGGGGCCTCCGGGAACGGGCAAGACGCTGCTGGCGCGCGCGGTTGCGGGCGAGGCGAATGTGCCGTTCTTTTCGATCTCCGGCTCGGACTTTGTGGAGATGTTTGTGGGCGTAGGTGCGAGCCGCGTGCGCGACCTGTTTGAGCAGGGCAAGAAGAATGCTCCCTGCATCATCTTTATCGATGAGATTGACGCTGTGGGACGGCACCGCGGCGCGGGCCTGGGCGGTGGACACGATGAGCGCGAGCAGACGCTGAACCAGTTGCTGGTGGAGATGGACGGGTTCGAGGCGAACGACGGCGTGATTCTAGTGGCGGCGACGAACCGGCCGGATGTGCTGGATCCTGCTCTGCTGCGGCCGGGTCGCTTTGACCGCCGGGTGGTGGTGGGCCGTCCTGATGTGCGCGGCCGCGAGGAAGTGCTGCGGGTGCACGCGAAGAAGGTTCCGCTGGCCGACGATGTTGACCTGCGGGTGCTGGCGCGCGGGACACCGGGCTTCAGCGGCGCGGACCTGGCCAACATGGTGAACGAAGCAGCGCTGAACGCGGCGCGCGCGAACCGCAAGGCAGTGTTCATGGTCGATTTCGAACAGGCGAAGGACAAGGTCATGATGGGCGCGGAGCGGCGCTCGATGCTGCTGACCGAGGACGACAAGCGCGACACTGCGTATCACGAGGGCGGGCACGTGCTGGTAGCTGCAAAACGCAACCATGCTGATCCGCTACACAAGGTCACGATTATTCCGCGCGGCATGGCGCTGGGCGTGACAATGCAACTGCCGGAAGAAGACAAGCATACGGTGACAAAGGATTACCTTGAGACGCAGCTCGCGATCCTGATGGGCGGGCGCTGCGCCGAGGAAATCTTTATGAACCGGATGACGACCGGCGCGGGCAACGACATTGAGCGCGCGACGGAATTGGCGCGCAAGATGGTGTGCGAATACGGCATGAGCAGCCTAGGTCCACTGACCTTCGGCAAGAAGGAGGAGCAGATCTTCCTGGGCCGGGAGATTGCACAGCACCGCGACTTCTCAGAAGAGACGGCGCGGCAGATCGACGCGGAAGTGCGGCGGCTGGTGGATGAGGCGTACCGTTCGGCTTACGAGATCCTGGACACGAACAAGGACGCGATGCATCGGCTGGCGGCGGCCCTGCTGGAGCGCGAGACGCTGGATGCGAACGAGATTCGCATGGTGATCGACGGCAAGGAACTGCCGCCATTCACGAAGCCCTCAGGCGGCGCAGGCGCGACGGCGGCGGACGTTCAGCAGGTGCTGAAGCCGGAGCCGGGGCGCACTGGAGGACTGCCGGAAGGAAGCCCTTCGCCGGCGTAACTTGTCGGCTGAAATCTGCTGGCCCGCCGGGTTTATCAACTCGGTGGGTTTTACTTTTTGCGCGCAGTGTACGCTTTTTAACCGAATCTTCTGTCGAGATAATGCGTTTGAACTAGTGAGAGGTAAGATCTGGATGCGTTTTTTGAGCGTTTCTATTTTGCTTGCGTTGGTGATACCGGCAGGGATGGCACAGGCGCAGACGGCGATTCCCGCAGGTTCTGTATCGTACAAGGTCTTTCAAGGCGACAAGGTGGTGGGGGCGTCGCAGTACACGGTGACTCCAACGACGGCGGGGTACACGATCACTTCAACAGGCAATCTGCGGTTGTCGAAGTTCAGCTATGACTTTGACAGCACGCAGTACCTGGACCACATGCTGAACCTGGTGAGCGACCGGATCACGGGTACGGTGAACGGCAGCGCAGTGACCTTCACAATCAACTCTGATCCGACAGGCCGGCAGTTCGCCATCAATGTGAACGCCAAGGGGCAAGACCAGAAGAATACGATCGACCGGCACCAGCATCTGGCGCTGATGCCTGACCTGGATGCGGCCGGCTATATGCTGCTGACGCGGGTGGGCCTCGAGAATCCACAGGTGTCATGGGTGCTGATTCCGAAAGAGACAGGGTTGCTGGTGCCGACTGTCTACAACCGCGACGCGAGCGTACGTGGACTGTTGAACGGGCGCAATATCGACGTGGAGCACACGACAGTGGAAGTGAGTGCACAGAACGCGATCAACGTGGAGCTGTTCTACACGCCGGACGGGCAGTTGATGGAGACGGACCTGCCACAGCAGAATTTCTATGTAGTGCGTGACGGGTTCAAGCTGATCAACCGGCCGAAGTTTGCACCTCCCCGGAGTCCGGAGCCGAATGCCCCGCCGCCGGGCGCGCAGCAGCAGCCGCAGCAGTAAACGAGCCCAGCCGGGAAGTCCGGCGCTGATTCGGCGCGTGTTCCTCAACTTGCTCTCGTACAATGGAGCGAGTATTACTGCATTTTCGGAAATGTGCGGCTCTTTGAGACAGTGCAAGGTCACCGCTCCCTGCTGGTCGCGTTGACTCTATGGTTGCGGCTTCGGCCAGCAGCAATTCCGAAAATGCTATTCAAGCGAAGGAACACGGGTGTCGAACTCCATATCTGAAGAACGCAAGCGCGTGCTGAGCGGCATGCGTCCGACGGGCAAACTGCATCTGGGCAACTATATGGGCGCGCTCTATAACTGGGTGCGCCTGCAGAGCGAATATGAGTGCTACTTCTTTGTGGCGGACCTGCACGCGCTGACGACGGACTATGCTGATCCGTCGCTGATTGAAGAAAACACGCGGGAAGTGGCGCTGGATTTTCTGGCGGCGGGGCTTGACCCGGAAGACTGCGTCATTTTTGTCCAAAACAAGGTGAAACAACACTCCGAGCTGCATCTATATCTTTCGATGATTACGCCGCTGGGATGGCTGGAGCGGGTTCCGACCTATAAGGAACAGATGGAGAACCTGACGACAAAGGACCTGCATACGTATGGGTTCCTTGGGTATCCTCTGCTGCAGTCGGCAGACATTTTGATTTATCAGGCGGACTTTGTTCCTGTGGGCCAGGACCAGGTGGCACACGTGGAGATTACCCGCGAGATTGCGCGGCGATTTAACCAGTTCTATCGCGATGCGAGAGACCCGGAACAGCCAATTTTGCCCGAACCGCAGGCGCTGCTGACGCCGTCGCCGAAGCTGCCGGGGACCGACGGGCGGAAGATGTCAAAGAGCTACGGGAACACCATTCTGCTGAGCGATCCGGAGCCGGTGATTCGGCAGAAGCTGAAGCCGATGGTGACGGACCCGGCGCGGATCCGGCGGAGCGATCCGGGGAATCCCGATCTGTGTCCGGTGTTCGATTTGCACAAGGTGTTTTCGAGCGCGGGAACGCAGGAAAAGGTGCGCGAGGGGTGCACGACGGCAGGCATCGGGTGCATCGAATGCAAGGGATGGCTGGCGGATGCAGTGGTTGCGGAGCTGGCGCCGATCCAGGAGAGGCGGCGGAAGTATGAGAGCAAGCCTGCTCTAGTGGAGGAGATTCTGGCGGCCGGTGCAGTGCGGGCAGCCGGGCGCGCGGAGCAGACGATGGTTGAGGTCCGCGCGGCGATGGGGCTGGGCAATTGAGGACTGTGGTGACAGAAGAACAGGAAAAAGTCGCAGGGCAGGAAGTCGACTCCAGGCAGCGGGCAGCACGGGAAGTGAGTGCGAGTTCTGGCGCGACTCCCGCTCGGGAGCCGGGACGAGCTGGCGCGGCTGAAACCGCTGCTCCGACGAACAAGGAGGCGGAGTCTGCTTATCCGTTTTCGGTGACGGTGGGGCAGGTGTACGACGGGCCGCTGGACCTGCTGCTGGACCTGATTCGCAAGCAAGACATTGATATTTACGACATTCCGATTGCGAAGATCACGGCGCAGTTTCTGGCGTATGTGGAGCACCTGAAGGAATCGGACGTGGACGTGGCGGGGGACTTTATCTATACAGCCGCGTTGCTGATTCACATCAAGAGCAGGATGCTGCTGCCGCGCTCGCCAGCGGAGACGACGGAGGGCGAAGCCGAGGACCCGCGGCGCGAGCTGGTGGAGCGGCTGCTCGAGCATGAGCGCTTCAAGAATGCTGCGCAGATGCTGCATGAGAAGCAGCAGGTTGAGGCGGCGACGTGGACGAATCCGGGGATGCGGGAGTTTCGTGACGCGGAAAGCACGGAGCCTGAAGTAGCCGCGGACACGATGGATCTGGTGCGGGTGTTCCAGGAGATTCTGGAGCGTGCGAAGAGCCGTCCGATGCTGGACGTGGAAGAAGACACCGTAACGGTGGGCCAGATGATCGACTTTATGCGCCGGCGGCTGATGATGGAAGACAGGCCGGTGGCGCTGCGTCGGTTGCTGGCGAACACGAAGTCAGAGAAGGCGCTGATTGCGATGTTTCTGGCGTTGCTGGAGCTGGTGCGGCTGCAGGCGATTTTGCTCCGTCAGGACCAGAACTTCAGCGAGATTTTCATCAAGAAGCATAAGCAGTTTGAGCAAGTGCTGAATGAACGCATGAGCCAGATGCGCGATGACTGGTCGTAGATTGATGATGCGGTCCCGTGAGTCGCGCAGGAAGCTTTTGTAGTATCAGAGAGGTTCTGTTTTTTCTTTTTAACCCATGAGTTTGAGAGCCAAGATCGAAGCGGTTGTTTATGCGGCGGAGGAGCCGGTGACGCTGGGGCAGATCACTGCATTGTTCCAGGCGGAGTTGCTTGAAGAGCGCACGACGCGCGTGAGCGCAGAGGCTGCGGCGCAGGAGGAGTTTGTCTCAGAGTCCGAGGTGGTGACGCAGCCGGCGCTCGGGATCCCAAGTGCTGAAGCAGAGAAAGTGAACCGCGATGACGCGGCTGCTGCTGAACCGGTGGCTGAGGAGGGAGAGCTGTCGCCTGAAGACGAGAAGAAGGCTGCGCGACAGAAGGAGCGCGAGGCGCGGGATGAGGCAAAACGGATCATGGGGCAACTGATTGCCGAGTACGATGAGGGCGATCGCGGGATTGAGATTCGCGAGATTGCCGGCGGGTACAGACTGGGGACAAAGCCGGAGTATCACGATGCGGTGCGGAGTTTTGTGAAGAGCCTGAAGCCGCCGATGAAGCTGTCGCTGCAAGCGTTGGAGACACTGGCGGTGATTGCGTACAAGCAGCCGGTTACGGCTCCCGAGATCAGCGAGATTCGCGGTGTGGATTCGGGCGGCGTGCTAGGGTCGCTGGTGAGCCGCAAGCTGATTACGACGGCGGGGCGGAAGCAGGTGATTGGGCGTCCGATTCTTTACAAGACGACGAAGGAGTTTCTGCTGCGGTTTGGGTTGAAGGACCTGAACGAGCTGCCGTCGATTGAGGAGTTCGAGAAGATGGCGGGCGAACTGGCGGAGATGGAAGATGCGACGCCGGGGAATGAGCTTCCGTTTGAAGGCGCGGCGGGCGAAGAGATGGCTGGGAACGAGAGCGGCGCTGAGGCAGCGGCCGGGGAGCCGGCTGAAGAGGCTGCGCGCGAAGGAAGCGAATGAGCAACAGCGGCGCTCAGGATCGGTCGGGAGAGCGACTGCAGAAGATTCTGGCTGCGGCGGGGGTATGCTCGCGACGCAAGGCGGAAGAGCTGATTGTTGCCGGGCGCGTGCAGGTGAACGGCGAGGTTGTGACCGAGCTTGGCACGAAGGCGGATGCGGGGCGCGATCATATCCGCGTGGACGGCAAGCTGCTGCATGGGGCGGAGCGGCATCGCTATTACATGGTGAACAAGCCGAAGGGCCATGTGACGACGGTCAGCGATCCGCGGGGGCGGCCGACGGTTATGCAGCTGATTCGCGGCGGGGAGCGGGTGTTTCCGGTGGGAAGGCTGGATTATGCCAGCGAGGGCCTGCTGCTGATGACCAACGACGGCGAGCTGGCGAACGAGTTGACGCGCGCGGCGGCGAAGGTCGAGAAGACATATCTGGTGAAGGTGAGCGGCAAGCCGCCGCAGGCGGGGCTGGAGCAGATTCGCAAGGGAATCATGATTGAGCGCGGGAAGCCGGGATCAGGCGAAGGACGGGTGCTGACGGCTCCGGCGAAAGTGAGGCTGTTCCGGGATGCGGAGAATCCGTGGTATGAGCTGGTACTGATTGAGGGCCGGAACCGGGAGATTCGCAAGATGTTTGAAGAGATCGGGCACCACGTGGAGAAGATTCGGCGAGTTGGCTACGGGCCGCTGGTGCTGGATGTGGAGCCGGGCAAGGCCCGCGAGCTGACCGAGCAGGAAGTGGAGAAGCTGCGGCGCACGGTGAAGCTGGTGAAGAGGAAGAAGTAGTAGCACAGTCGAATGGTGAGGCCCGGACATCTAATTGAGGGAGGTAACGATGGCGAAGGCGACGTTTGGAGCAGGGTGTTTCTGGGGCGTGGAGCTGCGGTTTCAGCAGGTTCCGGGCGTAACGGCGACGGCGGTGGGGTACGAGGGCGGCGCGATGGAGCAGCCGACGTATCGAGATGTGTGCACGGACGCGACAGGGCATGCCGAAGTCGTGGAGGTTGATTTTGACCCGGAGAAGGTGAGCTATCAGGAGCTGCTGGATTTGTTCTTTGAGCTGCACGATCCGACGCAAATGAACCGGCAGGGGCCGGACTGGGGGACGCAGTACCGGAGTGTGGTTTTCTTTCACGGCCCGGAGCAGGAGGCGGCGGCGAAGGAGACGATTGCGCGGCTCACGGCAGAGAAGCGGTTTGCGAAGCCGATTGTGACACAGGTGGTTCCGGCGCAGGCGTTCTGGCGTGCGGAGGAGTATCACCAGAAGTATCTGGAGAAGCGTGGAATGGCGAGCTGCCATATCTGACTTACAGGGTGTTGAGCAGTTGAGGGGCGCAGGGTGCGCCCCTTTTGCTTTTGCGTGAAGCGGGACGGTCAGGCGGGGTGGAGGCGGCCTCCGCGGGCAAGAATGTTGGAGTTCTTGAAATCGATGGTGAGCGCTTGAAAGACGGGCTTGTCGAAGTCCTCCTGTTCGACGAAGTAATGGCGGATACCGGAGACTTTTGCTGCCTCAAAGATGGGGCGGTAGTCGACCACGCCGTAGCCGATTTCGGTGGAGACGCGGTCGCTGGGATCGGTTGCGGCGGGCGCGGCCGTGAGGTCCTTAAGGTGGAGCATGGAGAAGCGTCCAGGATGGAGGCGCAGCATTTTTGCGGGGTCCTGACCGGCGGCGATGGCCCAGCCGCAATCGAGCTCGAGGGTGACGCAGCGCGGGTCTGTGTCTAAGAGCAGGATGCGGTAGCCGGTGCTGCCGCTCTCGGGGCGGAATTCCATGGTGTGGTTGTGATAGCCGAATTTGAGACCGGCCTCCTGCATCTTGCGACCCATCTGGTTGAACTGTTCGGCGTTCCACTTCCAGTCGTCGAGGGTCATGGCGTGAAGGATGCCCTGCCATGATCCTCCGGGATAATTTTCAAGATGCGCGGGATTGGCGGCCCAGGGCGCGGAGCAGATCACGTATTCAAGGCCGAGAGTTTTGGCGTAGGCGATGATGGCGTCGGTCGATTTGAGCAGATCGGCGAGCGAGTAATGAGCGCTGACGCAGTGCAGACCGGCGTCGGCCATCATCTGCTTTACGTCTGAGGCGCTGTGGTTGTAGAAGCCCGCGGCCTCGACCTCGCGGTAGCCGATGGCGGCGATACGCTTGAGGGTCCCGGGGAAGTCTCTTGCCAGGGCGTTGCGCGCGCTGTAGAGCTGCAAGCCGATGAGGGGCGCGGATTCGGCTGCGAACAGGCCGCGCGCGGGAAGGGTGGACGCGGCCGCGGCGAGGGCGGCGGTGGTCAGGAAGCTTCTTCGGGAAACAGAGCGCATGCTTCTCTCCTGTGCAGGGTTTGGTGAGATTCTCGATGGGCGGCGTTGCCCACAAGCATCTTATATGCTGGCAGACATGGATCGCTTTAGGTTGAATTCCGCAGAGGTTTCGCGCATAGGGCTGGGCACATGGGCCATTGGCGGCACGGAGTGGGGCGAAGTGAGCGATGGGGACGCGATTGCCACCTGCCTTGCGATTTTTGATCACGGCATCAACCTTATTGATACGGCTCCGATATATGGGTATGGGCGCGCAGAGGAGCTGGTGGGCCGGGCGATGCGACAGCATGGAAGGCGCGAGAGCTTCTACATTGCGACGAAAGCCGGGCTGGAGTGGAACGAGCGCGGGGTGTTTGCGAATTCAGACCCGGCGCGGCTACGGAAGGAGTTTGAAGGCTCGCTGCGGCGGCTGGACACGGAGTATGTGGACCTGTACCAGATTCACTGGCCGGATACGACGATTCCGATGGAGCGGGCGGCGGAGACGCTGCTGGGGCTGTATGAAGAGGGCAAGATTCGCGCGATTGGAGTGAGCAATTTTTCTGCGGCGCAGATGGATGCGTTCTGGAGTGTGGCTCCGCTGCACTCGAACCAGCCACCGTACAACCTGTTTGAGCGCGCGATTGATGACGAGGTTCTGCCTTATTGCCGGGAGCACGGCATTGCGGTGCTGACTTACAGCTCACTCTGCCGGAGTCTACTGGCGGGGCGGCTGACGCTGGAGACGAAATTTCCTGACGGTGATGTCCGGCATGAGGACCCGAAATTCCAGCCACCGCGTTTTGCGCAATATTTGAATGCCGTGGGGCAATTGAGAGATTTTGCGCGGGAGCGCTACGGGAAGAGTGTGCTTGAGCTGGCGGTGCGCTGGGTCCTGGACCGGCCGGGCGTGAGTGCAGCGCTATGGGGAGCGAAGAGGCCGGAGCAGTTGAACGCCGTCGATGGAATATTCGGCTGGAAGCTGGACGATGCGGCGATGGCGGAAATGGACGCGATCGTGCGGGAATCGGTGGCGGATCCGGTGGGACCGGAGTATCTGACACCTGGTGTGCGGAAATAAAGCGCTTTCCGAGTTACTGTGTCCCGAAGCCTAAGACCTGAAGTCGACGCGACCAACAGGGAGCGGTGACCCGACGATGCAAAAAGGCCACTCTTGCTCGGAAAATGCCGAAAAAAAGGCCCGCGCCGGAGCGTCCAACGCGGGCTGTGACGAGTTGTTCTGCGTTACTGGCCGTTCGCCGCAGCCGGAATGCTGCCCGCATTGTGCCGGCTGGCGGGAGCGTCCAGTCTTGATGTGATCCGGGGGCCGAGCTGCACGGTGCGCAGCAGGTGGTTTGGTCCCAGATCATCGAATTTGAGGGTGAGTTTCTCGTTGCTGGGGTTGAAGTCAGCGGGGCCGGCAGTCCAGCAGGCCGAGTAACTAGCGTTGTCGATATTGCTGAGCTTCACAACGTTCTGATTGAGGTCCAGGGATGCGGCATAGCGTCCGGCGGGGAAGCTTTTGCCCTGGCTGACAAAGTTGAAGGGGATGTTGACCACCGCCCGGTCAGCAGCGAAGGCGGCTGTTGCGCAAATGGCGGCTGAGGCGAAGATGGCTGAACGAATGATGTTGTTCATTGCTTTGTCCTCCCTACAAGACAAGACACTAGCGAGGGGAAGGGGAGCGTGTCGTCAAATCGGCGTGGAGAAGTTGTCAAATCTTCGAGGGCGAGTTTTGACGCTTACAAGGCTGATCTCATTGAGCTTGTGAAATCGGAATAAACGTGAGTGAGCGGGGCGAAAGAGATAATGGGTCCGGTTAGGGGTAGTATGTTGGTCATCGATTGAGGAGGTGGGCCATGCAATCGACGCGAAGGGGAGCGATTCTGACGATGAGCGGGGCGGTGGGGATGATGCTTGCGTCCAGGTTCGGTAGCCCGGCGGCCGAGGGGCAAATGCATCCAAGTCCGCAGCCGCTGCCCTCGCCGAACGCTCCGACGAACATGAATGCCCCGATTCAGCTTGATCAGGAAGACATTCCGATACGCGGGCCGGGGAACCTCATTCCTCCAGCGACATGGAAGGAGATCAAAGACGATGCGCAGAGGCTATATCTGATGTCGGCGAGCTTTGCGACGCAGGTCGACAACACGAACATATCGGTCACGCTGCCGGTTTCGCTGCTGAAAGAGGCACGCGCGATTGAAAAGATGGCGAAGCACATTCAGCAGAGAATGAAAACCTAAGGCGGCTAGTTTTGCGGAGCCTCCAAGTTGGATTGCAGGATCGACTCTCCGGAAGTCGATTGGTGAGAAGTGCCGGCTGCGAGAGCTTTGAGCTGCAAGAAGGTGGCGCGCTCGGCGGCCGCTTTTTCCGGGAGTCCGGCCTTGGAATAGGCCCGCGCCAGTACGAAATGAATGTCGAGGCTGTTGGGGCGGAGGGTGCTTGCCTTTTGAAGCTCGGCGATGGCTTTTTGCGCGTCTCCGTTCTCGAGCCATGCACGCCCGAGTTGGTAGTGGGCTTCGGCGGAGTCCGGCGCCATGCGGACGGCGGTTTGCGCCGCATCAAGCGCTTCGGCGGGTAAGTGCTGACGCAAGGAGATGGCCGCGATTCTTATCCAGGGCAGAGGGCTGTGTGGTGAGAGCTTCATCTCGGCACGCATCTGCGCCTTTGCGTCGTTGTACTGCGAGAGCGATTCGAGCGCGTCTCCGTAGGCGTAGTGAAGCCAGGGTGTGGTGGGGTGCTGGGCGATAAGCTTTTGAAATGCTGCGAAGGCCTGCGCATAACGACTGGCGAAGAGTAACTGAACGATGGCCCCGGTGGACTGCGCGAGGCCGCGCTGTTCGGGTGTCAGGTCATCGGGCGGGATTGGCATGCGCAGGAGCGCAAGGCCGAGTGCGAGCTGGATTTGATCGGCCATTGCGGGCTGTCCGGCGATGGGTTTGAGCAGAGAAGACGCTGCGTCGAACTGTCCATTGTGAATGAGGAGGAGTGCAAGACGGTCGCGGGCCAACGCAATAGACTGCGGACTGCCCTTGACTCCGAGGTTGATTCCACGCTGGAGGTGGATGCGGGCGTTGCCGTAGTCCTTGAGTGCAAACTCAGAGAGGCCCATAACGGCCCAGGCGGTGCCGTCAGACGGGTTCTGCTCAACCCAGACTTTAAGTGCGGCGATGGTCTGGGGGTAGCGGCCCTCGGAGTAGTCCTGCATGGCTGCTTGCCATTGGGCGGCGCCCTCCGGTATGGTAGCCGGTCGGCCGCGCGCGCCGTAGAGCGCGATCATACGCGGGCTGCGGACGGGGGCTGGAGGCGGGAGACTTGCGGCTGCATTGGATTCGGCGGCGGCCTGCCGAGATACGCCGTTGGCGGCGAGTGCTTTGGCGAGGGCAGAGTGCGAAGCGGGCAAGTTGGCGTCGAGCAAGACGGCGCGTCGGGCCGCGGCGAGGGCCTGGTGCTTGTGACCTAGACGCAGGTCGAGGCGGCTCATTTCGATCCACGGCAGCGGGTTTGCGGGCGAAAGCACGGTCTCGGTTTTTTGCTGTTCGAGGGCATCCTGAAGCCGGCCTTGCGACTCGAGCGTAAGCCCGTAGGCGTAATGCAGCCAGGGGGTCTTGGGATATTGCCGGAGCAAATCGGGAATGGCATTGGGGCTTGCGCTGGACCAGGCATCGCCAACGGCGTGAAGCAGCGCGTCCTGCGAGGGATCAACTTCGGAGGGCAGCAGCGGGATGCGAAGCACGCCGAGCGCGTAAGCAATCTTTATCTGCGGCGCAGCAGTCTCTCCAATCTTCAGCAAAGACGCCGCCTTCTCGAATTGCCCGCTACGAATGTAAAGAAGTGCGAGGTGATAGGCGGAGACGCGAGCAATGTCAGGATCACTGACACCGCCCAGGTCCCGTGCCTTTTGCAGACTGGCGAGCGCGCCGGAATAATTTTGGGTCTCGAATTCGGAGAGACCGAGGAGGCTCCAGCCGACGGCGGAGTCGGGCGCGAGTGCGACGAGCTTGCGGAGGGCGCTGACGGCGCCGGCGTACTGGTTGGCTTCGTACTGGAGGGCGCCGAGGTCCCACCAGCCTTCTGCCCAATCGGGGCGCAGAGCGACGGCGCGCGAATAGTCACGAATCGCCTCGGTGGTGTTGCCGGAGTCGCGGGCGGCGTTCGCGGACTGGACGAGAGATGCGAAGCTTTCATTCGCTGACTTTGACGGCGCGGTGTTTTGTGCCGGGCATGCCGCTGACCATGCGAGGGTCAGAGCTCCGAGCATGGCAAGCCAAAGGATGCGAATGGGAGGCATGACAAAACTTTCTCATTCGAGGCGGTGCTTTCGCTAGTAGGCTGGCGATTTGGTATTGTTCAGGGGATGGCCCGGCAGTTTCCCCGTCCTCTTTTTCCTGTCTCACGCCGCCGATTTCTTCTGGGCGCGATTCCAGCAGCGCTCGGACTGCGCGGGTTGCCGCCGCTTAATACTGGCATCGCGGGTGGCGCACTGTTTGAGCATGTTTCCGCGGCGCAGAGCGGCATTACGTGGGTGCATACGGCGGGGAAGTCGGCGGCGAAGCATTTACCGGAGACGAGCGGACCAGGGTGCGCGTTTTTGGACTATGACAACGACGGCTGGATGGATATTTATCTCGTCAACAGCGGGAAGGCCGACTTCTACACGCCGCCGAAGCCGATCAGAAATGCGCTGTACAGGAACAATCGCGACGGAACATTTACGGATGTGACGGAGAAGGCCGGTGTTGCCGGTGGCGGCTACGGAATGGGCGTGGCCGTGGGCGATTACAACAACGATGGGCTGCCGGACATTTATGTGACACAGGTGGGGCGGAACATTCTGTATCGCAATAACGGAGATGGAACGTTTACGGATGTGACAGAGAAGGCCGGAGTGGGGTGCAGCGGGTGGAGCTCGAGCGCGGTATGGTTCGACTACGACAATGACGGCAGGCTGGACTTGTTTGTGTGTCAGTTTGTGGAGTTCAACAAGGACATGAGCTGTGGGCTGGACGCCAAGGGCAGGCACCACTACTGCATTCCGAAGATCTTTAATCCGATGCCAAGCTGGTTGTTCCACAACAACGGCGATGGGACATTTACGGATGTGAGCGAGGAGTCGGGCATTCGCGGACATATGGGCAAGGCCTGGGGAGTGGTCGCGACGGACCTGAACAATGACGGGCGAATGGATTTGTTCGTGTCGAATGACACGGTGCCGAATTTTCTGTTCATGAACCGCGGCGGCGGGAAATTTGAGGAGGACGGCTTTGCGGCGGGTGTGGCATACGGTAGCGAGGGACGCGCGCGCTCGGGAATGGGCGTGGACTCCGCCGATTACGACAATGACGGCTGGATGGATTTGTTTGTGGCGAATATCGACGAGGAAATTTTCTCGCTGTACCACAACAACCACGACGGGACGTTTGACGATGACGCCATGCAGGAAGGGATCGGCATGGCGACGCGCTGGATGAGCGGGTGGGGGCTGAAATTTTTCGACTACGACAACGATGGGGAAATGGATCTGATCCTGTGCAACGGGTTTCCGGATGATTTGATCGACTCACTCGGAACGCCGGTGACGTGGCAGGAGCCGATGCTGCTGTTCCACAACAACGGCACAAAGTTCAGTGATGTGAGCGGGCAGGCTGGGCCGGTGTTTCACAGAGATTTTGCGGCACGCGGCCTTGCGATTGGGGACTTCGACAATGACGGAGCGGTCGATGTGCTGGTGGCCGTAAACGATGCGGCTCCGCTGTTGCTGAAGAACAACGCGGCGAAGGGAAGACACTGGCTCGGCGTGAAGCTGGTGGGGAAGAAAAGCAATCGCGACGCGATTGGCGCGCGTGTGACCTACCAGGCGGGCGACCTGAAGCGGTCACGAATGAAAGTTGGCGGCGGGAGTTTTATGTCGTCGCATGATCCGCGGATGGTGCTGGGGCTGGGCGCTCGCACGAGGGTTGACTGGGTGGAAGTGAAGTGGCTTGAACCGGGAGGCGGCGTTGAGCGGTTTGCGAATCTGCCGGTGGACCGGTATGTGACGCTGGTCGAGGGATCGGGGAAGTGGACATAGCGGCGGCCGCAAGGCGAGCTATTCAGGGAAGGGCTCGCCCGGGTGGACGATGCGGATGCGATGGTCTGTGAAGTAGGCGTGCATTTCCTTCACATAGACCTTGGGCATATGACATGAGGCGCAATCGCGCTTGGCAACAGGGCAGGCCTTACCGGGACGCTCCGGGGTGAGCGCTGCGTTCATGGTTGTGTTGTGGCAGCGCAGGCAGGCGTGGTCGTAGGAAGCATCGTCGGTGACGAACGGCTGGTGCGGGTCATGACAGGCAGTGCAGACGAGGCGGGAGTCACCATATTTTCCCCAGCATTTGCTCTCGACCAGGCGGTACGGCGCTGAGCGAGTGGTGGATGGGCCGGTGGTGCCGGAGAACTTCACATCCCACCAGGTGCCGTGGCAGGCTCCACAGAAATCGACGGCGTCGTTAGGGTCGAGATGGCCGGAGTTGAAGATATCGTTCTTCGAGGCCGCGCTGAGGTCGCCGTTCATCAGCGCTTTCATATCTGCGACGTGCCTGGCGCCTGGACCGTGACAGTCTTCGCAGGTGACGCCAGGGATGAGATGCTGCTCATTGAACTGGCCGTCGATGACTGCGGCGGTGGCGTGGCAAGAAAAGCAACGCTTAACCTCATCGGGTGGCACCTGGCGATCCATGGCCTGCTCGACGTCCGGGGGATGGAGCAAATCGCGAGACGGCGTGAAGCCGAGAGCCTTCAGAGTCTCGAAGTAGGTAACGCGGGCCTCGTAGAAATGACCGTCTGCGCGCTTGAAAAGGTAGGACTGGCCGACGCGCGGCGTTCCAAAGGCCCAGAGGAGCGACGAGGAGAGAGTCTGCTTGCCATCGGTGACGGTGTATAGGCTGTGATTAGCGTCTGTTTCAATGAGGTAGTGGTAGGGGCCGACTTCGAAGGTGAGTTTCGGGTGTTCATGAAGGGCCTGGGACAGGCCGGCATTGAAGGCCGTGCGGCGCATGGCGGTTTTAGCCTGGGACGCGAATTTCTGAGCGTGGCACGAGCGGCAGGTCTCGGGGCCAGTGAACTCGTTGCGGGAGGTTGCGGGTTGTGTGGGCCAGAAACCGGGATCGGCGAGATGATCCTGTGTGGAGAGCTGGGCGATGGCTGCGGGAGAGAGCACCAGCAAGACCATAAGCCACAAAAGTACGCAGCGAAGGGGCAGAGCGGAAACAGAACGCATGGCCACAGTTCTTGATTCACCATAGCCGGGATGCTGCCGCTGGGGCAAATTCGGGCGGGGAACGGGGATTGCAGCGGCCGATATTTGTTCCAGGAACCCGAGAAATAAAATTTTCGCAAGATTGGGCTATACAGGTTTACAACTTTGTGGTTAGAATGCTCAACGACAAACTAAACGAGGGCCGAAACCATCCGAAAGGTGGATTTGCAGCTCCATCACCGGTACGGCTGTTAACTCCACGCGGAGTTTGGCCTTTTAACTTATTGATTCGGAAGGATTGCGACTTTTCAGTTGACAGCGGCGTATTTAGAGGAGTAATCAAACGTTTCAGTTCAAGCTGTTATCGTTATCAGGGTCTGATGCCACCTGAGTTTTGAAAAATCAGGATCATTAGATTGCAAGACTAGGAACTACTTCAAGGAGGCAAATCATGTGCAATCGATTTGAAGGTGGAGGTATGTGCAAGAAGCGGTCGACGCTTCGCATATGGGCCTACTCCCTTCTGGCGTTGTTAGTGGCGATTCCGCTCAGTCTGCACGCGCAGCAATACTCCGGAACAATCAACGGCACGGTCACAGATTCGACCGGCGCGGCGATTCCAGGAGCGACGGTCACCCTCACCAATACCGGCACCGCCGCAAAGATTGTCCAGCACTCTGACGGGCAGGGCAATTTCACGTTTGCGCAGCTGCCGATCGGCACCTATAGCGTTCGCGTCACGCAAGGGAACTTTAAAGAATTTGTAGAAACCGGGATTGTAGTCCACACCTCGACGAACACTTCGGTTCCAGTAGTCATGCAGGTGGGCGCGGCCAGCCAGACGGTCACGGTTCAGGCGAATGCGATCCAGGTGCAGACGACCTCGGCATCGGTCGGCGAAGTGATCAACGGCACGCAGGTCCGCGAACTTCCGCTGAACGGCGAGAACTTTGTCGGCCTGACGCAGCTGTCGCCGGGCGTCAGCGCGGCGCAGGGCGCAAACTTTGTTGGTAAGGGCCTCGACGGCGGCGTGAACTTTTCCGTCAACGGCAACCCTTATAACAACAACCTGTTTTTGGTCGATGGCGTGAACAACAACGACGTTGGTTCGGGCCGCACGATTCTGATCTATCCGGCGACCGACACGATTGCGGAGTTCAAGATGATCCGCAACTCGTATGGTCCTGAATACGGCCAGGCAGCGGGCGCGATCATCAGCATCACGACGCGGTCGGGCGAAAACCAGCCCCACGGCGGGTTTTTCTATGCCGGACGTAATGACGCTCTGGATGCGAACAACTGGTTTGCCAACAATGCGGGCCTAGGTAAAGCCAAGGAGCGCCGCAGCGATTACGGATACTTCATCAGCGGTCCAGCGATCAAGGACAGGTTATGGGGCTGGTGGAACCAGGAGTGGAACAAGGAAATCCAGGGTGTTCCGCTCACGGCCTGCGTACCGACGGCTGCCGAAGAGAGCGGCGACTTCAGCGCATATCCTGCGAACACGGGACAGGCCAGCCCTCCTGTCGATCAATGCGGAGCGACTGTTCCGGAAATTCCTGCCTACGCGCAGGGAGCCAATCCGGAGACAATTGCGAATCCAGACGCCGCAGGTTTGCTGCTTGCGAAGTTTTATCCGACTGGTCCTTCCACGGTCGACGCGACCGGGAACAACTTCTCGCAGCTCGTCGACAACCACCTGAACTGGAGCGAGTGGAACGTTCGCGGCGACTATCAAGTTACCAAGGCGAACCGCGCAACACTGCGTTGGACGAATGATTCATGGACCAATCCAGCACAGAATGATGGAAGTCCGTTCTGGGGCGAGTCCAATTTCCCGACAGTGGATTCCACCTGGAGCCAGCCATCGAGGAGCATCATGGCCAAGCTGACCACAACGTTCTCCAGCTCGATGGTGAACGATGCGGAATTTGGATTTGGACAGAACCGCATTATTACCTCGCTCGAAGGAACAGAAGCGAGTACCGTTCCGGCTCTCCAAACAGCATATCCGGCTACATTCCCGCAATCCATCAAGCAGAAGGATGAATGGTTGGGCGGATGGGGCGGTCTGAACCCATACGGCTATGTCAATGGAACTACAGGCGGCGGCACGACGTCCATGTGGAACATTGCGCCCTATGGCAACCACGAAGATCTGTACACAGTGCAGGACAACCTCTCTAAGGTATGGGGCAATCACCTATTGCGCGCGGGCTTCTTCTACGGAAACAGCGAGAAGGTCGAGGACGATGGCGCCGGCGAAGACCGCCCGGATTTGCCTAGCACCTGCACTATCTCGGCGGGCGTGTACTGCTATCAAACCGGCAACGCTCTTGCCAATGTTCTGCTTCCCGGCACCGGACCCAATGCACAGGTCTTTAGTGGCATTACTGAAAACAGCATCGACGGCATTGCCGACGTACACTGGCATGACTACGAGTGGTACCTCGGAGATACTTGGAAGATCACTCCGCGGGTGACTGTCGACTACGGCTTCCGGTGGTCGTTCTTCCGCGAACCATACGGAGGCACGAGTGGCGGGAACACCAATCCTGCTTATGACAGCGGCGGCAACTACGCCAACCAGTGGGCAAACTGGAGCCCGTCGGCCTGGAGCGCGGCAGAAGCAGCGGCCAATCCGACCGACGCGTGCAACGGCATCCTGATCGTTCCGGGAACGACGCCCTGCGCGGACCAGGTGAAGTTCCTTGCCGGTCTGGGAGTAACGCTGCCTCTCTCCAACGGCACGCCCGGTCCCAATGCCGCACTCGTTCAGCAAAATAACCATGCCATCGCGCCTCGCGTGGGCATTGCGTGGGATGTGTTCGGCAATGGGAAGACGGCCTTGCGCATCGGCGGTGGACAGTTCAACCAGCGCGAGATCGTCGGCATTGCTGAAAACCTGGCCCGCAACGCGCCGTTCGTTCTGGGCATCAACACGAACCGGAGCATGGATACAGTTACTCCGCTTACCAGCGCCGCGGTCTCACCGAGCGCGAACAAATTTACCGGAGGGTACCTCCCGACCTCATGGCAGTGGAATGTCAGCCTTGAGCAGGAAGTGGCCCGCAATACAACTCTGGAAGTCGACTACGTCGGCAATACAGGCATACACCTTACATCGATGCGTGACGCCAACTTTGTCTCACAGGCTAATTTGCTGAACGGGGCATTTGCTTCAGGGGCTGCTCTGAATGCATATCGCCCTGCTGACAACTTCGGGTTTATCGGCAGCTTCTCCCGTGCCGGTCACGCGACCTATCACTCACTGCAGGTACTGTTCCGCGCACAGACAGGCAGCTTCTCAACCTTCCAGGCGGCGTATACGTGGAGCCATTCGATCGGCAACGTGGAACTGGACAACTCGTCCGGAAGCGTCAACCAACAAGCGACAACCGACATCTATGACCCGGCTTTAGACAAGGGGAACACCAACATCAACCGTCCCAACATCTTTGTGGCGAACGAAGTATTCTTCCTACCGAAGTTCGCGAGCCATGGGCTGATGGTACAAAACACACTCGGAGGCTGGGAGGCCAACAGCATCATTACTGCTGCTGAAGGCAGCTCGTTCAGCGTCTTCACTTCAGGCATCAGCGGTGCTACTGTGAACGGCGTGCCCAGCGATCTGAGTGCTCTGGTGGGGACCGGCTACGAATCCAACCTACGCCCACTGGTTACGAATACAAGCTGCAGTGCCGGCAAGAACGGGCCCAATCTACTGAACTACAGCCACTTCTCGTTGATTGGTTATGCAATTGGCACGTTCCCGAGCAACATGGCACCTCGCGGCACGTGCTTTGGCGCTCCAAACACGAACGTGGATGCCCAACTGGCGAAGAACTGGTATATCAAGGAAAAGTACCGGATCAAATTCAGCATGGACTTCTTCGACCTGTTCAATCACCCGAACTTCAACAGCGCCAATCTGGAAGCTAGCGGCTTTAATCCATCGAGTCCGGTGTACTGCGGTGGGGCCACAGCAACCAGTGGCCAGCCCTGCAGCCCAACCAATAACATCATTACTGGTTCTGAAGGGGCCACAACTCAAAGCCCAGCCAGCACGCCTACGGGCTTCGGCGTTGCCAGTGCGCAAAACCTCAACGCGGGACGTACGTTGCAATATACGCTCCGGTTCAGCTTCTAAACTGGTATCGCCAAACTAACGCTAACAAACGTAGACGGCGGGCTTGAATTCAAGCCCGCCGTTTATTGCAGGACCAGATTACGTAGTCTGCCCCTCAGATCGGGGCGAAATCGCCATCCAGCATGAAGAGGATCCGGGTTGCGGATGATGGCCAGGAGAGCCCGCCGTCCACGGTTTTGTTGTATCCTTTCCACTAAACCTCCAAGCGTTGCCTGTTGTTGTGAATAACCAATCCGAACATCCAAGAAGCAATCGGGGCCGAAGCAGACTGATTCCGGCCGCGGTTGTTCTTATGTCGGCAACGTGTTTTCATGTTTCCAATTCCCTGGCCCAAGGAGCGCAGGAACGCTCTGCCAGCAGGCATCATTCGCTTCAGCAAGCGGAAGTGACTGAGAGCCCAGACCAGATTGAGTTGAACCGGCGGATCAAAGCAGCCGATGCGGCCCAGGAGTCAGGCAATATCGAGGCGATCGATCGGGAGAACAAACTTTTGATCGCCGAGAGCCTGCGGCTTATGGCCAAGCTTCGACTGGCGGAATCCGCTTTTCCGCAAGCCGCTCAGCTCTTTCACGCTTCGATGGAGCTGGAGAGCGCACCCGGTATTCATGATGATCTTGCAATTGCGCTGCAACTCTCCGGACAACAGGATGAGGCGATAGCCCAGGCCCAGAAGGCGCTTGCGGAGACGCCGGACGACGCGAAGGCGTATATCACGATGGGTCGCGCGTATCTGGCGAAGGGGGAGTTCGACCATGCGGCGGCGGCATTCACGGAAGCCACGCGCCTTCATCCCAATATCGATGTGCTCTATTCGCTGGCGGTGAGCTGGCTTTCGAGCAAGGACCCGGATGGGCGAAAGCGCGCCGACGCGACTTTTGCCGAGATGAGAGCAATGGCAGGAGACAGCGGTTCCCTGCATGTGTTGATCGGCCGAGCGTACCGGGACGCAGGGCTGATGCCGGATGCGATCAAAGAGTTCAAGCGCGCGATTGCGATTGATACGACGACGCCGCATGCGCACTACTTTCTCGGGCTGGCCTATCTTGCCCAAAACGAATGGCAGCCAACGCCGCAGGCCCAGGCAGAGATAGAAAAGGAAGTCCAGTATCATCCGAACGACTTTCTTGCGAACTACATGCTGGGCTTTGTTTTTTCAAGCGAACGGCAGTATGCCTCTGCGACGAAGTACCTGACGATCGCCTCGAGATTGAACCCAAACTGGCCGGAGCCGTTTCTTTATTTAGGGCTGGATGCGTTTGCTCAAGGGGACAACAAGACCGCCCAAGTGATGCTGACCAAGGCTGTGGAACTGACCGGGAACGACGTAGCGCGCGCACACTATGAGATTCGCAGGGCGTATGTGGACCTGGCGCGGATCTACTCCCGCAATGGGGATGAAAAGGACGCCGATATTTACGTGGCCAAGGCCCGCGATCTCGAGAACAAGGTGATGCAGGCCAGCCAGCAGCAAACCGCTGCGCTGATGCTCTCTGAAGGAGGGAACGTCAAAGATATGGCGGGCGTGGTTCCCCTGGACAAGCAGCAGGAGGAGGGCCACGCGGCGTCCCTTGCCAGCGCAAGCGCTGACGCAGCCGCGCGCCTGAATGCCGCGGAGATTGCAAAGTCGAATCTTACGTCCGAGCAGGTGAAGATTGCCAAGACGGAGGAAAATGCGCTGCGGCCGATACTGGGACAGAGCTACAGCGATCTGGCGACAGCGGAGGCCATCGAGCACAAGTATGCTGATGCGGTGACGGACTATGAGGCAGCAAAGCAGTGGGACCCGGGTATAACCGGCGTTGAGAAGAACCTGGGGCAGGCGGCGTTTCGCGCGGGCAATTATCCGGCGGCGATCCAGGGGCTTTCGGCAGCGGTGAAGGAGAATCCGAATGCGCCGGCGCTGCGGGCGATGCTGGGGATCTCCTACTTTGAGATGAAGAGGTATGGCGATGCGGCGACGGCGTTCTATCCGCTGGATGAAGCAGCGATGCGCGATCCGGTGGTGGGCTATGCGTGGGCAGCGTCGCTTGCGGGGACGGGCGACCTGAAGGATGCCTCGCAGGTGTTGAATATTTACCAGAGCCAGCCGCTGCCGAATGAAGAGCTGCTGCTCGTGGCGCAGCTATGGAACAAGATTGGGGACTATGACCGGGCCATTTCAACGGTGCATCAGATACTGGCGTCGGACCCGAAGTTTCCGCGGGCCCACTACGTGATTGCGCAGGCGGACATCGGCGCGGGGAAGTGGGCGGACGCGGCTGCGGAGCTGAATGAGGAGCTGGCGAATTCTCCGGACGACGTGGACGCGACGTATGACCTGGGCTTTGTGAACCTGCAGGAGTCAAAGAACGACGAGGCGATGAAGCTGTTTCAGGAAGTGATTGCGAAGCATCCGGACTACGCTGACGCCCAGTACGAGATAGGCAAGATGCTGATGGACAGCGGTAAGCCCGAGCAGGCGCTGCCGTATCTGGAGGCAGCGGCAAGGCTCGATCCTGACAAGGCATACGTCCACTACCAGCTGCAGGCGGCGTATCGCAAGCTATCGCGGACGGCGGATGCCGACCGGGAGCTGGCGATCTACGAGAAGATGAAGGCCAACTCGCGAGCGCAAATGCAACAGTACGTCACCCAAATCCAGCAGAGCGCCCAACACTGATGCCCATTCCGTCATTCCGTCAAGCCGCCCGCTTTGTTGCCATTTATGCCCTTTGCGGCAGCCTGCTGTATGCGCAGGAGGGACATCCGCCGCCGACGCCTCCTCCTCCGGGAGCGAGGTCGATCACGTGCAAAGACCGGGTGATTCCACAACTGGTGGACGTTACGAAGCAGGCGGGTATCCACTTCATCCACATGTCGGACCCGTCGAAGAAGTACATCGTGGAGTCGATGAGCGGGGGCGTGATCCTGATTGACTACAACCGCGATGGTTTGCCGGACATTTACTTTACGAATGCACCAACCGTGGCGGAAGCCATCAAGGACCCGAAGAACCTGGCGGGCGTGCGGGGGGCGCTGTATCGCAACAATGGCGACGGGACCTTTACGGATGTGACCGTTCAGGCGGGGCTCACGAAGCCGTGCTTTGGGATGGGCGGCGCGGTGGGCGATTACAACAACGACGGCTGGCCGGACCTGTACCTGACGTGCCTGGGCGGGAATATTCTGTATCGCAACAACGGGAACGGCACCTTCACGGATGTGACGGCGAAGGCGGGCGTGGCGGACGGGCGCTGGTCGACAGGCGCCTCGTTCGGGGATTACGACAACGACGGGTACGTGGACCTGATGGTGTCAAATTATGTGGACTTCCACCTGAACGATCTGCCGGCGTTTGGCAGCGAACCGTACTGCAAATACAAGGGCATCAATGTGCAGTGCGGGCCGCGCGGACTGCGGGGCGCGGGCGACTCGCTGTTCCATAACAACGGGAACGGGACCTTTACGAACGTGGCCAAAGAGGCGGGCGTGAGCGACCCGAACGGCTACTACGGGATGAGCGCGGTGTTTGTGAATCTGAATAATACGGCGAAGCCGGACATTTACATTGCGAATGACTCGACGCCGAATTTTCTTTACAAGAACCTGGGCAACGGGAAGTTTGAAGACATCGGGCTGCAGTCGGGAACGGCGGTGAGCGACGACGGCTCGGAGCAGGCGTCGATGGGTATTGCTGTGGGGGACTACAACCACACGGGAAGGCCGTCGCTGTATGTGACGAACTTCTCGGATGAGAACAACGACCTTTTCAGGAACGATGGAGACTGGAACTTCTCGGAGGAGTCATACCAGTCAGGGCTGGCGCTGCCTTCGCTGCCGTACGTGAAATGGGGAACAGCGTTCGTGGACCTGGACAACGACGGATGGCTGGATCTGTTCACGGTGGACGGGCATGTGTATCCGCAGGTGGACTCGCTGCCCTCGGGGGCGCGGTACCGCGAGCCGGATGTGCTGAGCATGAACATGGGCAACGGAGACTTTTGCGACGCGAGCAAGGAGGCCGGGCCGGCGATCATGGTGCCACGGGCCTCGCGCGGACTGGCAGTGGGGGACCTGTTCAACAACGGGCAGATGGATCTGGTTGTCGGAGCGCTCGACGGAGCTCCTATGATATTGAAAAATATGGGTGTTGCGGGCAACAACTGGGTGAGTTTTGAGCTGGCGGGGGCGAAGAGCAACCGGCTGGCGATTGGCGCGCGGCTAACGCTGATGGCGGGCGGCATGACGCAGACGGCGCAGATAATTTCCGGCGGCAGCTACCTATCTCAGAATGATCTGCGGGTGCATTTTGGGCTGGGCAAGGCGACGAAGATCGACAGCCTGGTGGTGCACTGGCCCTCGGGACATGTGGACACGATGACGAACCTGGCGGTGGACAAGTTCTACTCAGTGCTGGAAGGCTCGGGCATTGTGCAGCGATCGAAGATTCTTCCGGACAAAGTGGCGAAGCCGTGAAAGGCAGCACTCGCCCCACAAACTCGACACGTTGTTCCCGGACTTCCATCTGCTTCCACGGCATCGCCCTTATACCTCCGCGCTCGCTCACGCTCGCGCGAAAGTGTAAAGAATCTCCAGAGACATGCTGTAAAGAATGTCGTGGAACTGAACAGCGGGGGACCGGGGGCACCCTCATCGCAGTATCCTCATCGTGATTTGAAGGGGTCATCGGGACCGGGACCATCCGCCGATTGGAAGTCCCTGTTCCCCACACAAGCCAAAACCGGGCTTGTATGGGCCACCCGTCCGTCGTTGCGGGCGGCTTCTTTGTCGAGCAGGCGGCGCCACGCGGCGCGGCGGCGGTCCTCTTCGTCATTCCAGGTGAGGTAGCGTTTAGTGATGGTTCCGTCGGGGTTGGTGATGACGACGGCCTTGCCGGCGAGCGGATCAACGACCTCACGGCCAGCGGCGTTCTCCGCGGTGACGAAGCGCTGCCATGACTCTTCGGCGAGCTGCTTGTTGCGCTCGACCTGGGCCATGAGTTCGTTGTAGCGGCGGATGCCTTCGGGGAGCGGACGGTTGGGGTCGCGGGGTAGGCGAGGCGGATTAATACCCCTTTCGCGTGCAGCCTGACGGGCTGCCAACTGTTCGTGGTATTCGCGAATTACAGCCTTGCAGGGCGACTCCTGCTCTTCACCGTCATCGTCGTTGCTCGATTCTTCCGGTGGAGGGGTGATGGGGAAAAGTTTGATGGAGCACCGGGCGACGCTCCTCATTTTCTTCCCAGGGAGCGGGCGAGGCGCCTGATCGTCAGCGGTGGCGTGGAGGGTGGGTATGGTGGGTATGTCGATAAAGGGGGTGTTTGGCTGTTTGGGGCTGGAGGGTGGTTGGGTTGGCGGTATTTGGGAGTTGGAGGGGGGTTCTGTGAGTGGTGTTTGGTTTTCGGAGGCGGAGTTGGAGGTGGTTT
>Ga0335075_10002567_pt1 | contig 29085 bp, 25 predicted proteins | sample Lox_Sample_24_FD_206723 | JGI IMG/M metagenome (GOLD analysis project Ga0335075, IMG submission 206723) | Soil microbial communities from Loxahatchee National Wildlife Refuge, Florida, United States - Lox_Sample_2.4 | ecosystem: Environmental > Terrestrial > Soil > Wetlands | place: USA...
GATGACGACACCCAGCCATCACAAAACAGCAGCAAATCCCCACCAGCACAGGGATCACACCCGATCTCAACGATGACTACAGCCGGAACTTCGGGCTAGCCAACGTGGAGAGTCATCCGCGACCCCGCGCAACGGGCCGTTGAGTCACCGAGGGAGGACCCTCGCCTCAAGAACCTCCGCGTGCCGGCGCGGTCAGGCCGCAGCCAGACGGCGGCCGGCCAGCGCCTCGCGCAGGTCGGTCAGATCGAGAGTAGGGAAGCGCTGCACGAGCGCTCGTAGCGTCGCTTCGTCGACCTCGGCGGGTGCTCTCAGGATCTCAACCCCGATCGGCTCGGCCGCGCTGTCGACGTCCACTGTGACCAGGCCCGTGAGAACCTCGACCGTGTGATCGGCGCTGGCCTCGTCATAGCCGGCCAGCTCTATATAGGTCGCGCCAGCGTCGGTGTCGTAGTCGACCACCATGCTGCTGATGGTAGCGGCGAGGTGGCGGATTGAGCGGATACAGGGTCACGATCACCTCGCGCGTCTCGCTGGGAACGATCAGCCGCAGGCGGCGTCCGTCGGGCGTCGTCCCTCGATTTCCGTTCTGCCTGGCTCCGGCGACGGCGTTTCGGCCTCGATGTTCTCCAGCAGCCGCGCCAGGTCGCTCAGGCTGACGTTGTAGAGCCGCATGCGCCGGCGCGCGTGTTTGCTCGGTCGCAGATCCTCGGCTCGCGTTGACATGTCGCGGGACAGTATTGGATGCGCAAGCGGGTGCACGACCGTGTCAGGACGAGTCCCGCCTCATACTCCCCAAGCGCATCCTCGCGTGGCGCGCTCACCCGCGTGGGTTGCGTGGGGCGCTTGCCTGCCACCAGTCCGGCTCTTCGCCCTGCTCGCGCAGGAACTCCAGCATTTTCGCGGCGTGCTCCCACTGGCTGCCGCTGGAGCCGCAGAACTTCCACAGCTCGCGCGCCGAGCGCGTGTAGCGGTGGATCAGATCGTCGAGATCGAACGCGTCGATCGCGCCCGCGTCGAGCTGCTCGAAGCCTTCGCGCACATGCGCCAGCAAGGCGCGCAGCTGCGCGTCGTGATAGGCAGCGATCGTCTTCCTGGCCTCACGGCGGCGGGCGCGCTCACCGCCCTGGGTTTCAGCCTTCTCCGTGGTCACCGCCGCCACAGCCTACGGCGTCGTCGCGCGGCTCTGTCTCGCGCGCTTCGGCTCGCTGACAAGATTCACCCGCCTTCGCTGGATCGCGCGTGCTACCCCGCCAGCGTGGCGGGGTAAGTGGCGGTGTAAAGGGGCTCGGCGGCGGTGAGGTGGGGACACGATCGCGCAAGAACCGAGAAGAGGATGTCGTCGACTCCTGCGCGGACATCTGCATACGCGCGCAGCGGAGATCGTCAGCCACTCTCGGTGATCGTGGGGTTCCGAGCGAGACACTCTCGGTGCAGGGCGCCACGCTCGCCTCGTTTCAGACCGTCAGCGAGGGCTATGACAGCATTCCTCTCAGTGTGAGCTGCTCATCACACGCCGGCAAGGACGATCTGGCGTCGTCTGTGAGTCGGACTGGCTGACCCGCTACGATCCGCCACTCTGGCGACCCCGCCCACGCTGGCCCGGCCGCCTCGGCTACGATCCCTCCCTACACAATCGGCCCGGAGAAAACGCAGTGTTGAACAGCCATCGTTTCGAGAACCTGCCCGACGGATTACGCGAGATCTTGCCGTTGATCGTGATGGTGTTCGGGATCGCGATCCCGGTCGTGCTGGTGATTGCCGCCGGGCACGGCGGCGCGACGTTCGTGCTGGTGCTCGCCGTCATCGCGATGGTGATCGTGGGTGGAGCGACGATGTGGTTCATGAACGCGATCACCTCCGACCCCACCGAGCAGCAGAACGCGCTCGGCGAGCGCGAGCAGCACCCGCACGCGTGAGGTCGCGTAGGGCTCGCGCTCGCGCCGCTTGCTGCGGCCGGGGCCGATGGCTGGCGCGGCGGCGCGCGCTCCCGGCCCGGGACGACTGGACACGATGGAAACACGCGTAGCGTTCGTCGCCGGTGGCGCGCGGGGCATCGGTCGGGCGATCGCGCTGGCGCTCGCCCGCGACGGGCGTGCGGTGGCGGTCGGCGATCTGCTCGTCGAGCAGGCCGTCGAGGTGGCCGGCGAGATCCAGGCGGGCGCGGGTGGCGGCTCGGCCGGCGGTTCGAGGGACGGCGATGGTGGATCGCTCGGCGAGAACGCCGGCTCGGCGCCTCGCGCCATGGGGCTCGCCCTGGACGTGACCGACTCGAGTTCGGTCAGTGCGGCGGTCGCACGTGCGCAGGACGAGCTGGGTCCGATCGACGTGCTCGTCAACTGCGCCGGCTGGGATGAGCTGCGCCCGTTCGTCGACACCGGCGAAGAGTTCTGGCGGCGGGCGATCGCGATCAACCTCGAAGGGGCGCTGCGCACGACCCATGCCGTCCTCGGCGGGATGTCAGAGCGCGGCTGGGGGCGGATCGTGAACGTCGCCTCCGACGCCGCGCGCGTGGGCTCATCCGGCGAGGCGGTGTATGCCGCGGCCAAGGCCGGGGTCGTCGCCTTCACCAAGACGATCGCCCGCGAATCCGCGCGGCGGGGGGTCACCGCCAACGTTGTCTGCCCCGGCCCGACGGACACCGCGCTGCTGCGGGGCATGGCCGCGTCCGCGCCGGACGCGCAGCGCTTGGTGGGAGCGCTCGAGCGCGCGGTGCCGATGCGCCGCCTGGGCACGCCTGAGGACATCGCCCCCGCCGTCGCGTTCCTGGCGGGCGAGGACGCCGGCTATATCACCGGCCAGACGCTGTCGGTCAGCGGCGGGCTGACGATGGCCTGATGGACTTCGCTTTCACAGACGAGCAGCGGGCGTTCCGCGACTCCGTCGCGGCGTTCGCCCGCGATCGTCTCGCCCCCGACTACGCAACCGCCGACCGGCGCGGCGCTTTTCGCGAGGGGCTGGTCGCGGAGATGGCGGAGGTCGGGCTGGTCGGCCTGCGCATCCCGGTCGAGTACGGCGGACAGGGCGCGGACACGCTGACGACGGGGATCGCGCTCGAGCAGATCTCGCGCGCGGACATCAACGCCGCCTACCTGACGTTTCTGCCCTCGCTGGTGGCCGAGGTGCTCACAAGCGCCGCGGACCCCGCTCAGCGCGAGCGCTGGCTGGGAGCGATCGCCTCCGGTGGGCAGCTGCCGTGCTTCTGCCTGACCGAGCCCGAGCACGGATCGGACGCGGCGAGCCTCAGCCTGCGCGCCGAGCGCGAGGAGGCGGGCTGGCGGCTGACCGGTGAGAAGACCTCGATCTCGCTGGGCGCGAGCGCCGACACCGCGCTCGTGTTCGCCCGCACCGACCCCCGGCAGCAGGGCGCGGGCGCGCGTGGGATCAGCGCGTTCTATGTCGAGCTCGACGATCGCCATGTGCAGCGCGCGCCGTTCAGCGACCTCGGCGAGCGCGCGATCGGCCGCGCCTCGCTGGCGTTCGACGGGCATCCCGTGCCGGCCGATGCGATGGTGGGCGGCGAGGGGGAGGGGTTCGTCAGGTGCATGCACGGCTTCGATTGCTCGCGGGCGTGGATCGCGCTGATGTGCATCGGCTGTGCCCAGCAGTCCCTGGAGGAGGCGATCGCCTACGCGCGCGAGCGCCAAGCGTTCGGTCGCCCGATCTCCACGCGGCAGTCGGTCGCGTTTCCGCTCGTCGAGCTCTCCGCCCAGCTGCAGGGCGCGAGGCTGCTGGCCTACGAAGCGCTGTGGCGTCGCGACTGCGGCGAAGGCCACGCACTGCAAGCCAACATGGTCAAGTGGTGGGCCCCGCGTCTGGCCACGCAGGTCTGCCACCAGGCGCTGCTCACGTTCGGCCACGCCGCCTACTCCGACGAGCTGCCCCAGGCCCAGCGTCTGCGCGACGTGATCGGCCTGGAGATCGGCGACGGCACCGCCCAGATCGCCTCGCTGGTAGCCGCTCGGCATCTGTTCGGGCGGGAGTTTGCGCCCTAAAGCTCCGGCAGCTTCTGACGCAGCGTGAGCACGGGCGCGAACAGGTCTCCGCGCTCTCGCACCCGCCGCAGCACCTCGCCCGGCCCCAGCTGTAGTGGCGCCGCATCGCCCGAGTCGCGGCAGACCCGCACCTCATCCCAGTCAAGCGGCGCTGAGACCCGGGGGGTGGGGGTCGCGCGCAGCGAATACACCGACACGGTTGTCTTGTGCTCGTCGTTCTGGCTCCAGTCGATCAGCACGCGTCCGCCGCGGCGGGACTTGGTCATGGTCGCGGTCACGAGCTTGGGGTGGCGCTGGGCGAGCAGTTCGGCCACGGCGCGGGCGAACGGCTTGGTCTGCTCGTACTTGGTCTGATCGTGTGTTGAACGCGCGTGCGCGCGTGCGCGTTCGCGCGCGGGCGCGTTAACGTCGTTCAGCGGCACGTACACCTGCATGCCCTTCACGCCCGAAGCCTTGGCCAGCGCCGTCAGGCCGAGCTCAGCGAGCATGTCGCGGATGTGCAGCGCAACCTCACAGCACTCGACGATCCCCGCGCCCGCGCCCGGGTCGAGATCGAACGCCACCACCGTCGGGCGCGTGAGCGTGCGCGCCAGCGACAGCGAGGGGTGCAGCTCGAGCGCCGCCAGGTTGGCCAGCCACACGAGCGTCGGCAGGTCCTGGCAGGTGCAGTAGTCGATCGCCCGGCCCGACCGCTCGCTGTCTACCGTCACCGTCTGCACCCACTCGGGCCGGTGGCTCGGGCACTGCTTCTCGTAGAAGTGCTCGCCCTGCACGCCGTCGGGGTAGCGCTTGAGCGTGAGCGGGCGGTCGCGCAGGTGAGCGAGCAGGACCGGGGCGATACGGGAGTAGTAGCCGATCGCGTCGCCCTTCGTGAATCCCGTCTGCGGGTAGAAGACCTTGTCGAGGTTGGTCAGGCGCAGCGTGCGACCCTCGACGTCGACCTCGACGCCGCCCCGCACGCGGCGCGTGGCCTCAAACGGGTTGGGGATCGCGTCGACCGGCGAGCCGGGTTCAGCCGCGCCTGCGAGTCGAGCTGGCGGCTGGGCCGTCTCGCGCACGACCTCTGCGGTCGGCTTGTCCTCGCGCAGGCCCTTGTATGAGGCCTGGCGCAGCTGCCCGGCCTGCGTCCACTCGCTGAACTCGACCTCGCACACGAGCTGCGGCTCCACGTAGTGCGTGCCGCGCGGTGGCTGGCGCCCTGAGAATGGAGACTTCGCGCGCGCGAGTCCCGCGAGCAGCCCTTCCAGGCGCGCGAGCTCGCGCTCGTCCCAACCCGTGCCGACCTGACCCGCGTAGCGCAGCCCGCCGTGGGCGTTTGGCGGGGCGTCGTGCGACACGCCCTCGTCCCGGCCACGCACGCCCTCGTCCCGGCCGTGCGTGTCCTGCTCGCCCTCGGCGTACACCCCGACATCCAGTGCGCCGAGTCGCCCGGTCCGCCCACGCAGGCCCTCGTGCCAGCCGCCGATAACGACCTCCTGGCGGTTGTGGTGCTTGACCTTCAGCCACGTCTCCGTGCGCCCGCCGGGCACGTAGCGCGAATCCAGGCGCTTGGCCACCACGCCCTCCAACCCCTGCTCGCGGGTGGCCCTAAGCAGCGATCGGCCCTCGCCGGGGCCGGCGTGGTAGGGGGGCGTGCGCCAGTGCTCGCCGTTCAGGTCGAGCTCGTCCAGCCGTGCGCGACGCTCGGCGTAGGGCAGCTCCATCAGGTTGTGCCCGTCCAGCCACAGCAGGTCGAAGATCACGTAGGTCACCGGGGTCATGCGCGCCAGGCGCCGCACGGCCGCAGGGCTGCGCTGGTGCATGCGCGGCTGCAGCGCCTCAAAGCTCGGCCGCCCGTATGCGTCGAACGCGATGATCTCTCCGTCGAGCATCGCCGCGTGGCTCCCCAGCGCTTGGTGCAGTCCGTCCAGCTCCGGGTAGGCCGCGGTCACCTCGTTGCCGTTGCGGCTGATCAGTCGCAGCCCCCCACGTTGGGGCATCTGCGCGCGCGTGCGCGACCCCGATTGCGCCTGCGATCCCGGTTTCGACTCCGATCCGGATCCCGCGTGCCACTCCGGCTCTGACCGCGCGATCACCCGTACCCCGTCCCACTTGACCTCATATGCCCAGCGATTCTCCTTGCCGGCCGGCAGCACCGACAGCCGCGCGAGCATCGGTAGGACGAAGTCGGGCATCTCTTGTGGGTCTGCCGATTTTGAAGTCGTATCGCCCATCGAATCCCTAAAGTTAGTCGCGCCATGGCAGCCAACGGCGCAAGTGGTGGTCAGTCGCGCAACCTGATCCTCGCGGCGATGATCTTCGCGGTGTCGATGACGTTCATCGACCAGACGATCGTCTCGATCGCCGCGCCCCAGATCCAGCGCGAGCTGCACCTGACGAGCACCGGCGTGCAGTGGGCGATCAACGCGTATCTGCTCTCGCTGGCAGCGTTCTTTGCCTACGGCGGGCGGCTGGCCGACACGATGGGCCACCGCCGCATGGTCACGCTCGGCGTGATCGTGTTCGCCGCCGCCTCGGCCATGTGCGGGCTCACCCCCAAAGGCGGGATCGCGCAGGCGTGGATCGTGTGCTTCCGCGCGATCCAGGGCCTTGGCGGGGCGATCATGTTCCCGGCGGCGCTGGCGATCGTCGTGCAGACGTTCGAGCTGCGCCAGCGCGGGCGGGCGCTGGCGATCTTCTTCGGGCTCGCCGGCGGGCTGACCGCGATCGGGCCGATCCTCGGCGGATATCTCACGGAGTGGACTTGGCGGGCGATCTTCTGGGTGAACATCCCCGTCGCCCTGATCGCGCTGGCGCTGATCGTGATCTCCCGCCCGGTCACCGACTACCGTCGCGAACCGATCGACTATCGCGGGCTGGGGCTGATCGCCGGGGGCGTCGCGCTCAGCGTGTTCGGGTTCCAGCAGTCGTTCACGTGGGGCTGGAGCGACCCGCTGGTCGGTCTGTGCATCGCTGCCGGACTACTGCTGCTGGTCGTGTTCTACCGCGTGGAGATGCGCACCGAGCACCCGTTGATCGAAGTGCGCATCTTCCGCATCCGCCCGTTCCTGGTGGAGAACATGGTGCTCGGTATCACGATGCTCGTGTTCGTGCCGGTGTTCTTCTTCTCCAGCGAGTACGCCCAGGTCGCGCTCGGCAAGTCCCCGTCGCAAGCGGGGCTGTTCCTGCTGTATTTCTTCATCGGCTTTGTCATCGCCGCGCAGATCGGCGGGCGCATGCTCGACCGCGAAGGCGCCAAGCGCCCGGTCGTGATCGGCTGCGTGCTCGGCGCGATCGGCTTCTGGCTGTGGGGCGGGGAAGTTACGAGCCTCAGTTTCAACGCCCAGCAGTGGTACATCATCATGGCCGGCGCCGGCATGGGCTTCATGCTCGGCCCGGCCTCGACCGACGCGGTCAACCGCGCGTCGCGACTCTCTTACGGCGAGGCGACCGGCATCACCCAGACCGTGCGCAACTACGCCGCCGCGCTCGGGCTGGCCGTGCTCGGCACGCTGCTCACCTCCCAGCTGCGCTCGCACGTGACCCACTCGCTGCTCGCCCAGCGCGTGCCCGCCACCCGCGCGCACGCGATCGCCGCGAGCATCGCCTCCCAATCGCAGGGCTCGGGCAGCGGCAGCGTCGCCTCGATCCCGCACTTCATCCGCGTCGACTTCGCGCTGGCCACTCGCTCGGTGCTGTATGCGATGGCGATCATCATGGCCGCCGCCGCGGTCGTCGCGATCGCAGGGCTGCACGCCGGCGCGCAGGAGGAGACGGTGGCAGAGACGGAGACGGGCGAGGCGCCGTCCGTGCCGCCGGCCGAGCCCTCCGCGCAGGCCGGTCCTCAGGCGGCCAGCAGCCCGGTGGAGTAGCCTGCGCTCAGTGACCGTGCCGATCCCGACGACGCATGCCTGACGCGCGGGGTTCCGCGTCGGCCGACGTGCTGGTCGTGTTCGGCATCACCGGCGATCTCGCGCGCGTGATGACGTTCCGCTCGCTGTACCGCCTGGAGCGCCGTGGGCTGCTGGACTGCCCGATTGTGGGGGTCGCGGTCGATGACTTGACGGTCGACCATCTGCGCGCACACGCGCGGGAATGCATCGAAGGAACGGGCGAGACGATCGACAACGAGGTGTTCGCGCGCTTCGCGGCGCGGCTGTCCTATGTCAGCGGCGACTTCACCGATGCCGCGACCTACGAACGGGTGGGGGCCGCCATCTCCGCGGCTTGCGGTCACGGCCGTGGCGCGGGTGGCGGTGGCGATGCGACGGGCGATGCGGGTGGCGGTGGCGATGCGACGGGCGGCGCGGGTGGCGGTGGTGCCTCCGGCGCGGGCAAGGCGGAGGACACCGGCAAGCCCCATGCCCCCGTGTTCTATCTGGAGATCCCGCCCTCGCTGTTCGGTCCGGTGATCGGCCGGCTCGCCGGGGCGGGTCTCGTCGGCGAGGCCGGGCGGGTGGTCGTGGAGAAGCCGTTCGGCCACGACCTCGCATCCGCCCGGGCGCTTGCCGCCGAAATCCACCAGTACATCCGCGAGGACCAGCTCTACCGGATCGACCATTTTCTCGGCAAGATGGGGACCGACGAGTTCCTGTACCTGCGGTTTGGCAACACGATGATCGAGCCGATCTGGAACCGCAATCACGTCGCGTGCGTGCAGATCACGATGGCCGAGGCCTTCGGCGTCGAGGATCGCGGCCACTTCTACGATCCGGTCGGCGCGCTGCGCGACGTGGTCGTCAACCACCTGATGCAGGTGCTGGCGGTCGCCGCGATGGAGGCGCCCGCCGACCGCGACGCGGAAACGTTCAAGAACGCCAAGTACACGGTGTTCCGCTCGATGCAGGAGGCCGACCCGGACCATTACGTGCGCGGCCAGTACGACGGCTACCGCCAGATCGAGGGCGTCGCGCCCGACTCCCAGACCGAGACCTACGCGGCCATGCGCCTGCACATCGACAACTGGCGCTGGGCGGGCGTGCCGTGGTTCATCCGCACCGGCAAGCGCCTGCCGGTCACCGACACCGAGCTGCGCGTCGTGTTCCGCCACCCGCCCAGGCTGGGGTTCATGGAAGAGGGCCACCGCCGCCCCACGCCCGACCAGCTCGTCGTCAAGCTCGACCCCGCCACTGGCACGCGCATCGTGCTCGACGCCCACCGCGCCGACATTGGCGGGCCGCAGGCGATCACGCTCGACATGGAGTTCTCGCAAGAGGGAGGCGAGGCGCCGACGCCGTACGAGGTGCTGCTCTCAGACGCGATGGCCGGAGACTCGACCAGGTTCACCCGCCAGGACGCGATCGAAGAGACCTGGCGCATCTTTCAGCCGCTGCTCGACACGCCCGGGCCGGTCCACGCCTACGCGCCGGACAGCTGGGGACCCGAGGAGGCCGAGCGATTGGTCAAGGGCTACGGCGGCTGGCACGGGCCGTGGATCGCGGCGTAAATACTATAGTAATCAAAAACCAAAAAATATATACCTAACCCCTCTCCTTCACAAGACCTTTACAAACCGATTACACCTCCGGATAAACACAATCCACGCGCGGCCACACACGCGGCCAAAGCATCCACGGCCGGCCACAGCGCCCCCACGATGCCCCAGAGCGCGGCGGCGCCCAGCCCGTTTCCACCGATCGCCGACTACGCGTTCCTGTCCAACTGCCACACCGGCGCGCTGATCGCGCCCGACGGCGCCGTGGACTGGCTGTGCGTGCCCAGGTTCGACGCGCCGAGCGTGTTCGGGACGCTGCTCGACCGTCAGGCCGGCACGTTCCGGTTCGCTCCGTTCGGCATCAACGTGCCCTCCGCGCGGGCGTATGAGCCCGGCACGAACACGCTGCTCACGACCTGGACGACGCCCACGGGCTGGGTCGCGGTGCGCGACGCGCTGACGATCGGGCCAAGGCGCCACACCGACACGGTCACCCCGCACACCAGACCGCCGACCGACGAGGACGCCGAGCACCTGCTCGTGCGCGTGGCGATCTGCCTGGAGGGCGAGGTCGAGGTCGAGCTCACATGCGAACCGGTGTTCGACTACGGGCGCACGCCCGCCACCTGGACGGTTTCAGACGATTGCCACTGCGCGCAGGCGAGCGGTCCCGACGGGGCGGGCGGCGAGATGACGCTGAGGCTGCAGACCGACATGGCCGCCGGGGTGGAGGGCGACTGGGTCAGGGCGCGGCACGTGCTCAAAAAGGGCGAGCAGATCTACTGCGCGCTGTCGTGGGCGGAGGAGTTGCAGGCGCCGGAAAGCATCGACGAAGCCAACGCGCGGCTGGCCACCACCGGGCAGTACTGGCGCGACTGGCTCGGCCGCGCGCGGCTGCCCGACCACCGCTGGCGCGAAGCGATTCAGCGCTCGGCGCTGGCGATCAAGGGCCTGACCTACATGCCCACCGGCGCGACCGTCGCGGCGCTGACGACCTCGCTGCCCGAGACGCCCGGGGGCGAGCGCAACTGGGACTACCGCTACACGTGGCTGCGCGACTCGACGTTCACACTGCAGGCGCTGCACTACCTGAACCTCGACTGGGAGGCCGAGGAGTTCATGCAGTTCGTCGCGGACCTGCAGTGCAACGAGGACGGGGCGCTGCAGATCATGTACGGAATCGACGGCCGCCGCGACCTGAGCGAGTCAACGCGCGACGACCTCTCGGGCTACGCGGGCGCGCGGCCGGTCCGGGTCGGCAACGGCGCTTATGACCAGCGCCAGAACGACGTGTACGGGGCGGCGCTGGATTCGATCCTGCTGCACACGCGCCGCTCTGAACGGCTGCCGCGCAGGCTGTGGCCGATCGTGCAGGCGCAGGCGACATGCGCGACGGCGGTGTGGCGCGAACCCGACCAGGGCATCTGGGAGGCCAGGGGCGCACCCCGGCACTACGTCAGCTCCAAGCTGATGTGCTGGGTGGCGATGGACCGCGCCGCGCACCTGGCGACGATGCGCGGGGACTCGCAGCTGCACGACACGTGGGCGGGCACGGCGCAGGAGATCCGCGAGGACATCCTCGCCCACGGAGTCACCGCCCAGGGCGTGCTGCGCCAGCACTACGACACCGACGCGCTCGACGCCTCGACGCTCCTGGCCGCGCTGTTCGGCTTTTTGCCCGCCGGCGACGAGCGGCTGCGCGCGACCGTGCTGGCGATCGCCGACGACCTCACCGAAGACGGGTTCGTGCTGCGCTACCGCACCGACGAGACCGACGACGGGCTCTCGGGCAAGGAGGGCAGTTTCCTCATCTGCTCGTTCTGGCTGGTCTCGGCGCTCGCGATCGTCGGCGAAGAGCAACGCGCGCGCGATCTGATGGAACGGATGCTGCGCATCGCCTCGCCGCTCGGGCTCTACGCCGAGGAGTTCGACACCGCGACCGGCCGTCACCTCGGCAACTTCCCGCAGGCGTTCTCCCACCTCGCGCTGATCGAGGCGGCCGGGCGGATCATCGTGGCCGAGCGGTTGGCGGAGATCGGCGGGTGAGCCGCGCCCGACCCCGCCGCGCCCTGCCGCCCGACCGCTGCCGCGGGCCGCGTGGGTCTCAATCAGCTTTCGTGCGCGGGCGCGGACTTCTCGTCGTGCCCGCCAAAGCCCTTGCGCATGGCGGACTGCACTTTGCCCGCGTACTCATCCAGGCCCCGGGTGGCAAAGCGCGAGTACAGCGCCGAGGTGAGCACCGGCGCGGGCACGCCCACGTCGATCGCGGCGATCGAGGTCCAGCGGCCCTCGCCCGAATCGGACACGCGCCCGGCGAACTCCGACAGCTGCGGTGAGCGCAGCAGTTGTTCCGCGGTCAGGTCCAGCAGCCACGAGCCGATCACGCTGCCCCGCCGCCATACCTCGGCGACCTCGGTCGTGTCGATGTCGTACTCGTAGTACTCGGGATGCTCCATCGGCGTGGTCTCGGCGTCCTGCTCCTGGGTGTGCAGGCCGGCGTCGGCGGAGTGGATGATCGACAGACCCTCGGCATAGGCGGCCATGATCCCGTACTCGATCCCGTTGTGGACCATCTTCACGAAGTGCCCGGCGCCGTTGGGGCCGCAGTGCAGGTAGCCCTGCTCTGAGGGGCTCGCCTCGCCGCTGCGCCCGGGCGTGCGCGGGGCGGAGTCGACGCCCGGGGCGATCGTCGCGAAGATCGGGCTGAGCCGCTGCACGACCTCGGCCTCGCCACCGATCATCAGGCAGTAGCCGCGCTCCAGCCCCCACACGCCGCCGGAGGTGCCGCAGTCGATGTGGTGGATCCCTTGCTCGCGCAGCTCGTGCGCGTGTCGGATGTCGTCGTGGTAGTGGGTGTTGCCGCCGTCGATGATCGTGTCGCCCGGCTCCATCGCCTGCGCCAGCTCGGCGATCGTTTTGTCGGTGATGTCCCCCGCCGGCACCATCACCCAGGCGGTGCGGGGCGGCTGCAGCTTGGCCACGAAGTCGGCGATCGAGTCGGCGCCCGTCGCGCCGTCGGCCGCCAGCGCGGCGACCGCGTCGGCGCTGACGTCATAGCCCACGCAGCGATGTCCGTCGCGCATCAGCCTGCGCACGATGTTGGCGCCCATTCGCCCCAGTCCCACCATTCCCAGTTGCATCGGTGCGTCAGTGGCCATCGTGCCGGCTCCTTTGTTCGATCTCGTCGGGTCTTCGGTCTGTTCGATTCATTGGATATCAGCTCGCGGGTGCGTCTGCCACACCTCGCAGTGCGCCCCGCCACACCTCGCAGTGTGCCCGCCGTGCCTGTGCGGTGCGTTGCGGTGCGCCTCCGGTGCGCCCGCGGGACTGGTACCGTGATCTTCAATGCCGATCATGCCACGCAGTGCTCGGCGTGTGGTGATTGTCGGAGGTGGGTTCGGCGGGCTGACCGCCGCGCGCGAGCTGCGGCGCGCCGATGTGCAGGTGACGCTCGTGGACCCGACGAGCCACCATCTGTTCCAGCCGCTGCTCTACCAGCTGGCCTGCGGCGGTCTGTCACCGGGCGAGTGCGCCACGCCGATCCGCGCCGCGGTCAAGCGCGCATCCAACACGACCGTGCTGATGGCCCGCGCCACCGACGTCGATACAGAGCGCCGCCAGGTCGTGCTCGACCGGGGCGAGCGCCTGGACTACGACAGCCTGATCGTGGCCTGCGGCGCGCAGACCTCCTACTTCGGCAACGATCGCTGGCGCGAGGTGTCATACGGCCTGAAGACGCTCACCGACGCCGTCGCCCTGCGCAACCGCATCTACGGCTGCTTCGAGGAGGCCGAGCGCTGCACTGACCCGGCCGAGCGCGCGCAGTGGCTGACGTTTGTCGTGATCGGCGGCGGCCCGACCGGGGTGGAGCTCGCGGGCGATCTGGCGATCGTCGCCAGGCACACGATGCGGGGGTACTTCAAGCGCATCGACCCGCGCGATCAGGTGCGGGTGATCCTGCTCGACGCCGGCACGCGTGTGACCGCGGCATTCAGCGAGCGCCTGTCCGCCAAGGTCGCGCGCTATCTGGGCGAGCTCGGGGTGAGCGTGCGCGAGGGCGCCCGCGTGACCGCGATCGACGAGCGCGGCGTTACCGTCCAGGTCAGCGGCGATGATGGCGCGGTGGAGCGCACGACGCAGACCGGCACGACGCGCACGGATGCGGGCGTGAGGCCTGGCGATGCGACCGAAGCGCGCGCGACGCAGACCGGCGGCGCACGGGCGAGCTCGACGCAGGAGCGGATCGAAGCGCGCACCGCGATCTGGGCCGCGGGCGTGCAGGCGGCGCCGTTCGCAGCCACCCTGGCTCGGGCGACTGGTGCGCAGAGCGACCGCGCGGGGCGCATCCAGACCCAGCCGGACCTGACCGTGCCCGGCCATCCGGAGATCTCGGCGATCGGCGATGCCACCGCGCTGGCGGGGGCGGATGGGAGGCTGCTGCCGGGACTGGCGACTGTTGCGATCCAGCAGGCACGCCATGTGGCGAAGGCGATCCGGAGCGGCGCGCCCGGCGCGAGCAAGCCGTTTCGATATTTCGACAAGGGCGCGCTGGCCGTTGTCGGGCGCGGCAAGGCGGTGTGCGAGATCCGTGGCCACGAGCTGTCGGGGCGCCCGGCGTTCTTCACGTACCTGACGGTCCACATGTACTACCTGTCAGGCGGCGGGCCGGGACACCGGTTGAAGGTGCTGATCGACTGGATCAGCGCGCGCGTGGGCGAGCCCCAGGACCAGGTGATCGACGGCGAGCTGTCCTCGATCGAGCACGGCCAGATCCCGTTCCAGGCCGGGATCGGCGGGGGCGGTGCTGGGGGGGCGGCAGCCGGGGGGCTCGGGACCGGCGGCGCGGCTGCCGAGGAGCGGCCGATGAAGGCCGGGGTGATGAAGACGGGCGCCGGGGGGGCCGGGCGATGAATGGGCTCGTGCTTGCGCTGAAGACCGTCGACCTCGCGCGCATCCAGTTCGCGATGACCTCGATCTACCACTTCCTGTTCGTGCCACTCACGCTCGGTCTCGCGCCGATCGTGGCGGGGATGCAGACGGTGTGGCACCGCACCAAAGACGAGCATTGGCTGCGCCTGACCCGGTTCTTCGGCACGCTGATGCTGATCAACTTCGCCGTCGGCGTCGTCACGGGGCTCGTGCAGGAGTTCGAGTTCGGGATGAACTGGTCGGTGTACTCCAAGTACGTCGGCGACGTGTTCGGCGCACCGCTGGCGATGGAGGGCCTCGCCGCGTTCTTCCTGGAGTCGGCGTTTCTGGGGCTGTGGATCTTCGGCTGGGGGCGGCTGAAGCCGCGCGTACACCTCGCGACAATCTGGCTGGTGGCGGGCGGGACGTGGCTGTCGGCCTATTTCATCCTCGTCGCCAACTCGTGGATGCAGCACCCCGTCGGCTACCGGCTCGTGCATGGCCACGCCGAACTGACGAGCGTGGGGGCGCTCTTGAGCAACAACTTCGCGATCAAAGCCCTCATGCACACGCTGCTCGTCGGGCTGAGCACCGCAGCGATGCTGGTGCTGGGCGTCGCCTGCTGGCACCTGCTGCGCGGGCGCAACACCGAGCTGTTCCGCCGCGCCGCCGCGGTCGCGCTGATCGTGGCGGTGCCGGTCACGTTCGTGAACCTGATCGTCGGCAGCGAGTTCGGGGTCGTGACCGAGCACGACCAGCCGATGAAGATCGCCGCGGCCGAGGCGCTGTGGAACACCGAACAGCCAGCCTCGTTCTCGCTGTTTCAGATCGGGGGGTTCTCGGCCGCGGACCCGACGCCGTCGTTTCAGATCGCGATCCCCGGCATGCTGTCGTTCCTGGCCACCAACTCCTTTCACGCCGCCGTCCCAGGGTTGAACCAGCTGCAGGCCAAGGCCCAGGCCGAACACGGCCCGGGTACGTACACCCCACCGGTGGAGGCGGTCTACTGGTCGATGCGCGTGATGGCCTATCTCGGTGGGCTGATGTTCCTGATCGCCGCGCTCGGCGCGTGGCTGTACCGCAAGGGGAGGCTCGAGTCCAGTCGCTGGTTTTTGCGCACGGCGATCGCCGCGATCGCGTTTCCCTTCATCGCCGCCACCGCGGGCTGGGTGCTGACCGAGGTCGGGCGCCAGCCGTGGATCGTGCAGAGCCTGCTGAAGACCGCCGAAGCCAACTCGCCGAATGTGTCCTCGGCGATGCTCGCCATCACGATCGCCGGGTTCGCGCTGCTGTACGTCGTGCTGGGGGCCGTCGACTTCGTGCTGATGCGCCGTTACGCCCGCACCGACCCGCCGGAGATCGAGGCGGGTACGGGCGAGGCCGGTGGCGGCGGGGCCGAACCGGCGGGCGGCGGGGCGCTGGTGTTGAGCTACTGATGTCCGGCGACGGGTCCATCCGCCTGCTGCTGGCCGACGTCGACGGCACGCTGGTCACCCCCGCGAAGGAACTGACAGACGCGGCGATCGCGGCCGTGCGTGAGCTGGACGAAGCCGGGATCGCGTTCGCGCTGACGAGCGGCCGCCCGCCGCGGGGGATGCAGATGCTGGTCGAGCCGTTGCGGGTGCGCACGCCCACCGCGGCGTTCAACGGGGGCGTGATCGTGGCCCCCGACATGACCGTGCTCGAGCAGCGCACGATCCCCGATCGCCTGCTCGGACCGGTGTTTGAGCTGCTGAGCTCGCATGGCCTGGACGTGTGGGCCTATGCGGGGTCTGACTGGTATGTGCAGAACCCCGACGGCCCGCACGTCGACCGTGAGGCGGCCACCGTGCAGTTCCCGCCAACCGTGCGCGCCGACTATGACGGGCTGAGCGACGTCGCCAAGGTGGTCGGCGTCAGCGACGACCACGACGCGGTCGCGCGGGCGGCGCAGGCGGCGCGCGAGCAGTTCGGCGACCACGTCTCCGCGGCCTGCTCGCAGCCCTACTACGTCGACGTTACCCATCCCCAGGCCAACAAGGGCAGCGTCGTCGAGTACCTGTCGGCCCATCTGGACGTTCCCTCAGAGCAGATCGCCACGATCGGGGACATGCCCAACGACGTTCTCATGTTCGCCCGCTCGGGGTTGTCGATCGCGATGGGCAACGCCGACCGCGAGGTCCAGCGCGCGGCGCGGCGGGTCACCGGCCCCAACGATCGCGACGGGTTCGCGCAGGCGGTGCGGCGGTTCGTCTTGCCTGTCGGGCGGCGCGGGCCAGAGGGCGTTGTGAAGTGAATGTAAAGGCGGGTGGTGTGAGGTGCTCTTTTTGAGTTTTGGTAACCATCGTATTTGCCTCTAGCGCCGTTGACACTGGCTTGAGGGCTTAGATTCTATCTATTGGGACTACGGTTTTATACCATAGTTATCAAAACCCAAAAGTAACTATTTAGGTCGTGCTGGTCGCGCTCGTTAGGCGGAAGTTTTTGAGGACCTGAGGCCTGATCGCCCGTGGTTGCGGGGATCGGGCTTTCTTTTGGTGGGTTTATGTAGACACTAACCTTGGTTGTTTCCGTCCGATGAGTATGGCATGATGTGCGTATGCCAAAGAGAACGGGTGCGGTGCATGTGGCGACGACTCGTCGCCACTACAAGGGCAAGGAGTACGAAACCACGCTGTTGCGCCGCTCCTACCGTAAGGACGGGAAGGTCCGTAACGAAACGGTCGGCAACCTCTCGCACCTGCCACCCCACGTGATCGACGGGATTCGCGCGATGCTCGCCGGCAAGGTGCTTGTGGATCTCGATCGGGAGCTCCAGATCGAGCGTTCGCTGCCCCACGGTCACGTCGCCGCGGTGCTCGGTGTGCTGCGAGCGCTCGACGTGGAGCGGTTGATCGGCCGTGAGCGTTGCCGTGAGCGTGACCTGGTGGTCGCGATGATCGTCCAGCGCGTGATCGGCCCGGGCTCAAAGCTCTCCGCGACACGGCGCTTTGGTGTGAGCACGCTCGCGCAGGAGCTGGATCTCGGCGAGGTGAAGGAGGCCGAGCTCCTCTTTGCGATGGACTGGCTCTCCGAGCGTCAGGAACGGATCGAGAAGACGCTCGCTCACCGGCATCTCTCCCGGGATGGCTTCGTGCTTTATGACCTGTCATCGAGCTATGTGGAGGGACGCTGCTGTCCGTTGGCCAAGCTCGGCTACAGCCGTGACGGCAGGAAAGGCACCCAGCAGGTCAACTACGGCCTGATCTGTTCCCCGGAGGGCCGGCCTGTCGCCGTCCACGCATTCGACGGTTCGACCACCGACTCAAAGACGTTGCCAGACGCCCTCCAGAGCGTCACCGAGCGCTTCGCGATCAAGGATGTGGTGCTCGTCGGTGACCGCGGGATGATCACCCAGGCGCACGCCCAAACATTCAAGGAGAACTGTGTCGGTTTCATCAGCGCGCTAAAGAGCGCGCAGATCCGTACGCTCATCAACACGGGGGACATTCAGCTATCGCTGTTTGATGAATCAAACCTCGCGGAGATCTCCTGCGAGAAGTTCGACGGAGAGCGCCTGATCGTTTGCCGCAACCCCGCGGTCGCCGCGCAGCGCGCCAGAAAGCGCCAAGAGTTGCTCGCCGCGACCGAAGCCGAGCTTCAGAAGGTCAAACGGATGGTTGACGGTCCGCGTGGTTCCCTGCGCAAAGCAGACGCGGGTCAGATCGGGACACGCGCCGGCAAGATCGTCAACAAGTACAAGGTCTCAAAGCACTTCGAGCTTCACATCGCTGACGGCGCGTTCGCCTTCGAGCGCAAGCATCAGCAGATCGAGGAAGAGGCCGCCCTGGACGGGCTCTACGTGATCCGCACTACCTGCCCGGCCGAGCAGCTCTCAAGCCAGGCCGCGGTCCGTGCCTACAAGCAGCTGAAGATGGCCGAGCGAGCGTTCCGGACGATGAAGGACACCCTCCAGATCCGTCCCATCCACCACCACCTCGAGACCAGGGTCCGCGCACACATCTTCCTATGCATGCTTGCCTACTACGTCACCTTCGAGCTCGCCGGGCGCCTGACCCCCATGCTCTTTACCGACCAGGCGCCACTCGTTCCCGCGGACCCCGTCGCGCCCGCGCGGCGCTCAAAAGCCGCCAAAGCCAAGGCCGCCAGCGCCGCGACCGAGGATGGGCATCCAGCCTCAAACCTGCCCGACCTGCTCGCTGAGCTTGGCACCATTGCCCGCAACGAGATCCGCATCGGAGAGACCGAAAACACCTTCACGCGCCTCACCAAGCCCACACCGCTGCAAGCCAGAGCACTGGATCTACTCGACGTCAAGCTCGCCGCGTAGACAGAACCCCGCCACCCCAAACACAGCCAAACCCCCGCCACCCCACAGAACTCAACGGCCCGGACACAAAAACTTCCGGTTAGGGTTGCGCGCGGGTTCGGGTGTGGGCGGGTGGTCTTGGAGGGGGTCGGCGTGAGCAGGGTTCCGCCTGGTTGCAGGGAATCTTGCGGGCATGGCCGATGCAGGGCAGCGTGCAGGGCGGGTTAGCCGTGAGGAGCTTGAAGCCCGGATCGCCGAGCAGGATGCGGTGATCGTGGCACTGATGGCTGAGAACGCCGAAGTGAGGGCCCAGGTCGCGGAGTTGCAGGCCAGGCTGGATCAGAACTCCAGGAACTCGAGCAAGCCGCCGTCCTCCGACGGCTATGGGAAGCCTTCGCCTGAGAAGCGCAGCCTGCGGGAGCGCTCGGGGCGAGGACCGGGCGGGCAGGAGGGCCATGAGGGCGCGCACTTGGAGCGCGTAGAGGTTCCCGACCGGCAGATCCCTCACGAGCCCGATCTCTGTGAGGGCTGTGGGCGTGATCTGGCTGACGGGGAAGAGCTTGCGGGCGGGGAGTCTCGTCAGGTTTTCGACATCCCTGAGAAGCTCGCGCTGGAAGTGATCGAGCACCTCGCAAAGCGCAGGCGCTGCGCGCACTGCGGGCGCGTGAATGAGGGGCGCTTCCCCGAGGACGTTCTCGCTCCCGTCGGGTACGGGTGCAACCTGCGCGCGTTCGGGGTCTACCTGATCGTCTTCCAGCACCTGCCCTACGATCGCGCTCGCAAGCTGATCTGTGACCTCATCGGGGCGCAGGTATCGACCGCCACGCTGTGCTCGTGGGTGGGCAGGGCAGCTGCGGGCCTCACCGATTTCGATGAGCAGTTGCGCGGCCTGCTCGCAGATCAGCCGGTCGTGCATTATGACGAGACTGGATTGCGGATCGCCGAGCGACTGGGCTGGGTGCACTGCGCTTCCACCGAGACGCTGACGCGCTACACCGCTCACGCCAAGCGCGGTATCGAGGCGATGGATGACGCCGGGGTGCTCCCCAAGTTTCAGGGCACCGCGGTGCACGACGGCTACGCGTCCTACCGCAACTACGAGCAGGCCACACACGCTCTGTGCGGCGCTCACCACCTGCGGGAGCTGATCGCCGCGCAGGAAGCCGGCCAGGCGTGGGCCTCGGGCATGGGCTGCCTACTGCTGGATATGAAGGAGCTGGTCGATGACGCCAAGGATCACGCCCGCAAGCGGCTGGGCGAGATCGCGCTCGGAGAACTTCACCGCAGCTACCGCGCCGTGATCGCTTCAGGCTATGAGGAGAACCCCGGCCTGGCGCAAACCGCCGGGAAGCGGATCAAGCGCTCAAAGGCGCAGAACCTGCTGCTCAGACTCGATCAGCGCGAGCGCGAAGCGACCCTCTTCGCGCACGACTTCTCCGTACCTTTCACCAATAACGTCTGTGAGGCTGATCTTCGCATGGTGAAGCTTCAGCAGAAGATCTCTGGGTGCTTTCGCACGATGGAGGGCGCGCAGCGCTACCTGACGGTCCGCTCCTACATCTCCACCGCCAGAAAGCAGGGCCAGGACACCCTCGGTGTGCTCAGCGCGCTGGCGCGGGGCACGCCCTGGCTGCCGGCCGCCGGGGAAACCTGATCTGGCGCCGTCCACTGCGGCGGCGATAATCGCGGGGAATGAGCAAGCGCTCCCGTCGCAATAGATCCGGGCGTCAGTTGCCATCGGGCGCGGGTGCCAGCTCCCCGCCGCCGCGCGAGGATCCGCCCCAGACGCCCGCTTGGCCCGAGCGGCTGCTGCTCGACCAGATCGCGGCCGGGGCACTCGATGAGCACCTGACAGCGCTCAACGACGCGATCCACGCGCGTCTTGACCTGCTGGAGACGGTCAACTCCGCCAAGGCGCTCGCGATGCTCACAGTCGGCGACCGCGTCCGCTTCAGCGAGCGCACCAAACCTCAATATCTGCGCGGCGTGCACGGCGTCGTGACCGAGCTCGACGAGCACACCGCCACCGTTTGTGTGCACCAGCCCGTCGGCCGGTTCTCAAACGGCGAGATCTGCCAATGCCCACCACTGCTTTTGGAACGCCTGCACCCAGCCGCCTGATTACGAGAGGAGCCCGATGAGCCCAGCCCGCCAAGCCGACCCCGAGCTCGACAGCCTGATCGAGGAAATCACCATCGACGCATACGACGAGGACGAGCAACTGATGGGCTTCGAGAACGCCTTCGACGAGGCGAACTTCCCCTGCCCAGGCACCGTCGTCGGCGAGGACATCGAAGTGCTCTCGGCCACCACGGCTAACAACCGCCGCGAGCTGATCGCCATCTGCCAACGCAACGGCAAACACTACGAGATCGCCCTACTCGATATCGACATCCACGCCGACCCCACCACCTCACGCCTCCTCGCCGCCTACCGACGCTGGACCGGCACCTGAATAGTTACACCCAAAAAGTGCATACACTGCCCCGCTCTTTCACAAAGGCTTTACACGGGTGGGGTGGGGGCTTCGGCCGTGGTGGGGTCTTCATGCAGACCGCAGCGCTCGGTAACGCCGGATCAGGGCGTTGGTCGAGCTGTCGTGCGCGAGCTCGGGCTCTGACTCGGACGTAAGCTCGGGGATGATCTGCTTGGCCAGCACCTTGCCGAGCTCCACGCCCCACTGATCGAACGAGTCGATCCCCCAGATGACGCCCTGCGTGAACACGCTGTGCTCGTAGCACGCGACCAGCGTCCCGAGCGTATGGGGGTCAAGACGGGTGGCGAGGATCGTGTTTGAGGGACGGTTGCCCTCCATCACGCGGTGGGGCACGACCGCCTCCGGTGTGCCCTGCGCCCGCACCTCCTGCACCGTCTTGCCGAACGCCAGCGCCTGCGCCTGCGCGAACACATTGGACATGAGGATGTCGTGGTGTGAGCCGAGCGGGTTCAGCGTCTGGCCGAAGCCGATCAGATCGCAGGGGATGAGCGTGGTGCCCTGATGAATCAGCTGGTAGAAGGAATGCTGGCCGTTGGTGCCCGGCTCGCCCCAGAAGATGGCGCCGGTGTCGTAGTCGACGTGGGCGCCGTCGAGCGTGACGTGCTTGCCGTTCGACTCCATCGTCAGCTGCTGCAGGTAGGCGGGGAAGCGCTTGAGGTACTGCTCGTATGGCAGCACCGCGCAGGTCTGCGCGCCGAAGAAGTCCCGATACCAAACGGACAGCAGGCCCATCAGCACGGGCAGGTTGTCCTGGGGAGGGGTGTTGCGGAAGTGCTCGTCCATCGCGTGAAAGCCGGCGAGCATCTCCGCGAACCGGTCGGGCCCGATCGCGAGCATCGTCGACAGGCCGATCGCCGAGTCCATCGAGTAGCGCCCACCGACCCAGTCCCAAAAGCCGAACATGTTGTCGGTGTCGATCCCAAACTCGGCCACGCCGGCGGCGTTGGTGGAGACCGCGACGAAGTGCTTGGCGATCGCCGCGTTCTCGTCCCCGCCGCCCCCGTTGCTGCCGCTGTCGCCCCCGTTGCTGCTGCTGCTGCTGCTGCTGCCGCCGCCGACTCCGCTGCCGCCGGCCCCGCTGTCGCGGCCACTTTCGTCGCCCCCAGCGTCCACGCCCAGGCCCGCGAGGACCCACTCCCGTGCGGAGCGCGCGTTGGTCATCGTCTCAAGGGTCGTGAACGTCTTGGAGGACACGATGAACAGGGTCTGTGCCGGATCGAGATCGCGCGTGGCCTCGACGAAGTCGGTCGAGTCGACGTTGGACACGAACCGGAACGTCATGTCTCTTTTCGAGTAGTGGCGCAGCGCCTCATATGCCATCACCGGCCCGAGATCCGACCCGCCGATGCCGATGTTGACCACGTTGCGAATCGGCTGGCCCGTGTGCCCGCGCCACCCCCCCGAGCGGACCCGATCGGCGAACGCGCTCATCCGGTCGAGCACCTCGTGTACCTGTGCGACCACGTCGACGCCGTCGACGATCAGCGAGGCCGAGCGCGGCATGCGCAGCGCGACGTGCAGGACCGAGCGGTTCTCCGAGACGTTGATGCGCTGCCCCGCGAACATCGCCTGCGTGCGCTCGTGCAGCCCCGACTGCTTGGCCAGCGCCTGCAGCAGCTGGAGCGTCTCGTCGGTGACGCGGTTCTTGGAGTAGTCCAGGTACAGCCCCGCGCCCTGCGCGGTCATGCGCTCCCCGCGCGTGGGGTCAGTGGCAAACAGCTCGCGCAGGTGCGTGGGACGGATCTGCTCGAAGTGGGTCTGCAGCGCCGCCCACGCGGGACGCTCGCGCAGCGGGGTAGTGGCGAGGTCCTCGGTCGGGGATGGCTGCGTGTCGCCCGCCACCGTGCAGGCTCCGGACTAGCCCTCTAGCGGGGTGGGAGCGGCCTCGATCACATCGCGGCCCTTGTAGGACCCGCACGTCGTGCACACGCGGTGCGGCAGCTTGGGCTGATGGCACTGCGGGCACAGCTGCGAGCCCGCGGGCACGATTTTGTGCTGCGCGCGGCGCTTGGCCGTACGCGAGTGCGACTGTTTCTGCTTGGGTGTCTGACCGCCTGCCATGAGCCGATAACCCTAGCAGCGGCGCTTCGCTCAGCGCTTTGCCAGCAGTGGGTAGCGCTCGGGATGTTCGATCGAGTCGACGGACAGATCGACATCTAGATCGGGCCAGTACAGATGGCCGGGCCGGGGCGTCTCCAGGCGAACGATCTTCTCGACCGGGGCCAGCTTGAACCACGGGTAGTCATCGAACGGCAGGAACAGCTCTCGCTCGCCGAGCAACAACCAAAACCCGTGCGGCGATATGTTGGTCACCTCAGCTTGCGAAGTGATCGTTCCAGGCATCACGTATCTCCTGCTCGTGCTCCTTCACCGACTGTTCGACCTGACGCAAGTCCGAAGCGCTGAGACCGTAATTTCGTGCCAGCTCGATAGTCGGCTCCAACCAGAACTTCGCCTCGCCATCGGCCGATTGAACATGGACGTGTACACGTGTCTCCTCGCGTGAAAAGAAGAAGAATCGAAAAGGTCCCTGGCGAAATACTGTCGGACTCACCTTCGCATCTTATTCCCTCAGGTGTAGATACCCCGAGCGTGCGGGAGATCATTGAGCGCCGCAGCGGCGAGGAGCTGGCGCTCAACGACCGGTATCTGAACCCGCAGATGGGGCGGATCCTGCGCACGCTGGGGTTCGACAAGACCTGGAGCGGCGGCGAGGGAGCGCACCTGATCGACTCGCACGGCGAGCGCTATCTCGACCTGTTCGGTGGCTACGGCGTGTTCGCGATCGGGCGCTCGCACCCCCGGGCGGTGGCGGCGGTCGAGGAAGTCATGCAGGCGCGCACCGGCAACCTGCCGCAGCTGGGGGTGACGCTGTTGAGTGGTGTGCTTGCCGAGCAACTGCTTGCCCGTGCGCCGGACTCGGTCGGGGCGATGGTGCCCGCCAACACCGGCACCGAGGCGGTCGAGGCGGCGATCAAGATCGCTCGTGCCGCGACCGGGCGCCCGCGGGTTCTGTACGCCGAGCATGCGTTCCACGGGCTGACTTTGGGCTCGCTGTCGCTGAACGGCGACGCGATCTTTCGCGAGGGATTTGGACCTCTGGTGCCTGGCTGCGACTCGGTTCCGTGGGGCGATCTCGACGCGCTGGAGCGGGCGCTCGCGGGCAGTGACGTTGCCGCGTTCGTGGTCGAGCCGATCCAGGGCAAGGGCGTCAACCTCCCCCCGGACGGCTATCTCGCCGGCGCCCAGCGGCTGTGCCGCCAGGCCGGCGCGCTGTTCGTCTGCGACGAGGTCCAGACCGGCCTCGCGCGCACCGGTCGCTTTCTCGCGCTCGAGCACTGGGATCTGCAACCGGACCTGATATGCCTGTCCAAGGCGCTGTCGGGGGGCCTCGTGCCGATCGGCGCCGTGCTCGTCTCGCGCGCGGCGTTTGACCGGGTGTTCGACGGGATGGAGCGCGCCGTCCGTCACGGCTCCACCTTCGGCGGCAACGACCTCGCCGCCGCCGCCGCGCTGGCCACGCTGGCGGTGATCGACGAGGAGCGCTTGATCGAGCGCGCCGAGCGGATGGGGGCGCTGCTGCTGGAGCTGACCCGCCCGCTGGTCGATCGCTACGAGGTCGTGCGCGACGTGCGGGGCCTGGGCCTGATGTGGGGGATCGAGTTCGGCCCACCCGCGGGTGCGGTCGGCCGGCGCATGTGGGAGTCGGTCGAGCGCCGCCAGCCCGGCCTGTTCAGCCAGCTCATCACCGTCCCGTTGTTCCACGAGCACAAGATCTTCTGTCAGGTCGCCGGCCACCGCATGAACGTGATCAAGGCGCTGCCGCCGCTCGTGGTCGAGGAATCGGAGGTCCGCCGCTTCGCCTGCGCGCTCGAGGAGACGGTCGCCCGGGCCGAGCGCTACCCCTCGACGCTGGCCCGTTTCGGCCTGCGCATGGCGCCTCGGGCAGTGGCTCGACATAGGTTGCTCAAACGACGTTAAGGGTCATGCCATGGTAGCTACCAGGCTGAAAACGAGCCCTCTCGAACGACGTTAAGGGTCAATACTATAGTTATCAAACTTGAAAAAGTATATGTCGCGACCCGCTCCTTTACAACCCCTTCACACCCCCGCCGCTACCCTTCCCCGCCGTGACTCTCATCCCCCGAGACGACATCCGCAACGTCGCGATTGTCGCGCACGTCGACCACGGCAAGACCACGCTCGTGGACGCGATGCTGTGGCAGTCGGGCGCGTTCCGCGAGGGCCAGGAGGTCGCCACGCGCGTGATGGACTCGATGGACCTGGAGCGCGAGAAGGGCATCACGATCCTCGCCAAGAACACCTCGCTGCGCTACAACGGCGTCAAGCTCAACATCGTCGACACCCCCGGGCACGCCGACTTCGGCGGCGAGGTCGAGCGCGGGCTGACGATGGTCGACGGGGTGCTGCTGCTGGTCGACGCCTCGGAGGGACCGCTGCCCCAGACCAGGTTTGTGCTGCGCAAGGCGCTGGAGGCAAAGCTGCCCGTGATCCTCGTGATCAACAAGGTCGATCGCCCGGACGCGCGCGTCGCCGAGGTGGTCGACGAGGTGTACGAGCTGTTCCTGGACCTCGACGCGGACGAGAGCCAGATCGAGTTCCCCATCGTCTACACCAACGCCAAGGCCGGCATCGCCTCGCTGCGCTACGACCCCGACACCGAGCCGCTGCCGGCACAGGGCAGCCTCGCGCCGCTGCTCGACCTGCTGCTGGAGCGGATTCCGGCGCCTATGCACGATCCCGAGCACCCACTGCAGGCGCTCGTCACGAACCTCGACGCCTCCCCCTACGTGGGCCGACTCGCAATCTGTCGCGTGCGCAACGGCACGATCAAAAAGGGCCAGCAGATCGCCTGGTGCCGGGCGGACGGCTCGATCCAGAAAGCCCAGGTCGCAGAGCTGTACGTCACAGACGCGCTCAATCGCGTGGACGCGCCCGAGGCCGGCCCGGGGGAAATCATCGCGGTGGCGGGCATCGCGGAGGTCACGATCGGCGAGACGCTGGCCGACCCGCAGGACCCGCGTCCGCTGCCCGTGATCACGGTCGACGAACCGGCGATGTCGATCACGATCGGCGTCAACACCTCGCCGCTGGCGGGGCTTGAGGGTGACAAGATCACCGCGCGCCAGATCCGCGCGCGCCTGGACCAGGAGCTCGTCGGCAACGTGTCGCTGCGGGTCAACGACACGGAGCAGGCGGCCGGGGGGAGGGCGGGCGGGGATCCCACGTCATTTGAGGTGCAGGGCCGCGGTGAGCTGCAGCTCGCGATCCTCGTGGAGATGATGCGCCGCGAGGGGTTCGAGCTGACCGTCGGGCAGCCGCACGTGCTCGAGCGCGAGATCGACGGCAAGCGCAACGAGCCGGTGGAGCGCCTGTCGGTGGACGTGCCCGAGGAGCACGTCGGCACCGTCACCCAGCTGTTGGCGGCGCGCAAAGGGCGGATGGAGCACATGGCAAACCACGGCACCGGCTGGGTGCGGATGGACTATCTGGTGCCGGCGCGCGGGCTGATCGGGTTCAGGACGGAGTTTCTGACCGAGACGCGGGGTACGGGGATCATGCACCACGTGTTCGAGTGTTGGGAGCCGTGGGCGGGCGAGATCATCACGCGCACGACCGGCGCGCTCGTGGCAGATCGCCGCGGGCAGACCGCGACGTACTCGCTGATGACTTTGCAGGAGCGGGGGACGTTGTTTGTCGGACCCGGCGAGGAGGTATACGAAGGGATGATCATCGGCGAGAACGCCCGCGCGGAGGACCTCGACGTGAACCCGTGCAAGGAGAAGCACCTCACGAACATGCGCTCCTCGACCTCCGATGTGCTCGTGCGCCTGGACACCCACCACAAGCCGACGCTGGATGAGGCCCTGGAGTTCGTGCGCAGCGACGAGGCCGTCGAGGTCACCCCGCAGTCGGTGCGCCCGCGCAAGGTGGTGCTGAGCAAAATCGACCGCGCGAAGGCGATCAAAGCGGCGCGCAAGTGAGCGAGATCCGGCTCAGCGGGCTCGTCAAGTCGTTCCATGGGCCCGACGGTCCGATCCACGCGGTGCGCGGCATCGACGTGCAGATCGCGGCCGGTGAGACGCTCGCTTTGTTGGGACCCAACGGGGCGGGCAAGTCGACGACGATCGACATGCTGTTGGGCCTGTTGGAGCCCGACGCCGGCACGGTTTCTGTGTTCGGCCGCCCGCCCCGAGTGGCTGTCGATCAAGGCGCGGTCGGCGCGATGCTGCAGACCGGGGCGCTGATCAAAGATCTGTCCGCGCGTGAGCTGGTTACGATGGTCGCCTCGCTCTATCCGGCGCCTTTGCCGGTCGAGGAGGCGCTCGAGCTGACGGGCACGAAGGAGTTCGCGGGGCAGCGCACCGACAAGCTCTCCGGTGGGCAGACCCAGCGCGTGCGCTGCGCTGTGGCGCTGGTCGCCGACCCGGAGCTGCTCGTGCTGGACGAGCCGACGAGCGCGATGGACGTCGAGGGCCGGCGCTCATTCTGGGCGACGATGCGCGAGTTCGCGGCGCGCGGCAAGACGATCCTGTTCGCTACGCACTACCTCGAGGAGGCCGACGTCTATGCCGACAGAGCCGTCTTGATGGCCCATGGCCGCGTGGTCGCGGATGGGCCGACGAACGAGATCAAGGCGATGGTCGGCACTCGCACCATCCGCGCGACCTTGCCGGGGGTGGAGCTCGATGAGCTCGCCAAGCTGCCGGGGGTCGGCGGTGTGGAACGCCGCGGTGAGGCTGTGAGACTGAGCTGCAGCGACTCAGATGCGTCGATCAGAGCGCTGCTGGCCGAGTACCCCCATGCGCGCGAGATCGAGATCGTGGCGGGAGGACTGGAGGAGGCCTTCCTGGAGTTGACGGGCGAGGGAGCGCCGGGTGAAGCGGGCCAGACGCCGGGCGCTGCCGGTGAAGGATCTGTTGGAGCGAGCTATCCGACTGCGGGAACCGGAGCCTCGTGAGCTCGCTCGTCTACACCCGCTATGAGCTGATCAGGACCCTGCGCAACCGGCGTTTCTTCATCCTGTCGCTCGGGTTTCCGCTGATTCTGTATCTGTTGATCTCGAGCTCCACTCGCCACGTGCACAATCTCGACGGCACCGGACTGCCGGCGTCGCTGTACTTCATGGTCGGCATGGCCTCGTTCGGCACGATGAGCGCGATGCTCTCCTGCGGTGCGCGCATCGCCGCCGAGCGCGCAGTCGGTTGGAATCGCCAGCTGCGCATCACGCCGCTGACCACCCGCAGCTACTTCCGCACGAAGATTCTGACCGCCTATCTGGTGGCGCTGTTGACGCTGATCGTGCTGTATGTCGCCGGATCCTCGATGGGCGTCAGCCTCGAGATTCACCAGTGGCTGGAGATGACCGGCCTGATCCTCGTGGGCCTCATTCCGTTCGCGGCGCTCGGAATCATGCTCGGACATCTGCTCACCCCCGACTCGATCGGGCCGGCGTTGGGCGGTGGCGTGGGCCTGCTCGCGTTGCTCGGCGGGACGTGGTTTCCGATCACCGGCAGCGGCTTTCTGGCCGAACTGGCTCGGCTGCTGCCGTCCTACTGGATCTCCCAGGCCAGCCACGTCGCCCTCGGTGGGCGCCCGTGGGAAGCCAAGGGATGGCTCGTAATCGCCGCCTGGACGGTTGTGTTGAGCCTGCTCGCCGCGCGAGCCTACCGGCGCGACACCGGGCGGGTGTAAAGACGAGGCCCGCGAAGCTCATGCTGCCGTTGCGCCACGCCGAAATGCCATCGATCGCCATACGCAGCACTCGAGACGTTTTTCAGTAGGGTCTCGCCGGTGAGATCGATACGAGCGCTGGTCGCCGCGACCACTATCCTCGCCTTCGCCGCAGCGAGCGGCGCAACCCTCGCCCTCGCCCCGGCTGCGAGCGCCGCCGAAGGCACGGCAACCGTGATCCACTTCACCCCCGAGGGGCTCTCGGCGCTGGAAGGTCAGCTGAAGCACCGCG
>Ga0335075_10002568_pt1 | contig 29084 bp, 24 predicted proteins | sample Lox_Sample_24_FD_206723 | JGI IMG/M metagenome (GOLD analysis project Ga0335075, IMG submission 206723) | Soil microbial communities from Loxahatchee National Wildlife Refuge, Florida, United States - Lox_Sample_2.4 | ecosystem: Environmental > Terrestrial > Soil > Wetlands | place: USA...
CCCACCCGCGACTACCAACCCCGAAACGTCCCCACCGGCCGACCAAAGAAAAAGCCCGACCCCTAAACGTGGGTTCGGACTATTCCGATGTCTTGAGACATCACATGGAGCCGATGACGGGAATCGAACCCGCGTATTCAGCTTGGGAAGCTGATGTTCTGCCATTGAACTACATCGGCGCGGTTGCTTGGGAAGGCTAGCACCCGGCGTCACCTCGTTCATCAACACCGCGAGCCTGAGTCGAGCGGATACGCTCGTCGCGTGCTGCTCTCTGATCGTGACCTCAGGGCCGAAATTGCCGCCGGCCGGTTGGCAATTGACCCCTTCGACGACTCGCTGGTCCAGCCGTCCAGCGTCGACGTTCGCCTCGACAGCCTGTTCCGGGTGTTCAACAACACCCGATACACCCACATCGACCCCGCACAGCAGCAAGACGAGTTGACCAGTCTGGTGGAACCGGTCAACGGAGAACCGTTCGTGCTGCACCCCGGCGAGTTCGTGCTCGGCTCGACGCTGGAGTTGTGCACGCTGCCAGACGACTTGGCGGGCCGGTTGGAGGGCAAATCGTCGCTGGGACGCCTGGGGTTGCTCACCCACTCGACGGCAGGCTTCATCGATCCCGGCTTCAGCGGCCACATCACGCTGGAGCTCTCCAACGTCGCCAATCTGCCGATCACGCTCTGGCCGGGGATGAAGATCGGTCAGCTGTGCATCCTGCGGTTGACCAGTCCCGCCGAGCATCCCTACGGCAGCGCGCGGGCGGGGTCGAAGTATCAGGGTCAGCGCGGACCGACGCCGTCTCGCTCGTACCAAAACTTCATAAGGTCCACTTAACTTCGGCTGTAACGGCGCATAGCCTGCACGGCGATCATTCAGACATAACGCTCGCGCGGTGTTCTCCCTCCGCCTCGAACAGTGACGCGCCAGCGAGATCTGGAGCAGCGATGGACATCGTTCTTGGTGTGTCGATGGCACCCACAGTCGTCCGCACGGTGCTGGTGGAAGGTGAGAACGCCGACGGCGTTACCGTCGACCAAGACGATTTCGCCTTCGTCGGCGACGACGCCGCAGCAACCATGAGTGCGGCCGATCAGGTGATCACGACGATCCTGGGCGCTCGGGAGAGCGCCACGCAGGCTGGTAATGCGTTGACGTCGACCGGCGTGACCTGGACCGACCCGGTGGATGCGGCTGCGCTGCGCGAGGCTATGGCCACCCGCAAGATCGAAAACGTCATGCTGGTTTCGGCGTTCATGGCTGCGGCGGCGCTGGCACAGATGGTGGGCAGCGCTACCGGCAACGCCCACACCGCCCTGCTGTTCGTCGAACCCGACACCGCGACGCTGGCCGTCGTCGACTCCGCCGACGGTTCCATCACCGATGTCCACAAAGAGCTGATTTCCAACGCCGACACCGCGGCGCAACTGACCGCGATGATCGCCGGCCTCGACACGCTGGCTACCCACCCCGAGCACCTGTTCGTCGTCGGCTCCGGCGTGGATATCGCGGCGCTCAAGCCGCAGCTGGAGGCGATGACGACGCTTCCGGTCAGCTCTCCGGAAGAACCCGAGACGGCGCTGGCATGGGGTGCTGCGCTGGCATCGGCCAACGCGCCGCTGTTCGCGTCGTCGACCGCTGCGCTCGCTTACGCGCAAGATCCCGCCACCGGCGCGGTCGATCCCTACGCGGTGTCGCCGGGATACCTTGCGGTGCATGATGTTCCGCCCGGTACCGAGCTAAGTGAAGATGACCTCGCTTATAGCGCCGTCCCGGATGAGGAAGCCGAAGCCTTCACGGCTGCTTTGGATGAGGAAGCCGAACCCAACACCACCGTGCTCGATCTGAGCGACGACCGGCATCGCGAGCGCCGGCCGCTTCTGCTCGTCGGCAGCGTGTTGGCCGTCGTCGTAGTTGCCGCCGTTTTGGCGCTGGAGGTCTCGCTGGCGCTCGGGATCCGGCCGAGTGCTATCGCTTTGCTGCCCCGGCCGCTGCAAAGCCTCCTCGTCCCAACCCAACAGGCTCCCGCGCCTGCCCCGGCCCCGGTGAGCGCGCCGGCGCCGCTGGTCAACCATGTGCAGCCGCCGGCGGGGGCGCACCCACCGGTGAAGGCGCAGCTTCCGGCTCCACCGCCCGCGGCTCCGGCGCTCCCGCCGGTTCCCGCCGCGCCGCCGGTGCCCGTCGCCGTGCCGCGGGCGCCAGTCGTCGCACCCCATGTGCCGGTGATAGTCCCGCTGCCCTTGCCGGTTCCCGCCGGTCCGCCGGCGCCGGTCAATCCGTTTCCTCTACATATGCCGGGGTCTCCGCCAGGCTCGCTGCCGGGGTCGAACCCGCCGGGACACCTGCCGGGGTCGCCCCCGTCGGGGCACTGGCCGGGATCCCCGCCGTCGGGGCACTGGCCGGGATCGCCGCCGGTCAGCGTTCCGTCGCAGCCCGCACCAGTGCACGTCCCGGTGCCGCAGCCGCCAGTACACATGCCGGCACCGGAGCCCCCGATGCAGGCCGTCAGCCCCCAGGCTCCGGTACATGTGAGCCCCCGGGCGCCAATACAATTGCCGGCACCCGACGAGCCTCCGATGCACGCTTCAGCCCCTAACGCACCGGGCATGCCGGGGATGCCGGCTCCTGATGCACCGGGTTTGCCGGGCATGCACGCTCCCGATGCACCGGCGATGCCGGCCCCGGAGGCACCGGGTATGCCGGGTATGCCGGGCATACCGGGTCCCCAAGGTCCACCGGCGATCCCGCAAGGCCCGGGGATCGGTGCGCCTGCTATGCCGGGGCCGTTCGATGATGGTGCCGGCCGCGGCTTTGGCGGGTTCGGCGGCAATCACGAGGGTGCCGGAGGCCCTGGTGGCTTTGGCGGCTTCGGTGGAGGCAACCACGGCTTCGGCGGCTTCGGCGGCTTTGGCGGCGGTGGCTTTGGTGGCGGCCACAGCTTCGGCGGGGGTGGCGGCTTCGGTGGAGGCGGCGGGCACCGCTGAGTTCGTCCACCACGCGCGTTTCGGGGTAATGTCGCGATATGAAGGGTCAGCGGGGGCGACCAACTTCTGACCAGAACTTCATATAGGCCAGCTAACTTCGTTAGTGGTAACGCCGCATCCCGGTGCGGCGATCAATCATGTGGTGGGGAGCCCAGTTGTTGCGCTGCCCATCGCCGTACGTTGGTCAGCTAGCAAACAACATGGAGGAGCGGTGGACACCGTACTTGGTGTGTCGATGGCACCCACGACGGTCCGCATGGTGCTGGTTGAGGGGGAAAACGCCGACGGCGTCACCGTCGATGAGGAGAACTTCGCTGTCGCCGACGGCGAAGACCCGGCAACTTTCAGCGCGCCGGATCAAGTGGTCGCGGCAATTCTGGGCACTCGGGAAGGTGCCGAGGAGGCCGGCTATCAGCTGTTGTCGACGGGTGTGACGTGGACTGACCAGCAGGAAGCCGCCGAACTGCGCGACGTGTTGACGGCCCGAAAGGTCGAGAACGTCATGCTGGTCTCGGCGTTCTTGGCCGCGGCGGCGTTGGCTCAGTCAATGGGCAGCGCGACCGGGTATGCCCGCACTGCGCTGCTGTACATCGAGCCCGATTCCGCGACGTTGGCAGTGGTGGAGACCGCCGACGGCTCGATCGCAGATGTCCACCGTGAGGCGCTGCCCGAAGACGACGACCAAGCCGTTGCCGCGCTGGTCGCATTGGTTTCGGCCGCTGAGGCGCTAGAGGAGCACCCCGAGGGCGTGCTGGTGGTGGGCTCCGGCGTCGACCTCCCACTGATCAAGCCGGCGCTGGAGGCGGCGACGTCGCTTCCGCTGAGAATCCCCGAGCGGCCCGACACGGCGCTGGCCAAAGGGGCCGCGTTGGCGTCGGCGAGCGCTCCGCTCTTCGCGTCGTCAACCGCCGCGCTGGCCTACGCGCTGGACCCAGGCACCGGTTCGGTGAGTCAGCACGCGCTCGCGCCGGGATATCTGGCCGTTGCTGAGGCTGCCGCGGGCGTCGAGCCCGGGGCGGATGCGTTGGCCTACAGCGCCGTCGCAGACGACTCAGCCGCGATTTACACCGATGAGGGTCCGGACGCCTACGCCGACGTCGATGAAGAAGACTTCACGACCGGCATGTACCCCGACTTCACCATGGCAGGGCTCGAGCAGCCGACTCGTACGCCGTTCTTGGCGGCCATGAGCGTCATGATCATTTTCACCGTCGGCGTTGTGGCACTGGTGATTTCGCTGGCCTTCAGTATCCGGCCGTCGGTCAGTTCCCGGCCCAGCCTCAGCCAGAACGTGGTGGCTCCGGCCAGGCATATCCCGGCCCCGGCGCCGGCGCCGAAGGCGCTGGTGCCCGTGCATCCCGCACCCGCACCGGCACCCGCCACTGCGCCGGTGGCTGCTCCTGCTCCGGTCCACGCAGCTGCGCCGGCGCCCGTGCCCGTTCGCGTGCCAGCTCCCGCTCCGGTGCCGGCGCCACTGCCGATTCCACTCCCCGCGCCGGCTCCACCGCCGCTGATACCGCCGATCATTCCGCGGATCTTGGGGCCCCCGCTGCTGGGTCCGCCGGGAGGCCCTTGGGGTGGCGGCGATGATCACGATGAAGGCGGGCCCTGGGGCCACGGCGGTGGCGGCTGGGGTCACGGCGGTGGCGGCTGGGGACCCGGTTTCGGCGGCGGCCACCACGGCGGCGGCTTCGGCGGAGGCTTCGGCCACGGCCGCTGGTAAGTCTGGGGGATTGTCCGGTCAACCCGTGGCCGCCCGGTCCGGCCGTATGTAGTGTCGAAGTGGCAAAGACCGGTGGAACGGTCCGTGTCGCTCCTGCCAGAAACGTGTGGAATTCGGCAATCCCGCAGTGCACTGGCTCGGCACGGCGATGAGTTCCCGGCATGCCCGGTCAGCAAGCGAACAGCTTTTGGAGGAAAAGTGGACACCGTACTTGGCGTGTCGATGGCGCCCACTGCGGTCCGCATGGTTCTGGTTGAGGGCGAAAACGCCGACGGCGTCACCGTCGATGAAGAGGGCTTCGCCGTCAACACGGCCGACGCGCCAACCGTTAGCGCGGCCGACCAGGTGGTCTCTGCGATTCTGGGCACTCAGGAAGGCGCTTCCGAGAGTGGTTACCAGTTGCGGTCGACGGGTGTGACCTGGACGGATCCGGTTGAGGCCGCTGCGCTGCGTGACGCACTGGCGGCGCGCAAGGTCGAGAACGTCATGCTGGTGTCGTCGTTTTTGGCCGCCGCGGCGCTGGCGCAGGTTGTCGGCAACTCCGTCGGCTATGCCCAGACTGGCCTGCTGTTCGTTGAGCCGGACACCGCGACGCTGGCCCTGGTCAACACCTCCGATGGTTCGATCACCGACGTGCACCGCCAGCCGCTGCACCCCGGCAGCGATCCCATTGCCGAGCTGGCAGCGATGGCGTCCGGCGCCGAGGCGCTCGAGACGCGGCCGGATGGTCTGTTCGTCGTCGGCTCCGGCGTTGACATCGCGCCGATCAAGCCGCATCTGGAGGCGGCGACCGTGCTGACGGTGAATGCGCCCGAGGAGCCGGAGACGGCGTTGGCCCGCGGCGCGGCACTGGCCTCGGCGAATGCGCCGTTGTTCTCCTCGTCAACCGCGGCGTTGGCGTATGCCCAAGATCCCGGCACCGGTGCGATCGACCCCTACGCCGTCGCCCCCGGGTATTTCGACGTTGCCGTCGACGGCGCGTCCGGTGAACAAGCTCTGGCCTACAGCGCGGTTGCGGACGACGACGCCGATGCCTACACCGCACTGGCGGACGAGGGAGCATTCCCGACTGGCAGCTATACGGGCGTCACCACGGTTACCCGGGACCGCGGCCGCCGGCCGCTGTTCTTGGTGGTGAGCGCTGTCGCGGCGATTTTCGTGGTCGGCGCTGCGGCACTGGTGGTCGCGCTGGCGCTGAGCATGCGGCCGACAGCAGCCGTACGGCCCGAACCGGGCCACAATGCGGTCGCCCCGGCGAAGCCGGCACCCGCCGCGCCCGCAGCCCCAGCTCCTGCCGCCGTTCCGGCTCCGGCGCCCGCTCCTGCCGCTCCGGCTCCCGTGCCGGCAGCACCAGCGCCTGCTCCCGCGGCTCCCGCGCCCGAGGCTCCCGCCCCAGAACCTGCCGCGCCCGCGCCGGCCCCGGCCGCCCCGGCTCCAGAACCGGCTGCCCCGGCGCCGGCTCCCGCGGCTCCGCCCCCCGCTCCGGCGCCGGTTGCCCCGCCGCCCGCAGCACCCATCCCGGTGCCGATTCCCATTCCCATTCCGGGAGTCCTGGGACCTCCGTCCGGGGGATGGGGCCCCGGCCACGGCGGATACCAGGGTGGTGGCGGCTATCCCGGCGGCGGGGGTTACCCCGGTGGCGGAGGCTTCCCCGGTGGCGGCCACGGCGGCTTCGGCGGTGGCCACGGCGGGTTTGGTGGTGGCGGCCACGGCGGTTTCGGCCACGGATTTGGTATACCTGGCCTGGGCTTTTAACCTCCGACAGCAAAGCGTCACCTGACGTTTGCCCGCCGCTCAGAAGAGCGATGCCGTTAGCTCATTGCGGCGACTTACACACGGGTGTATGAGGTGCTCCGTCTTCGGTACGGGCTATCTTGGTGCCACGCACGCGGCTGGAATGGCCGAGCTGGGGCACGAGGTCGTCGGCGTCGACATCGATCCCGGTAAGGTCGCCAAGCTCGCGGCCGGTGACGTTCCGTTCTACGAGCCGGGCCTGCGAAAGATGTTGAGCGACAACATCGCTGCCGGCCGGCTTCGGTTCACCACCGACTACGATCTGGCCGCCGAGTTCGCCGAGGTTCATTTCCTCGGGGTCGGCACCCCGCAGAAGCGGGGCGAATACGGTGCCGACTTGAGTCATGTCAACGCCGTAATCGACACGCTCGCACCACGCTTGACCCGCGCGTCGGTAATCGTCGGCAAGTCCACGGTCCCGGTCGGAACCGCCGCCGAGCTCGTCCAGCGTGCCCGCGCGGCCGCGCGGCCCGGTGTCGAGGTGGAAGTGGCGTGGAACCCCGAGTTTCTGCGGGAAGGTTTCGCGGTGCAAGACACCTTGCGGCCCGACCGTATTGTGCTTGGCGTACAAGACGGTTCGACGCGCGCCGAAGCGGCGATCCGTGAGCTGTACGCGCCGATGCTGGATGCCGGGGTGCCGTTCCTGGTGACCGACTTGCAGACCGCCGAGTTGGTAAAGGTCTCCGCGAACGCCTTTCTGGCGACGAAGATCTCGTTCATCAATGCCATCTCTGAGGTATGCGAAGCGGCCGGTGCCGACGTCGCCTTATTGGCTGACGCGCTCGGGCATGACCCGCGCATCGGACGCCGATTCCTCAACGCCGGCTTGGGTTTCGGCGGCGGCTGCCTGCCCAAAGACATCCGCGCGTTCATGGCTCGCGCCGGTGAGCTGGGCGCCGACCAGGCGCTGACGTTCCTGCGCGAAGTCGACAACATCAACATGCGCCGACGCACCCGCATGGTCGAACTTGCCACCGCCGCGTGCGGCGGCTCGCTGTTGGGAGCGAACATCGCTGTGCTTGGCGCGGCGTTCAAGCCCGAATCCGACGACGTGCGCGACTCGCCGGCGCTCAATGTCGCCGGCCAGCTGCAGCTCAACGGCGCGGCGGTCAACGTCTACGACCCCAAAGCGCTGGAGAACGCCCAGCGGCTGTTTCCCACGCTGAGTTACGCGGTCTCGGTGGAGGAAGCCTGCGACCGCGCCGACGCGGTGCTGGTGCTCACCGAGTGGAAAGAGTTCGTCGACCTCGACCCCGACCAACTTGCCGACCGGGTGCGATCTCGCGTCGTCGTCGATGGCCGCAACTGCCTTGACCTGCCACGGTGGCAGCAAGCCGGTTGGCGCGTGCACTGCCTGGGACGGCGCGTAGCCTGACCGCGTGGACTACGCCGCAGCACTGCTGGAACAAAACCGTGCCTTCGGCGAGCTGATCCGCAGCGGCGACCCGTCCACTCCGGTGCCGACCTGTCCCGGCTGGAGCCTTTCCCAATTGTTCCGCCATGTTGGTCGCGGTGACCGCTGGGCGGCACAAGTCGTCGCCGACCGGGTCGACCACTATCTCGACCCGCGCACCGTCGAAGGCGGCAAGCCGCCAGCCGATCCCGACGAGGCGATCGCTTGGCTGCACGGCGGGGCGCAGCGACTGATCGACGCCGTCGAACACGTCGGCGTCGAAACCCCGGTATGGACGTTTCTGGGCTCGCGGCCGGCCTACTGGTGGGTGCGGCGCCGGCTGCACGAGGCGACGGTGCATCGGGCCGATGCCGCACTGGCGCTCAGGCTCGATTACACGCTCACACCGGAGCTGGCAGCCGACGCCATCAGCGAATGGCTTGAGCGGGTGGCGGCCCAGGCCGGACACGACGACGCACCGCTGCCGCTGGCAGACGGCCAAACCGTTCATTTGCACGCCACTGATCCGGGTCTGGGAGCTGCCGGTGAATGGACGATCCGCGCCGACGAGGGCCGCATCACGTGGTCACACGGTCACGACAAGGGCGCGGTGGCGCTGCGGGGCGGTGCCGTCGACCTGCTGCTGGCGGTCTTGCGGCGAGTTCCGGTCGCTGACACCGGTATCGCGGTATTGGGCGACGCCGCGATATGGCAGCACTGGCTTGACCACACGCCGTTCTAAAACCGGCGCACACGGTACCTTGCAGTCCATGACCACATCGGAGATCGCCACCGTACTGGCTTGGCATGACGCTTTGAATGCGTCCGACATCGACACCTTGGTGGCCCTGTCCAGTGACGACATCGAAGTCGGTGACGCGCACGGTGCGGCGCAGGGCCACACGGCGTTGCGCAATTGGGCAACTGCCCGCCCGCGGCAGGCCGAAGTCGGCAGAATATATGTTCATGACGGCGTCGTGGTCGTCGAACAGAAGATCCGCAACGCAGACGGTCCCGGTGCCAACATCACCGTCGCGTCAGCGTTTCGTGTGGTCCACGACCACGTCACCTCGGTGTTTCGCCACCACGACCTGGCGTCGGCGTTGGCCGCGACCGAGTTGACCGACGCCGATCTCGTCGACTGAGGAGTTAGGACATGCGCGGAATCATCCTGGCCGGCGGCTCGGGCACCCGGCTGTATCCGATCACCATGGCCGTCAGCAAGCAGCTGTTACCCGTCTACGACAAACCGATGGTCTATTACCCGCTGACCACGCTGATGATGGCCGGTATCCGCGACATCCAGGTGATCACCACCGCCCACGATGCGGCCGCATTCCAGCGCGTGCTCGGCGACGGCACGGACTTCGGCATCAGCATCAGCTATGCGGTGCAGCACCGTCCCGAGGGCCTCGGCCAGGCTTTCACTATTTGCGCCGACCACATCGGCACCGATACGGTCGCATTAGCCCTGGGCGACAACATCTTCCATGGTCCCGGTCTTGGCACTAATCTGGGGCGTTTCCAATCAATCAGTGGCGGAGCAATTTTCGCCTACTGGGTTGCCAACCCCTCGGCTTATGGCGTCGTCGAATTCGGTGCGGACCAGATTGCGCTGTCGATCGAAGAAAAACCGGCCACGCCGAAATCGCAATACGCCGTGCCAGGCCTGTACTTCTACGACAACGACGTGATCGAGATCGCCCGGGGCCTGAAACCTTCGGCGCGCGGCGAATACGAGATCACCGACATCAACCGGACTTACCTCAATCAAGGTCGACTGAGGGTCGAGGTGCTCGCCCGCGGCACGGCCTGGCTGGATACCGGGACATTCGACTCGCTCGCGGACGCCGGCGATTACGTCCGCACCCTGGAACGTCGGCAGGGCCTCAAGGTGGGGGTCCCCGAAGAGGTGGCGTGGCGGATGGGCTTCATCGACGACGAGCAATTAGCCCGGCGCGCCAAGGTGTTGGTCAAGTCCGGATACGGGACCTACCTGATGAACTTGCTGGAGCGCGGCTGACAGTGGCGCGGGCGGTCCCTGCCCCCGCCGCGGCTGCGGGAGTGCTGTGTTGCTTGCTGGAAGCTGCCCTACATACCTTCAGCGGCCGTCAGCACGCGAACGCGCTAATGCGACATACGCTGGGCGTACCGACATGACAACGACGCCAGCTCCAGCCCGAAGCCACTTCCTAGCCTCGCCCGATCGGCGGACTGGTAGTTGCGATCGGCGCCATTGCGGCAGCATTCGTTCTCGGCCGGGCCAAACACGATTCTTTCCGGTGAAAAACGCTGAGCCCGCAGCTTCGCAAGCGGCCTCAGCGATGGCGGCTGACCCGTCGGCGCATCCGACGGACAGGGACGGGAAGTTCCTGTGGCGCATTGCCGTACAGGGGATTCAAGTGAGGCGGTCTAAGGCTGTCGCGATCAACGACGCGCGTCGTGTCTGTACACGCTACGTGAGCGGTGAGAGTGAGCCGCAGATCATTCAGGACATTCTCTCTGGGTCGCCGGGTATGTCTCTCAACACCGCATCCACGTTCGCCGACACCGCTATCAGCGTGTACTGCCCGGACGGCGCTTTGGACAGCTCGTGACAGGTTTCACTGAGGTTCGGTCGGACCGCTGTGAGAGCTGTTGCGATGTAAAAGTTTAACAACACTGGCGCCGATGCCGCGGAGCGCGTAACCGGCGGTAATGACCGATGCGAAAATCAGAACAATGAACAGTGGGAGCCAGCTTTTTCTGTCGTGGTCGACGTCCCACCACACCACCGCGAACAAGACGGTGCACAAAAACATCACGATATCGCGCCAGTTGCCCCGGTAAACGATCGCGGCCGCACGTAGTTGGCGACGTTTTTCGTTGGCGACGACGAGATCGTCGATGCGGTCTGCAATGCTGCGCCGTAGCGCGGCGCGGCGGCCCGTCTCGTCCTCCGGCAGTCGCTCAAGCAGCTCCATGTCCTCTTTGATTCCGGCGCGAAAATCGGTGCCCACAAATTGGCCCGCGGCGGCGGCTAGAAGCGCTCCACCGAAGACCGGAGCTGATCCCAACATGATTGCGGCCAGACCAGGCATTCTCATGTCTCCCTTCTGCCAACCGCCTCAGTTCATGGTGGCCAAGCAGCGGGCGTGTTACTGCCGGTAGCTGGCCAGGAAGTTGCCCAACCGCTCGATAGCGTGGGCAAGGTCGCGCGACCAAGGCAGCGTCACGATCCGCAGGTGATCCGGTGCCGGCCAATTGAATCCGGTGCCCTGAGTCACCAGGATCTTTTCCTGCAGCAGCAGATCCAGGACAAGCTGCTCGTCGTCGTCGATTTGGTGCACCTCGGGATCCAGCCGAGGGAAGGTGTAAAGCGCACCAGCGGGCTTGACGCACGACACCCCGGGGATCTCGTTCAGCTTGGACCAGGCCACGTCGCGTTGTTCGAGCAGTCGCCCACCGGGCAGCACGAGATCATCGATGCTTTGGTAACCGCCGAGGGCGACCTGAATCGCGTGTTGCGCAGGCACATTCGGACACAACCGCATATTCGCCAACAGGTGGATGCCCTCGATGAAGCTGCTTGCGTGCTCTTTCGGCCCGGTGATCGCCAACCAGCCGGCCCGGTAGCCTGCGACGCGGTACGCCTTGGACAGCCCGTTGAAGGTCAGGCACAACACGTCGGGCGCGACCGACGCCATGCTGATGTGCTTGGCGTCGTCGTAGAGGATCTTGTCGTAAATCTCGTCGGCGAGCAGCAGCAGCTGATGTTTGCGCGCCAATTCGGCCATTTGCGAGAGTATTTCGCGACCATAGACCGCGCCGGTCGGATTGTTGGGATTGATCACGACCAGCGCCTTGGTGCGCTCGGTGATCTTCGACTCCAGGTCGGCGATATCCGGCTGCCAGCCTTGTGTTTCGTCGCACAGGTAATGCACCGGTGTGCCGCCGGCCAGCGAGGTCGACGCCGTCCACAGCGGGTAGTCGGGTGCCGGGATCAAAACCTGATCGCCGTTGTCGAGCAGCGCCTGCAACGTCAACGTGATCAGCTCCGAAACGCCGTTGCCCAGATACACGTCATCGACGTCGAATCGTGGGAAGCCATCGACAAGTTCGTAGCGGGTAACTACTGCGCGCCGCGCCGGCAGGATGCCCTTGGAGTCCGAGTAGCCCTGCGCGTAGGGCAGTGCTTGGATCATGTCGCGCATGATCACGTCGGGTGCTTCGAAGCCGAACGGCGCCGGGTTGCCGATGTTCAGCTTGAGGATGCGGTGTCCCTCGGACTCCAGTCGCGCGGCGTGATCGTGCACCGGGCCGCGGATCTCGTAGAGCACATCCTGCAGTTTCGAAGACTGCGCGAACGTACGCTGCCGGGGCTGATGGCCCGTGCTGTGCCAGGGCAGCTGATGCGTAGTCACATCAATATGGTGCCATGATTGTCTAATTATTAATGCCTAAATGCGTTTGATCAGCGCTTTCCTGGCGGGCGGGCATCTCGCGCGATGCCCAATCCTTTAACCGGTGCGGCCGGTGCCTTCGTCTCGCCATCCTGAGCCTCAGACTCCGGTTCGTCCTTTGCTTGCGGCGCAGGCTCAGGCTCTGGCTCCGGTGTCGCGGCCTCGGGCTCTGGCGTCGTGACCGCGGGTTGTGCCGCGGGGCCAGCCTTTTTGGCACCGGGCCGTTTGGCCCCAGCCGCGATGCCCAGCCCCTTGACCGGAGCGGCTGGTGCCTTGGCCTCCGAGGCTGGCTCTGCCGGTTCGGATTTCGCCTCGGGCGCCGCGGCAGCCGCGGATTGCGTTGGCGCAGCAGCCTTCTTCGCGCCGGGCCGTTTGGCGCCACCGGCGATGCCCAGCCCCTTGACCGGAGCGGCTGGTGCCTTGGCCTCCTCGGTAGCCGGTGCTGACGCGGATTGTGTTGGTGCTTCCCCTTTTTCAAGGCCTTTTTTGGCCCCCGGCCGCTTGGCGCCGCCTGCGATACCCAGTCCGGTGACAGCCTTGGCGGCCTTGTCCTCTGCGGGTGCGGCGGCTTCCGTTGCGGCGGCTTCCATCGCCGGAGCGGTCGCGGTTGCAGCAGATGCCCTGGGGGCAGCCTTTTCGGCGTGCTCGGCGGCCTGTTTCGCGGCCGTGCCTTTTTCCGGCAGCTTGACTGCGTTGCGGTCAAGCGACTCGAGTAGCAGTTGCGCCACGTCGCGCACGTCGACGCCTTCGCGGCCGGCGGCTTCCTGGCGGTCGTTCACGCCGTCGGTGATCATCACCCGGCAGAACGGGCATGCGGTGGCCACCGTGGTCGCCCCGGTGGCCAGCGCCTCGTCGACGCGTTCGTGGTTGATCCGCTTGCCGATGTGCTCTTCCATCCACATCCGCGCGCCGCCGGCGCCACAGCAGAAGCTGCGGTCGGCGTGACGCGGCATCTCGGCCAGCTTCGCGCCCGAGGCGCCGATCAGCTCGCGCGGCGCCTCGTACACCTTGTTGTGGCGGCCCAGGAAGCACGGGTCGTGATAGGTGATGTCCTCAGAGACCGGGCTGACTGGAACGAGCTTCTTGTCCCGCACCAGCCGGTTGAGCAGCTGGGTGTGATGCAACACGGTGTAATTGCTGCCCAGTTGCCGGTATTCGCGGCCGATGGTGTTGAAGCAGTGCGGGCAGGTGACGACGATCTTGCGGTCGACGGTCTCGACGCCCTCGAATAGGCCGTCCAGTGTTTCGACGGCCTGCTGGGCGAGCTGCTGGAACAGGAACTCGTTACCCGAACGGCGCGCCGAGTCACCGTTGCAGGTTTCGCCGGTACCGAGCACCAGATACTTCACTCCGGCAATCGCCAACAGTTCGGCGACCGCCTTGGTGGTCTTCTTGGCCTTGTCGTCGTAGGCGCCGGCGCAGCCGACCCAGAACAGGTATTCGTAGCCGTCGAAGCTGTCCACGTCCTCGCCGTACACCGGGACGTCGAAGTCGACCTCGTCGATCCAGTTGGTCCGGTCAGAGGCGTTCTGGCCCCACGGATTGCTTTTGGTTTCAAGGTTTTTGAACAGCACCGACAGCTCGGAGGGAAACTCGGACTCCATCATGACCTGGTAGCGGCGCAGGTCGACGATGTGGTCGATGTGCTCGATGTCCACCGGGCACTGCTCGACGCAGGCACCGCAGTTCACACACGACCACAGCACGTCGGGGTCGATGACGCCGCCCTGCTCGGCGGTGCCTACCAGCGGGCGGGCCGCTTGCTCGGGTCCGTGTCCGGGCACCCGGCCGAATCCCGACTCGGGCACATGGTGGCCCTCTTCGTGGACGGTCTCGAGGTCGAGCCCCTCGAGCGGCTCGGCGGTCTTCTCGCCAAGTAGGTAGGGCGCCTTGGCCATCCAGTGGTCGCGCAGGTCCATGATGACGAGCTTGGGCGACAGCGGCTTGCCGGTGTTCCAGGCCGGGCACTGCGATTGGCAGCGCCCACATTCGGTACAGGTCGCGAAGTCGAGCATCCCCTTCCAGGTGAAGTCCTCGATCTTGCCGCGGCCGAATGCGGCGTCGTCGGGCGGGTTTTCGAAGTCGATCGGCTTGCCATCGGCCTCAACCGGCAGCAGTTCGCCCAGCCCGTCGGGCAGCCGCTTGAACGTCACGTTGATCGGCGCCAGGAAGATGTGCAGGTGCTTGGAGTGCAGCACGATGATCAGGAAGGCCAGCATGACGGCGATGTGCAACAACAGAGCCGCGGTTTCGATGATCTCGTTGGCTGGCTGTCCGAGCGGGCGCAGGATTGCGCCGAACAGCTGTGAGAGGAACGCGCCCTTGCCGTAGGGCAGCGTGCCGTTGTTGACCGCGGACCCTCGGACCAGCACGTAGGTCCAGATGACGTTGAAGATCATGAACAGCACCAGCCACGCCCCGCCGTTGTGCGAGCCGTAGAACCGCGACGACCGGCCGATCTCACGAGGGCTGCGGGTGAGCCGGATGATCGCGAAGGTGGTGATGCCGAGGAAGACGGCGGTCGCGAAAAAGTCCTGCAGGAAACCCAGCGCGTCCCACCGGCCGATGATCGGGATGTGGAAGTTCTCCTGAAACAGGAAACCGTAAGCCTCGATGTAGACCGTGAGCAGAATGAAGAAGCCCCACATGGTGAAGAAGTGGGCGAGGCCGGGGATGGACCATTTCAGCAGTCGGCGTTGGCCGAAGACCTCGGCGATCTGCGTCCAGATCCGCGTGCCCACGTCGTTGGTGCGACCGCTGACCTTTTGGCCGGAAAGCACGAGTTTGGCCAGCCAGCCGACCCGGCGGAGGGCGAGTAAACCGACGATCGCCGTCATACCGAGGCCCACTACCAGTCTGATCAGCATCTGCGTCTGCACGGAGCGTCTCCCCAATTCGAGGTTACTGAGCGGTAACTTCCACCAGGTTACTCGCTAGTAACTTAATAACCAGGCCAGCTCATAGTTACATCTCTACGGCGTTGACCGCGACGAAGGCTGCCCTAACCTTGCTGCGGCAATCGACTTAAGGGTTGACGCCCGGCAGGTGAATCGGGGGCAGCCCCGGGATCTGAGGGACGTTGCCGTTCCACCAATGGTGGCGGGGACGTTGCTGCTGCGTCCAGGTTGGGCCGATGACAGGTGGCAAAGGTTCGGTCGTCGTCTCGGCCGAAGGGGGCGTCGTGGTCGGGAGCGTCGACGACGGTGTGGTCGTCGTCCGGGTCGGTGCGTGTGACGACGATGTGGTCGTCGTCGACGGCCGGGTGATCGCCGGTGCGCCGCCGCCGTTGTTGGTGGCCAGGATGACTAGGCCGTAGATGATTATCGCGATCAGCAGCACGACCGCCAGGCCCCACAGCACCAGCACCCACGGTTTGAGAAACCAGGGTGAGGACGTGTCGGCGGCGCCGAACTGCTCGTCATAGTTCGCATCGAGATTCACGTCGCGCGTTGAATATCCGTCGACGTCATATGGTGGTCTGCGGCCCCCCACAAAAACAGATCCTACCGACTGCGACGCTAGGGCGTACCGCCGTCGTCATAGGTGGTGGTGATGATGACGGCCCTCGTCGATGCTGGTGCTCGTCGGCGGTGTGGTGGCCGGCGCCGTGGTCGTCTCCGCGCTGGTTGACGGCACCTCGGTCGGGGTGGTGGTGGGAGCGGGAGCGACCGGCTCGGTCGTCCTTTCGCTGCTGGAGGAAGGCTGGGTGGTCGTGACGGCGGCTGAAGTCGTCGACGAAGTCGAGGGGGTCGTAGAGCCGCCGCTATGAGTCAGGTCGACGATTTCGTAGATCACCAGCGCGAGCAGGATGGCGACGAGCGCGCTCAAACCGATCAGCGCCGCGCGTTTGCGATACCACGGGGTCGACTCGGGTTCGGGCTGCTGTTGCCCGTAGTCGCCGTAGTTGTACTGGCCGGTCGGTGCTTCACTGGGGTCGTCTGGAGGTCCGTAACCCGTCACGGGCGCTGATCCTAGCGGTGGATCCCGGCGACGCGGTCACCGCGCCTTTGCGCGGCCGCGCCTCAGAAGCCCGGCGGCAGCGTAATTACGGTGTGCGGCAACGTGATCGTCGACGGGACGTGTGGCAAATGGTGGTGGTGATGCGGCGGCTCGGCCGGGGGCGGGGCCTCGGTGGGAGGCGGGCCGTTGTCACCCGGCGGCTCCTCCTGTTCGGGAGTTGAGGACGGCGGTGGCGGCGGCGTGGTCGTCGGCGGCGGAGTCGTTGTCGACGACCGGGTGGGTGTCGACGACTGAGTGGGTGTCGTTGACGGCGTGGTCGTCGACGTCCCACCTTGGACGCCGTGGGAGAGCTGGATCAAGCCGTAGGTGAGCAGCACGATCAGGATCGCGACGATCGCGGCCCACGCGACGGCCAGCGCCCGATTGCGGTACCAGGGGTCGGGTGGACGTTCGGGTTCCGGTGTTTCGACGGACTCGGCGGCTTGAGCAACCTGGGTGTATTCCGGGAGTTGGCCCGGGGCGTAACTGGCCATCCGCGTCGGCCGATTGCTCGGGTCGTCCGAAGGACCCACAGGACCCGGATCGTTGGGAGGACCAAAGCCTGTCACCGAGCCGATGGTACTGACATCCGCTGGACGTGTCGGCAAGCGTCAGAGCTGGCGCTTCACCTCATCGGCGAAAAGTCGCAGGTGTTCGAGGTCCGATAGGTCCAGCAGCTGGAGATAAATCCGCTGCACGCCGATGTCCGCGAACGCTCCGAGCGCATCGACAATTTCGTTCGGCGTGCCCGCCAGCGGAGAGTTGGACCGCAGCTCGTCGACCTCGCGCCCGATGGCGGCGGCTCGGCGGCTGATCTCGGCGTCGTCGCGTCCGGCGCACACCACAAACGCCGCGGAGTACGTCATCGCATCGACGGTCCGGCCGACCGCATCGACCGCTTCGCGGACCCGCTCGAACTGGGTTTTGATGGTGTCCGACGAGGCGAACGGCACGTTGAACTCGTCGGCGAACGTCGCGGCCAGCGACGGCGTCCGGTTTGCGCCCGTCCCGCCGATGATGATCGGTGGATGGGGCCGTTGCACCGGCTTCGGCAGCGCCGGCGAGTCGTTGACCGCATAATGGGCGCCCGCGTAGTCGAAGGTTTCACCGACCGGAGCGGTCCACAGTCCGGTGATCAGTTCGAGCTGTTCGGTGAGTCGGGCGAATCGCTCGCGCAGTGGCGGGAAGGGGATCGCATAGGCCACATGCTCGCGTTCGAACCAGCCAGTGCCGATTCCGAATTCGACTCGCCCGTTGCTCATTTCGTCGACCTGGGCGACCGAGACGGCCAACGGGCCGGGATGGCGGAACGTCGCCGACGTGACCAGCGTGCCCAACCGGATCGACGACGTCTCACGGGCGATGCCGCCCAACGTCACCCAGGAGTCGGTCGGGCCGGGCAGTCCGTCGCCGCTCATCGCCGCGTAGTGGTCGGACCGGAAGAACGCGGAAAAACCTAACGCTTCCGCGGTCTGGGCGACCGCGAGCTGGTCGGAGTAACTGGCGCCTTGCTGCGGTTCGACGAACACCCGGAAGTCCACGTGCGCCAGCCTATGCCGAACTGCCCGGCTCCTCCTCGCGCCGCTCGCGGCACGCATCGTCGCCGGGTGTGCCGAACTGCCCGGCTCCTCCTCGCGCCGCTCGCGGCACGCATCGTCGCCGGGCGTGCCGAACTGCCCGGCGACCTAGAACGTCACGTTGCCCGACGGCTTCAGCACAAACCCGTGCTGTCCGAGGCTGGTGTCCAGGCAGGCAACCAGCCCGTCGCCGCCGACGGCACACGTCGCGTTCTGATACGACACCTTCTGCCCGACGTTCAGCAACGTGCCGGAGTTGAACGAGCCGATTGGGCAGTTGGTCAGCTCACGTTCCAAGCGGAACCCCGCCGAGGTACCTGTGTCACCCACCTTGCCGATCGCACAGGACTCCGTCGGCGTCGGGCCCGATGCCACGCCGGGTATCTCGCCTTCGCAAATGATGCCCTGCGTATCACCCGCAGGCACCGGATCGGTGGTAGCGATGAAATTGCACTCGATGTTGTAGGGCGTGGAAAAGCTGACGAAGCGTTTTGGACCTTTCGGTCCGGTACCGATGTAGTTGTCGACCGGTGCCGGGGCGAAGCCGTCGAGGTTAGGGAAGCCGGGCGGTAGCGCGGCGGCACGCGGCCCGCAACCAACCAAGCCCAAAAAGCCCATTGCCACCGCGACGATCCCGGCGGTCAAGACCCGCACCGTGCGGCCAGCGGCAAAGCCCATCGAATCCTCCTCGGTCAAGGGTCGATATCGAACGTTGTGGTGTAAGTGTGCGGAACGTAGGGCGGGCTGGGAGCCTCAGGTGTGGGGTGCCAGCCTTCCGGCGTTGGCCAGGTGCTCATCCGCATCGTGACCTGTTCCTGGCCGTTGGGAAGAACTTTCACGTCTGTGACGGTCGGACCGTAGGGGAAAGCCGGTAGGTTGCCGGGACTGGGAATCCGACCGGAGGTGAGTGGTTGAGACGACGCGTTGAGCAAGCCTTGCGGGGTGGCCGCAGTCACGCCGACGATCTGGCCATTGTTGCTGGCGCTGGTCAGCAGGTAGCCGCCTTTCGGCAGGGCGATGATCTGATTCTCGCGGTCACCCGGGCCGAGATTATTGAATGCGTTCACCTCATGCATGCTGTTCATCCACGCATTGGGCGAGTCGGTGGGTTTGATCGGGTCGGACTGCCATAACGCGCGTTGACCGTTCGGTCCGATGTTGCCGACGATCATCATCCTGTTGGTCTTCGGGTCATACACTCCGCTGGCCTGAGAGATGCCGACCTGTTGACCAGTCAGGGAGATGCCCTGCAGCGGCCCGAGATCGTGCGCCGGGTCAGCAAGATCTTGTACGTGCGACTCCGGCCCGATGTAGTCCTTGGGATCGGTGCCCGTCCCATACTTTTTGATGCTGTAAAGCGCGTAGAGCCGTCCGTCCGGACCGACTGCGGTTCCGGTGGGCAGCGGACGTTCGTCCTTGAGAGTCGGAAATGGGTTGTCGCCGTTCCACTTTGTGCCAGGTATGTGCAGCTGCGGCTTGCCGGTCTTCGGGTCGCCGGTGACCAAGATTCCGGTCCCGGGAATCGTCGCGCCCAAGTCGTAGGGGTTGCCGTTCGGGTCCTCCTCCACCGGGTCGGTTCCCGGTCCAACGATGCGGGGATCGTGCTCGTTCGGATCGCCGTCGCCCGGCTGGCCGCCGTCGCCGCCGCCTTCCTTGAAATTCAGCGTCCCCCACCCGGCGGACATCGCCCTCAGCTGGCCGTTGATCAGCGACTCGTTACCGACCAGCGTGCTGACCCGGTGGCCGATCAAGCCGGCGTGGGCTTCCGCTTGCTCGAGGCGCTCGTCGTACTCCTCATCGGTTTCGGCCTCATAGGTGTCGGTGACGGAATAGTCCTCGCCCACCTCGAAGCCATCGGCCTCGGCGTCATCCACTGCATCGAGTGCGGTGCGGGTCCCGGCTTCCAGCTCCTCCTGCCAGCGTTGGGTCGACGCGGCCGCGTCGTCCCAGCTCCACATGAACGTGCGGGCCGTCACCACGTCCGATTGCGCCTGAGCGATCGCGGCGTCTGCGGCCATGCCTTCCCAGTCGGCGCCACCGGGGTGCGTCACATCCTCGGCTAACTCCTCCAGGGCGCTCTGCGCCTTGGGGGCAATCTTCTGTAGGTAGCTGCCCAGCTGCCCGAAGTAGGAGTAGTCGGAGGCCCGCAGCTGCGACAGTGTCGGGAACCGCGGTGCGGCGGGCATTAGCGAACCAGCCCGCGCAAACGCCTGGTGTTCTGCTCCTCGGTCTGTGTGAACGCGGTAGCGGCCGCGTTGTAGTGCGCTCCTCGTGTATTGATCCGTGTCGCGATGCTGGACAGGTCTTTGCCAGCGCCCGCTGCGGCGGCGCGCGCCGTGGCCGCGCTGGACTGCCACCCGGCCGTGGAGATGGACGGCGGCTTAGCATCGGCGGCCAGCTCACCGGCAATCTTCTCGCACTTATTCGCGAGCTGATGCAGTCCAGAGGCGAGCACTTTCAGGCGAAGACCGGGCGTTTCGGGCATGGAAAAATTTTAACGGTGTTTTCACTACCGTCATTTCACTTTTCGGCGACCGCACTTCACTGGATCGCGGCGCGCACTCAGAAGGTGTCGACCTTCTCGATGCTGACGAACATGCCGTGGCCAGTCTTGTCGTTGCTGAAGCGGGTGCCGCTTTCGGTGGCCGCGATCGTCCAGCCCTGCGCGGCGTAGGTGCGGTAATCGATAGTCACGGTGGGGATGTCGCCGAGGTTGCCCAAGACCCATTGCACGTCACCGCTCGCGGTGATGCGCACGCCGTTGTCGCGTTCGCCGTCCTGCATCGGGGAGTCGGTGAACTGCGCCTCGCAACCGACGCTGTCGGCGTCGATCTCGCAGCGCGTCTGACCGGATTTGGTTTCGATGAAGACGTAACCGTTCTGGTCGGGCGGCAACGGTACGACACCGGCCGGCGGGTTAGCGCTCGGCGGTGCGGGCCGCGACGGGGCCGGTGCGGGAATGGACGGCTTTGCTTTCGGGAACGACGGCTCGGTGGCTCCGGCGCCCGGGCTGGCTACCGGCTTGCCGTGGATCAGCGAGTTGCATCCGCTCACCAGCGCGGCACTCATCAGCAGGCCAGCCACTAGCCCGCCAGCAACCATCGCCGTCTTTGCTTTCCGCGAAAACATCTCAGCGCTAAGACTACGCAACAAGTGACGCAAGTGATTGTAGTGACGCGCCAGCCATAGCACCGTCTATAGCCGAGCGAACAGGTCGGGCTTACATCTGCGCCCAGACAATTTTGGTCTGCAGGTAGGTATCGATGCCGGCCTTGCCGGATTCGTGGCCCCAGCCGGATTGCTTGTAGCCACCGAACGGCATGGAGTGGTCGTAGGGAAAAGCGCAGTTGAGCCCGATGGTTCCGGCCTTAAGCTGCTTGGCCAGCCGGTGGGCGCGGCCCAGGTCTTTGGTCCACACTGTGGCCGCCAGGCCGTAGGTGCTGTTGTTGGCCAGGGCGACGGCTTCGGCCTCGTCGTCGAACGGCAGGATCGTGACGACGGGCCCGAAAATTTCCTCTTGGAACAGCCGGCTGGTATCGGGGTCGAGGTTGGTGACGACGGTCGGGTGTACGAAGTAGCCCTTGCGGTCGAGTCGGTGCCCGCCGGTAACGATTTCTGCGCCGTCGGATTTGCCCTGCTCGAGGTAACCCAGCACGCGGGTGAGTTGTTTCTGGCTGATCAGCGGACCGCTCATGGTGCCCTCTTCTTTGGGGCCGCCCATCTTCATGGCGTTGGCGACCATCGCCATCCCCTCGACGACCTGGTCGTAGACGCCGCGCTGAACCAGGATGCGCGATCCGCACACGCAGGCCTGCCCGGAATGCACGAAGGTGCCGAACGCCGACATCGGGATCGCCTTTTTCAGTTTGGCGTCGTCGAAGATCAGCACCGGCGACTTGCCGCCGAGTTCCAGGGTGACCTTGTTGAGGTTGCTGTCCGCCGCCGCATGCACGATGGCGCGGCCTACCTCGGTCGAGCCGGTGAACGCGACCTTCTCGACGTCAGGGTGCGCGGTGATGGCCGCACCGACGGTATGCCCGTATCCGTTGACCAGGTTCGCCACCCCATCGGGCACGCCCGCCTCGGCAAGGATCTGCATGAGCACGTGCGCCGAAAGTGGTGTTTCCTCAGCGGGTTTCACCACGCTGTTGCAGCCGGCGGCCAGTGACGGCGCGAGCTTGGCGCAGAAGTTGAACACCGGGCCGTTCCACGGGAAGATCAGCCCGACCACGTCATACGGCTCGCGCAGCGTGTAGGTGTGCATGTGCGAGTCGACGCCAGTGAGGCCGCCGGTGTTCACGTCGCGGGCGATGCCGTCGATCTTCGTGCACCAGCCGGCGTAGTACCGGAACCACTCGGCACCGATCTTCACCTGCATCTCCGCTTGCGCGGGGTACATGCCGCCGTTGAGCATTTCGAGTTCAGCGAGCAGCGTCGCGTTCTTGTCGATCAGTTCGCCGACGCGCCACAGCACCTTGGCCCGCTCGTAGTCGGGCAGACCCGACCAGACGCGCGATTCGGCGGACGCTTTCGCGCGGGCGACCGCTTGGTTGACGGCGTCGGGACCGCCGTCGGTGAACTCGGTGATCTGATCTTCGGTCGACGGGTCGAAGACCGGGATGACGTCACCGGTTCCGGGTCGTTCACGAATTTCGTCGAGGACCGCTTGCACCGTCATGGGCCACGCCTTATCTATGAATATAGAGTGCTGTACGAGCCGTACGTTATGCGCTTAATTACCGACGGTCAACGCATCCACCGCGGGTCCGAACATGGTTTGTTTGATCGCGCCCAGCGTGCCGGGGTCCTTGCCGGCGAGGGGCCGAAGAAGGTCCACCGCCGCGGGCGTCACGACGCCCTCGGCGGCGACGGCGTCGACAAGGCCGAGGCGTTCGGCGTCGTCGCCGCCGAAGCGACGTCCGGTCGTCATCGACGCGACCGCCGCCTGGGGGGCGAGCTTGGCCTGAATCAGTGCGGCCATGCCCGGCGTGAAGGGTATCCGGATGTCCACCTCGGGCAAGCAGAAGAAGCCGCGGTCAGCGCGCATCACCCGAAAGTCGTGCGCCAAGGCCAGCATTGCCCCGGCGCCGAAGGCATGGCCGACGACCGCGGCTGCGGTGGGAACGTGCAGGGTGAGCATTCGGGCCAACATGCCCTGCACGCGCCCGACGTACCAACCAGTCTGCTCGCCGTTAGCCGCCAGCCAATCCAGGTCCAAGCCATTGGTGTAGAACTTGCCGCCGCCGGTGGTGACCAAGCCCTGCGCCCCAGCGCCGACGACTTCGTCGAGGTGTGCGTCAAACTCATCGAGAAAGCCTGGGGAGAAACGGTTTTCGTCGTCACCGAGGTCGAGGATCGCGATCTTTTCTTCGTAGGTCAGGTTAATTGCCACGTTTGTTCCCTTCCTGCAGTGGCGGTGGTCCGACGTCGAGAACCGCGCGCACCGAGGCACGCAGGTGTTCACGGGCCGTTCTGTTGGCCAGACGATCGCGGCGCAGCAGGATCGCGGTCGGCAGATCGACGATGCAGGTGGTGATCGCGTCCACGGCGCGGACGTCTTTGCGATCCCATAGGTTGACCGCGAGCCGGATCATCAAGCCGACCAGCAATTGATCGAGATCGCTTAATTCCGTGGCGATCTCGTCGGGCAGATCGGAATCCAACAGCTCTTCGCGGCGCACCGTCAATAGAAGTTTGGAGGAGTCCGGATACTGCTCGGCGAAGACCGCCGGCGCGTCGGCGGCAGCCACCACGGCCGCAACGGCGGCTCGCCGGCCGGGTTCCGCCAGGGCCTGTTCGACCAACGTGTCTTGCACAGAAAGGAAGCGGTGTCCGGCCCGCAGCCACGCGCGGGCCATCAGGCCCGAGCGCGACCCGAACGTGTGGTATAGCGCTCCGTTGGAAACGCCGACGGCGGCGCTGATCGCACGGATGGTTACCGCCGCAGGCCCGGATGCCACGGCCAATGACTCGACAGCGTCGAGAAGCCGATCCGGCTCATACACGCGCGGGCGGGGCATGCCGGGATAGTAACAGAGCAGCCGCTCTATTACTCTGGCGCCAGGTCCGGGACCTCGCTGGCGTGGTCGGCAACTGCGCTGGCTGCGGCCGTCACGCGGTCACGAACCAGAAACCAGCCGCCGATCAGGGCGGGAATGGCGGCCACCAGTGCCGCGATGATCCAGGGACCCTTCTCGGGATCGAACATCATCAGCACCAGCACGCCCGCCAGGAAAACCAGCGTGACATAGCCGCTGTATGGGGCGAGCGGCATCCGGAAATGCGGCCGCTGCATCGTTCCGGCCTTCGCCCGGCGGTAGAACCGGAGTTGGCAGAGCACGATCGTCGCCCAGGCCGCCAGCACCCCTATAGCGGCGATGTTGAGCACGATTTCGAAGGCCTGGCTCGGTTTGACCGCATTGAGCACGACACCCAACAGCCCGATGGTGGCGGTCAGCAGGATCCCGCCATACGGCACACCGTTTTTCGACATCCGTCCGGTGAACTTCGGCCCGCTGCCATTCACCGACATCGACCGCAGGATTCGGCCGGTGGAATACAGGCCGGCGTTCAGGCTCGAGAACGCGGCGGTGAGCACCACCACGTTCATCAGCGAGCCGGCGCCGGTGAGTCCGACTTGCGAGAAGAAGGTGACGAACGGGCTCTCGTGTTGTTTGTAGGCGGTGTACGGCAGCAGCAGCGCCAGCAGGAGGACTGATCCGCAGTAGAAGACCGCGATACGGGCGATCACCGAGTTGATCGCCCGTGGCATGACCTTCTCCGGTTCCGCGGTTTCTCCGGCGGCGGTGCCGACCAATTCGACTGCGGCGTAGGCGAATATCACCCCGGAGGTGACGAGCACCAGCGGCACCAGGCCGGTCGGCAAGAACCCGCCATGGTCGACCCAGAGGCTGGGCCCGGTGCTCTTTCCCTGAATCTTGAAGCGGCCGGCCAGAAATACGATTCCCACCACCAGAAACGTCGTCAACGCCAGCACCTTGATGAGCGCAGCCCAGAACTCGAACTCGCCGAAGGCCTTCACCGAGATCAGATTCACCGCCACCACCGCCACCAGCGCGATGAGCGCGAGCGTCCACTGCGGGACCGCCTCGAACGCGGTCCAATAGTGGAAGTAGCTCGCGATCGCGGTGCTGTCCACGATGGCCGCCATCGCCCAGTTCAGAAAGTACATCCAGCCCGCGACGAAAGCCGCTTTCTCCCCGAAGAACTCGCGAGCGTATGAGACGAACGAGCCCGATGCCGGCCGATGCAGCACAAGTTCTCCGAGCGCGCGCAGGATCAGGAACACGAAGCCCCCGCAGATCCCGTAGACGAGGAACAACCCGGGCCCCGCGGACGCGAGCCGCGCTCCGGCGCCCATGAACAACCCCGTCCCGATGGCCCCGCCGATCGCAATCATCTGCATCTGGCGGTTGTGCAGGTCGTGGTGATAACCCGCGTCCTCGCGAGCCAGCGCGGCGGCCCTATCGGCAGCCGGATCCGGCGTGCTGGGCAGCGGTGGCATCGAGTTCCTATCGTCGTAGCCTGGTGCCACGCTGCGGCGCCGGACACGCCCCAGAAATGGAGTGGTGGCGAAACTATCCCACGGACTCGCGGCTGCGCTCAAGATCGGGGGGATGGCTAGTCGGGCGGGACGGGAAGGCTCGGGCACAACTGGATGTAGCCGATACCCGGTGACACCCAGTCATTCCACTGCTTATGGCTCATGTTGGCGGGGAGCTTGTCACAGAGTTGCGTGGGATCGGCAAGGGCAGATGAGAGCATTACCGTTCCGTTCGCGCTTGCCGACGCAGTCAGTTTTCCGTCCGGGCTGACCGCGACCCCGGTGACGGTGTCTGGCCTGGTCTGCGGCGACGCCGTCGGCTTGCCGGTGGAGGTGTCCCACAAACGCACGGTGCCGTCGACTCCGCCACTCGCCAGCTGATTGGCCACGCCAAAGGCGACGCTGACGATCCCGGCAGTGTGTCCCACCAGAGTGCCGCCGGGCAGCTGATCAAGGGTATGCGAATCCCTAAGCTGCACAACGTTGTCCGCGCTTCCAGCAGCCAATGTGGCCCCGTCGTGACTGAACGCTACCGACAGCACCGGACCAACCGAACCTGGTTTGCTCGTGTCGATCACTCGTTCTAGCCCACCGGTTTCGACGTTCCAGAGCCGCAGACCGTCTCTATAGCCGACGACGAGGTGTTGGTTGTCGGGACTGAACGCGACGGCATTGCCCTGAATATTGGGTTTATTGGTACCCATGGGATGGCCATACGGACGGCCACTCGCGACATCCCACACGGTCAGGGTGGCACCGCCGCGTTCGATGGCGGCGACGCGCCGCCCGTCGCTGCTGACGGCAACAGCAACAGTTCTGGGGTGGATATCAAGGTGAACCGGCGGCTGCACGGCTTGCCCGGTATTGATGTCCCATGTCTGTACGGTGCCGTCGGCGAGCGCGGTCACCATCCGACCTCCCGCGACGTAGCCAAACCAGCGCTGCTGCGGCGGTCCACCAGCGAGCAGCGGCGGCAGGGCGTTACCGGAGGCGACGTCCCATCGCAGAATGTTCGCGTCGCCGTCCGTCGCGATCTGGCGACCGTCGGGGCTGAACGCAGCTCCCATGACGATTGGGTCTGGACCTCGCATCGGCTGGCCGACATTGGCCTTCCACAGCCGAGCGGTCCCATCCGGGCTGGCGCTGGCGATCTGGGTTCCGTCGGGGCTGAAGGCCACCCCGAAGAGTGCGTCGGTGTGCCCGATTAACGTCGAGCCGAGCTGCGCGCCGGTTTGGGCGTCCCACAGCTGAAGCGGCCCGTCGAGACGGCCCGTCGCAATGCGATACCCGTCGGGGCTGTATGCGACGGCCGTGGCGCCGGCAATTATCGAGGTGCCGAGCGGTATCGTCCGCTCCAGCGCGCCGGTGTCGACGTTCCACAACTGCAGATCGGTGCTGCCCGCTGCGATGGTGTGCCCGTCGGGGCTGAAGGCGACCCGCCCGACGTCCATCGGCTGCCCGTTTCTTCGAACGGTGATAACCGGAATGTGCAGTCGAACGGGTTTGCTGTCGTACACCGCGACTCCTCCGGTGTCGCTGCTCACGGCGAAAAGCTTGCCGCTGCGGTCGAACTTCACGTCGGTCAGCGCGATGTCGGGGTTGACGAAGACCTGCATACTCGCCAGTGGTTTGCCGGTGTGAGGATCCCAAGTTCTGATCTTGCCGTCGGCGCCTGCGGTGACAATCGTCTTGCCGGCCGGGTGTATCGCCACGCCGTTAAGGCCGCCGTCGATGGGCGATGGGTTCGGGTTGAGCGGTGCTCCGGTGTCAGCGTTGGATAGGCGCAGTGTGCCATCGACGCCGGTGGAGGCGATGGTGTGCCCGTCGGGGGTGAACACCACCGCGGTGACGAAGCCCGAGTGGGCGTGGATCGGGGCACCGATCGGTGCGCCGGTAGAGGAGTCCCACTGGCGCACTGTTCCGTCGTCCTGCGCGGTGACGATCCGCCGGCCGTCCGGGCTGTATGCCAGGTGACGCGGCCTCGACGGAACACCGATGATCCTTCGGGTGGTGAACCTGGCTATCTGCGCATCGAGGATCGGCACCCTATCGGGTTCTATCGCATTGGCGGCGAGGAGCTCCTGCAGAGCGCGCACGTCACCACCTGGCTTGGTCCCGGCCAGCATCGCCGCACCCTCCGCGTTGAGCTTCGCCACCACAGCGTCATGGAGGCGGTGGATGGCCGTTTGCCGCTGAGCGATAGCAATGACCGCGGCAACAACGGAGATCGCCGTCAGTACAACCAAACCCGCGATGGCCGCGGCCCTTAGCCGGCGGAAACGCCGCTGCTCGCGCAGGTCATCGCTGGCCAGTTGATCCTTTGGCCTGCCGTGGATAGGAGCGGCCAGCGAGGTGATCTTGTCGCGGAACGCCGATGTCCGGTAGTCCCACGGCGCGTCGTCGCTGACATCGATGAACAGTGGCTCGACGGGCAACGAGCCGGGCTCGGTGAGCGCCGGCGGGGCGGCATCGGAGGTCTGCGAGTCGAACCGGGCAGCGGCTTCATCCCATTGCAGCCGGCCCGAGGCGACCACCAGCATGAGCTGGTCGCGACCCCGGTGCTCGAGCCAATAGCTGATCTCCTTGTTGACCCAGTGCGACTGGGCGGCCTCGGGGGACAACGTGGCGATGAAGAAATGGGACCGGTCGAGCGCGTCGGTGATGCGGCCCCACAAATCGGGGCTGGCCGTCAGGTCGGTGTCGTCCCGGAACACCCGCAGGGCGCGCAGCTGACCCAGTCGCCGACCGATGTGGTGCAGACCTTTCTGGATCCCTGACACCACCGGTCGATCACGATGGGTGTAGGACAGAAACGCGTCGAAATCGAACTGTGGTTCCGGCGCTGGAGCCGATCCATCCGTCGTCTGCGCATCCGCCGTCACCGCCGTGAATTTACCGGGAACAAACCGGCGGGGCAGGTCGTTGACCACTTCGACAAACTTGAGTGAATCAGACTCAATCTTGGCTTGACAGCGGTATGCCGCGGAAGGCAGGCTTGAGCGGGGTTCACTCAGCGTAGTGCAATACCCGTTCGACTACTAGGAAGGATCCACTAATGGCTCGTGCGGTCGGTATCGACCTCGGGACCACCAACTCCGTCGTCTCAGTTTTAGAGGGTGGGGACCCCGTCGTCGTCGCCAACTCCGAGGGCTCGCGGACAACTCCGTCCATCGTCGCGTTTGCGCGCAATGGTGAGGTACTGGTCGGCCAGCCTGCCAAGAACCAGGCGGTGACCAACGTCGACCGGACCATCCGGTCGGTCAAACGTCACATGGGCACCGATTGGTCCGTCGAGATCGATGGCAAGAAGTACACCGCGCAGGAGATCAGCGCTCGCATTCTGATGAAGCTGAAGCGCGATGCGGAGGCCTACCTCGGTGAGGACATCACCGACGCGGTGATCACCACACCCGCCTACTTCAATGACGCTCAGCGCCAGGCCACCAAGGAGGCCGGCCAGATCGCCGGCTTGAACGTGCTGCGTATCGTCAACGAGCCGACCGCGGCCGCGCTGGCCTACGGCTTGGACAAGGGCGAGAAGGAGCAGCGCATCCTGGTGTTCGACCTCGGTGGCGGCACCTTCGACGTGTCGTTGCTGGAGATCGGCGACG
>Ga0335075_10002569_pt1 | contig 29068 bp, 21 predicted proteins | sample Lox_Sample_24_FD_206723 | JGI IMG/M metagenome (GOLD analysis project Ga0335075, IMG submission 206723) | Soil microbial communities from Loxahatchee National Wildlife Refuge, Florida, United States - Lox_Sample_2.4 | ecosystem: Environmental > Terrestrial > Soil > Wetlands | place: USA...
CTGATCCGGACGTAGATCAGGCACCGTATACATCCATCTGCCGGTTTGACGGCATTGATCGCCACATGTGTTATTATACGGACTAGGAGCATTCGTGTTCCCGGTACCACCACGTCAAGCACGCCCCCGGATGGAAACTCCAGCAGCGGAGCCGGGCGTCATGCGATGGACGCCCCCGAACGGACGCGTCTACACCACTAGACCCACCGTCTACGAGCTGTAATGCCAGCCGAACAGCGCGTTGAGGACATTCTGAGGAATGTTGTCGCCGGGTTATCTGCGGTGACCGTGGCCGAGCCCCGCCATTGTTCGTCACCGGATGAGCGCGGCAGATGCAAAACCGATGGCAGTGGCAGTCTGAAGAGCCTCGTCAGGCCATTGATCAGGCGGCTCGTCGCGGCATGACCCGGGAAACAGTTATGCTTTACGCAGGTGAGCCGGGAAGTCTGGTCGGCATCTGTCGACTGGGACGAGGCAAGCGATGGGTATCGGACGGTTCGCCGTCGAGTCGGAATGGCGTAATGAGACGCTCCGCACCAACCTCTGGCTGATCCCGGCCATCGAGAGCGTGGCCGCGATCCTGCTGTTCGCTCTCACCCTGAGCGTCGACCGTGCCGCTTCCCATCACGAGATCAGCCTGCCATCCTGGGTGATCAGCGGCTCGCCCGACGCCGCCAGGCAGATCCTGTCGTCGCTCGCGGCGGCCATCATCACCGTCGTCGGCGTGGTGTTCTCGATCATGATCGTGACGCTGACGCTGGCCTCGACTCAGTTCGGGCCGCGGATGCTGCGCACGTTCATCCGGGACCGCGGCACCCAGATCACCCTTGGCACGTTCGTCGCGACCTTCTTCTACGCGATGCTGGTGCTTATCTCGATCGGGAGCACGTTCGTGCCGCACCTGTCGGTGACAACCGCGCTCGCGCTGACCGTCATCGACCTCGGCGTGCTTATCTACTTCATCCACCACACCGCCACCGCCATCCAGCTGCCGACGGTGATCGCCAGCATCGCGCACGACCTGACCAGGGCCATCGACGCCGAGACCGCCGGAACCAACGAGCAGGATGATCTCGTCAACGGCCCCTCGCCCGCTGTGCTGCAGACCCGGCTCGATCGCGGTGGCCGCGTCGTCACCGCCCCCGCCAGCGGGTACCTGCGGTTCGTCCGGCACGCGACGCTGGTGCGGATCGCCGCCGAATACGACGCCGTGATCCGGCTGCACTATCGCCCGGGCCACTTCCTCGTCCAAGGGCACCCGATGGCGACCGTGTGGCCGCCCGAGGTCGCGGACCAGATCGGCCGCCGGCTTGAGCGTGTGCACATCACCGGCCCGCTGCGCACGCTTGGCCAGGACATCGCCTTCGGCATCGACCAGCTGGTGGAGATCGCGATCCGCGCGCTGTCCCCGGCTGTCAATGACACCTTCACGGCGTTGACCTGCGTTGACTGGCTCGGTGACAGCCTGTGCAAGATCGCGGTCCAATGGTATCCGTACGTCTATTACCGCGACCTTGGCGGCGACATCCGGCTCATCACCGCGCCGGTCAGCTACGAGCGGCTGGTGCAGCGCTCATTCGAGAAGGTCCGGCAGGCGGCCGGCGGCATGCCCGCGGTGCTGATCAGGCAGCTGGACGCGCTGTACAAGATCATGGCCGCGGCGCCGGCCGACCGGTCACAGATACTGCTCGATCAGGCGGCCATGATCCAGCGGGTGAACCTGCGCACGGTCCCGGAAGAGGCCGACCAGGCCGACATCACCGCTCGTTACGACGCGCTGCTCATGCTGCACACCAAAGGCGACCCCATCCGAGACGACTCGGCCGGCTAGCCGCTTCGAGGATCGGCGTGCACCACCCAGACCGCGTGCGCGTAATCGTTCGTGGTGTTCCAGTACTCATGCGGCGTCGAGGAGTCGAAGGCGATCGAGTCGCCGGGGTTCAGCTCGTAGGTCTCGAAGCCCACGTTGGCCCGCAGCGTGCCGGACAAACCTTGACAGTGTTGCTGTACACAGTGTCCAATGAGGCTGAACAGGAGGGCTTGATGGCCGCATCGTCACTTCCGCTCGCCCCCGCGCCGGGCGGGATGAACTCTGGGACTTCGGCTCCGCGGCGGTGCACTACCGGCTGTACTGTCCGTGGCTCAAGCCGGAGAACTGTGTCGCTTCCTACACCACGATGCGCGGCGCTGGAGATCCTGACCAAATTCCCGGCTCAGGAGCTCTATGTCACTCACCCCTACTGACGGGGCGCGGGTACCGGGCGCGCGGGTACGTCATACCCTCGTAAACAGGATCAACGAGATGGTTTTCAAGGTGTTGGAGAGCAAATGAGCATCACGGACCTGGCCGGACTGACGGGGCTTGAGGTTCCCACCGACCTGCTCATCGGCGGCGAGTGGGGCGCCGGGCGGGGCGGCGGAACGTTCCCCGTCCTTGACCCGGCGACCGAGGAGAGCGTCGCCGAGGTGGCCGACGGCACGGTCGAGGACGCCCTGGACGCCGTCGGCGCGGCGTACGCCGCGCTGCCCGCGTGGGCCGCCACGCCGGCCCGGCAGCGGGCGGAGATCCTGCGCCGTGCGTTCGAGCTGATGACCGACCGGGCCGAGTCGATAGCGCGGCTGATGTCGCTGGAGAACGGCAAGTCGCTGCGCGACGCCCGCGGCGAGGCGGCGTACGCGGCCGAGTTCTTCCGCTGGTACGCGGAGGAAGCGGTGCGCGTCGAGGGCACCGTGATGCGCGCGCCGTCCGGCGCGAACCGGATCGTGACGGTCCGCCAGCCGATCGGCGTCTCGGTGCTCGTCACGCCGTGGAACTTCCCGGCCGCGATGGCCACCCGCAAGATCGGCCCGGCGCTCGCGGCGGGCTGCACGGTGGTGCTCAAGCCGGCCGGCGAGACCCCGCTGACCGCGCTGGCCATCGCGCGGCTGCTGTCCGAGGCGGGCGTGCCTGATGGCGTGGTCAACGTGCTCACCTCCACCAAGTCGGGCGCGACCGTGTCGGCCATGCTTGACGACCCGCGGGTGCGCAAGCTTTCCTTCACCGGGTCGACCGAGGTCGGGCGCATCCTGCTGCGCGAGGCCGCGGATACCGTGGTCAACTGCTCGATGGAACTCGGCGGCAACGCGCCGTTCATCATCTTCGAGGACGCCGACATCCCGGCCGCGGTCGAGGGCGCGCTGCTCGCCAAGATGCGGAACGGCGGTGAGGCCTGCACCGCGGCGAACCGGTTCTACGTGCACGAGGCGGTGGCCGACGAGTTCACCCGGACGTTCGCGCAGCGGCTGGCCACCATGCGCGTCGGCCCCGGCCTGGAGGAGGCCACCGAGGTCGGGCCGCTGGTCAACCAGCCCACCCGGTCCAAGGTCGCCGAACTCGTCAACGACGCGGCGGACTCCGGCGGCAAGATCGTCACTGGCGGCCGGGCACCGGAGCGGCGCGGCTACTTCTACGAGCCGACGCTCATCGACGGGGTGCCCGCGGAGGCCGCGATCCTCAGCACGGAGATCTTCGGTCCGGTCGCGCCGGTGGTCCGGTTCACCGACGAAGACGACGCGATCCGCTGGGCCAACGACACCGAGTTCGGCCTGGTCTCCTACGTCTACACTCGCGACCTGCGCCGCGGGCTGCGAGTGTCGGAGGCGCTCGAGGCCGGCATGATCGGGCTGAACCGCGGGCTGGTCTCTGACCCGGCCGCGCCGTTTGGCGGCGTGAAGCAATCCGGCATCGGCCGCGAGGGCGCGCACGACGGGTTGCTTGAATACACCGAGACGAAGTACATCGCCACCGACTGGTAGGCCAGCGGCCTATCCGGCACTCAGGTACGTTGCCGCGAGATTCCTCACGGTGGAGGCGGCACGGCAACGTACCTGAGCAGGTTCTTGTGGTAGATCCAGATCGTCCAGTTCGGTATGTGGTCGATCGTCACCGGCTTGCCGAAGTCCCGCTCGGCTGCCTTTTCCAGGCCCTTGTCGCCGGAGGTGAAGATCATGAAGGTCGCGTCGTGCCGGGAGGGGTCATACCAGGAGGTGTCCGTCTCCCAGTCGTACTGGGTGATCTTGCCCTTCTGCTCGTAGACCGCGCGAACCTGCACCCGGTTGCTGGTGTCCACGGTGGTAACCGAGCTGTTCCAATAGCCGGCGAGGCCGTACGTGAGCCCGTGTGCCTCGGCCCACGCGCCGATGGACGCCGCGCGTTCGGGCATCGGGTGCCGGATGGTCGCCAGCGGCAGCAGCACGGCGGCGCCGGCCAGCGCGATCGCCGTGCCCGCGCGCCATGGGACCGCGATGCGCCCGGGCACCCAGGTGCGGGCCGCAAGCACCGCGCCGCAGGGCAGCACGGCGACGATCTCGTAAGGGTTGTTGGGTCCCGCCATGGTGGATACCACGAACGCCAGGACGTTAATGACGAGCGCGGTGCACAGCAGCTGTTCGGCCCGGTTCGCGGTACGCCAGGTCCATATCACCCGCACGAAACCGGTAGCCGCCGCCAGCAGGCAGACGATCGCGAGGACGTATCCCGCGTCACGCGTCAGTGAGCCGCCTGAGCCGGTCTCCAGCCCGAACAGGACGCGTATCGCGTGCCAGGCCAGCGCCGCGTTATGCGGCCACTGCCCGGGAGATGAGATGCCGGTCTTCGGCGCGACCATCTGGTAGGCGCCGAAATGCAGCATCACCGCGCGGACCGCGTACTCCAGCGGCACACTCACGATGGCGGCCAGGGCGCTCGCGGCGTCGCCCGTCCGGATCCTGCGTGCAGCCAGAGCCCGGTAGCCGCACACCACGACGACTGCCGGCACATCGACGTAGAGGACGGTGGCGTCACCGATCTGGCCCAGGCACAGGATCGCGCAGAGCAGGGGCGCGGTGAACCAGCGGCTAGGCGCGCGGTCGATCAGCAGGCAGGAGACCAGGAGGAACACCGCGGTCCCTGTATGGTCGGGCGCCCCAAGCAGGTACAGGGCATTTGGCTCGACGTGGACCATGACGGTCATCACCGCCACCGCGGCCGCGGCGCGTGCCACCCTGGCGGGACCGCGGCTGTCCTTCAGCGCCACGGCGACGGCGCAACCCGTGACGATCAGGTACGTGAGCGCCGAGGCCACGTGGCTGGCCGAGGTCCGCAGCCCGAAAAAGATCTGGGCGATCGCGATCAGCGGCAGGTCGAACGTGTAATACGTCGCGTCGCCGATGATCCACCCGTGCAGCCCGACGTGACCGTGCAACATGTCCCACGCTTGCAGCGCGTTGTTCGCCCCGTCCGACGTCACGTAGCCGCTATACGAGATCCGCACGTAGAAGATGAACAGCGCCACGCAGCCGCCAATCCACGCCAGCGCCGCAAGCAGGCGGCGTACCCAGCGGTACTCTCGGGCGGCCGGGCGCTGGGGCTGGTCTGGCTGGAACCCAGGTGACTGGGCCACGAGGTGGTCCGTGCCAGTGGAGTGCCCAGATGGCTGTTTTTCACCCGCGACCATGCTCGGAACCCTACTACTGCTGCCTGTGCGGAGTGGTGGGAGATCCACCGAAACAGGAAGAAGGCGGGATAACCACCCGTAACAGGCTCACCAATGTATCAGAACGCGCTGGTGACAGATCCGGTGGTAGAGGGAGGGTGCCGGCAGTCGTGACAAGTAGCTGGGGGTAGGAGCGATGGCGGGATCGCCCGGGAGCGACAAGTTCGACCGCGATGTGGTTGTCATCGGGGGGTGCGGCCACGTCGGCCTTCCGCTGGCGGTCGCGTTCGCCGACCGGGGTGCCCGGGTGGGCATCTATGACGTGAGCGATACGGCCGTCGCCACCGTGAACTCCGGACGGCTGCCGTTCGACGAGCCCGGCGCCGCCGAGGTGCTGCGGCGCGTGGCGGACGAGGGCCGGCTGCTCGCCTCGGCCGACCCTTCGATCGTGGGCGGCGCGGAGAACGTGGTCGTGGTGATCGGCACGCCGGTCGACGAGCACCTGAACCCGAACCAGCAGGCGATCCCGAGGGCATTGGACGGTTGCGTGCCGTACCTGCGCAACGGGCAGATGCTGATCCTGCGGTCCACCGTCTTCCCCGGCGTGACGGCACTGGTGGAGAAGATGATCGCGGGCCTCGGCGTGGGCATCGAGGTGGCGTTCTGCCCGGAGCGGATCGCCGAGGGCAAGGCGATGACCGAACTGTTCGAGCTGCCGCAGATCGTCTCCGCCCGCTCGCCCAAGGGCCTCGAGCGCGTCGCGAAGCTGTTCGGCATGCTGACCAACGCCGTCGTGGAGATGTCGCCCGAGGAAGCCGAACTGGCCAAGCTGTTCACGAACGTGTGGCGGTACATCAAGTTCGCCACTGCCAACCAGTTCTACATGATGGCCAACGACCGCGGGCTCGACTTCGAGCGGATCCGCAAGGGGTTGTCCCAGGACTACCCGCGGGCGGCGGACATGCCGGGCGCCGGGTTCGCCGCCGGGCCGTGCCTGTTCAAAGACACGATGCAGCTCGCGGCGTTCAACAACAACAACTTCGCCCTCGGGCACACCGCGATGACGATCAACGAGGGGCTGCCGCTGTACGTCGTGCACCGGCTGGAGCAGCGCTTCGACCTGTCGTCGATGACCGTCGGCATCCTCGGCATGGCCTTCAAGGGCGGCTCGGACGACATCCGGTCGAGCCTGTCGTACAAGCTCAAGCGGATCCTGGAGTTCAAGGCCGGCAGGGTGCTGACCGCCGACCCGTACGTGGCGGTTGACGCCAACCTGCTGCCGCAGGAAGAGGTCATCGCGCAGTCCGACCTGCTTGTGATCGGCGCGCCGCACCCGGAGTACCGCGACCTCAAGCTTGGCAAGCCGACGGCCGACATCTGGAACGTCCTGGGGGAGGGTGTCAGGGTATGAGCGGGCGGGAAGCAGAGCATGAGCGCTGACACGCCACGGGTATCGGTGGTGGTGCCCGCCTACAACGAGAGCGAGCATATCGTGCCCGTCCTCGACCGGCTGTTCGAGTCGGTGCATCTGCCCTGTGAGGTGCTTGTCGTCGTCGACTCCGACAAGGACACCACGATCCCGGTCGTCGACGAGTACGCGCGTAAGGAGCCGCGGATCCGCTACGTGGTCAATACGTACGGCCGCGGGCCAGCCAACGCGATCCGGTTCGGCATTGACGCGGCGGCGGCGCCGGTCGCCGTGGTGACGATGGCGGACGGCTGCGACGACCCGCGCCAGATCGACGACCTGGCGCGGCTGGTAGACCGCGGGGTGGCGGTGGCCGCCGCCTCACGCTACATGCCCGGCGGGCAGCAGGTCGGTGGGCCTATCCTGAAAGGGCTGCTGTCGAAGCTCGCCGGACGCTCGCTGCGTGTGCTGGCGCACACAGGGACCAGGGACGCCACGAACTCGTTCAAGGCGTACTCGACGGACTTCGTGCGCGCGGTCGGCATCGACTCGCGGGATGGTTTCGAGATCGGCATCGAGCTCACCGCCAAGGCGAAACGGATGCGGTTGCCGGTCGCGGAGATCCCCACGATCTGGCTGGACCGCCAGGCGGGAGTTTCGAACTTCAAAGTTGCCAAGTGGATACCGGGCTACCTGCGGTGGTACAGGTTCGCGTTCGGGCAGCGGCTGACAGCCGAGCGGATCAGGGCGCATGGACAACGGACATGGAAGGAAAAAGACCAGTAATGCGGAAGGTTCTGGTCAGCGGGTCAGCCGGTTTCATCGGCGGCTACGTGGTCGAGGAATTGCTCGCCCGCGGCTACGCCGTGGTGGGCATCGACAACTTTTCCAAGTACGGGAAGGTCGCGAAGTCGTACGACAACCACCCGAACTACCAGATCGTCGAGGGCGACTGCCGCGATGTCGAGCTGATGACGCGGCTGCTCGAAGACTGCGATCACTTCATCGCGGGCGCCGCGATGATCGGCGGCATTTCCTATTTCCACACCTACGCCTATGACCTGCTCGCAACCAACGAGCGGATCATCGCCGCGTCCTGCGACGCCGCCATCAGGGCGCACAAGGCGGGCCGGCTGCGGAAGGTCACCTACATGTCCTCCTCGATGGTGTTCGAGTCCACCAGCGAGTGGCCCTCCTACGAAGGGCAGGAGCGCGAGGTGCCGCCGCCGCTGTCCTCCTACGGCTTCCAGAAGCTGGCCGTGGAGTACTTCGCGCGGGCCGCGTGGGACCAGTACAAGCTGCCGTACACGATCGTGCGGCCGTTCAACTGCGTGGGCATCGGGGAGTCCCGGGCGCTCGGCGACGAGGAGATCCTGTCAGGGAACGTCAAGCTCGCGATGAGCCACGTGGTTCCCGACCTGGCGCAGAAAGTGCTCAAGGGCCAGGACCCGCTGCACATCCTCGGCTCGGGCGAGCAGATCCGGCACTACACCTACGGCGGAGACCTGGCGCGCGGCGTGGTCATGGCGATGGAGCACCCGGACGCGCGGAACGAGGACTTCAACCTGTCGACGAGCGAGTCCACCACGGTGCTCGAGCTCGCCGAGGCGATCTGGCGGAAGGGCAGGGGCGCGGACGTGCCGCTGCGCGTGGTGAATGACGACCCGTTCGAGTACGACGTGCAGCGCCGCGTGCCGGCCACGGACAGGGCCAAGCGCGTGCTCGGCTTCGAGGCCACCACGTCGCTGGACGAAATGCTCGACGAGGTGATCCCCTGGATTGACCAGGCGATCAAGAACGGCACGATCTGAGCCGCTCAGAACCCGCCCACGGTCGGCCTGCTCAGCCCTGATCGACTCGGTCGCGGCAGGCTGCGGCCTGCACCTATACGTCCGTTACTAGCAAACTACCGCTAATCGTCCTTTTGGGTACCGATCGTGCACTATCACCACCACTACTGCTGCTAGCGTGTGCGGCGTGATCAGGAGATCCGCCGAAGCGGCAGGGGAGATGCCGGCTCAGAGCACACGCGTCCGCGTCCCTGCCGAGCGGCCGACGGCGGGGGGAACCCCGAGGCACGAACGAACCAGGAACGGTGCTCCGCGATGGATATGGCCTGCCGTGCTGGCGGCGGCTTTTCTCCTGTTTCTGTGTTACTTGCGGCTGGCAGGCACCTATCCCGTCGGCTCTGACGGCGCGGACCAGTCGCTGCAGGCGTGGGACATCCTGCATGGCAACTGGCTGTTGCGCGGTTGGACGGTCGGAGACGTGTCCTACTACTCCACCGAGATTCCCGAGTACGTGTTCATCGAACTGTTCCGCGGCCTCGGCCCGGACGTGGTGCGCGTGGCGGGCGCCATTACCTACACGCTGCTTGTGCTGCTTGCCGGCATGCTTGCCAAGGGACGGGCGACGGGACGGGAGGGGGTGGTCCGCGCGCTGGTGGCGTCCGGAATCATGCTCGCCCCGCAGCTCGGCAACGGGATTCACCTGCTGATCTCGCAGCCGGATCACCTTGGCACCCAGGTGCCGTTGCTGGTCATCTTCCTCATCCTGGATCGTGCGCCGCGCCGCTGGTACGTGCCGGCCGCGGTCGCGGTGATGCTCACCTGGGTCATCGTCGGCGACCAGGTCGCGATATTCGACGCGGCCCTGCCGCTGATCGCCGTGTGTGGCGTGCGCGTTCTGTGGGCGCTCGTCCGTGACCGCGAACCGCTGGCCGCACAGCGCTTCGAATTGTCCATCGCGGCGGTAAGTGTCCTCTCGCTCGGCGCGGCCGCCATCGTCGTGCGCGTTATCAAGCGCCTAGGCGGGTATACGGTCCTCCCGCTGCAATCGAGCGCTACTTCGACGCACGTGCTTCCGGCGCACCTAGTGCTGGCCATGGAAGGCATCCTCAATATCTACGGTGCCGATTTCATCGGCATATCGCGAGGGAACCTGTGGGGACCCGCTTCGGGCAGCCTGTCGCCGGGGGTTGCCGTAGCCATCGCCGTGGTACACCTGGCTGGCCTGGCCCTGGCACTGTGGGGCGTGTGCCGCGCCTTCCGGCGCTTCTTCTCCGCGCAGGACCTGATCACCTCGGTGCTGGCAGCGGGGATCGTGATCAACCTGGCCGCCTATGTTTTCAGCATTGACCCTCAAACGCTGTTCGACACCCGGGAGGTTCTGGCCGTACTGCCCTTCGGTGCCGTTCTCGCCGGCCGCCTGCTCGCCGGCTCACTGGTCAGGGCACGGCTGCAACCGGTGCTAGCAGGCGTGCTGGCCTGCTACGCGTGCGCTCTCGGGTACGGGGTCGCGCAGCCCGCCGTGGCCAACAACGAGCAGCCGGTCATCGGCTGGCTTGAGGCCCACCACCTTTCCACTGGGCTCGGCACCTATACCGAGGCGAACTTGATCACGCTCGATAGCGGAGGCCGGGTCGCGGTCAGAACGGCATCATGGCGGCCCTCTGGCGCGGTCCCCCGCGCCTACGAATCGAAGGCGTCATGGTATGACCCCCGGGTCAGCTACGCGAACTTCATCATCTCGAACACCGCGGACGGGCCGTTGGCAGTATCGGTCGTCCCGCTCCGTGACATCCTGAGTTTCGCTGGTCACCCGGCACACACCTACCACTACAAGACTTTCACCATCATGGTCTGGAACAAGAACCTGCTAGCCGATCTGGGGGGGCCGCCGTCCGCCAAGCCAGGCAACATCCCCTGACCCCTGGCGAACACCTGGTCGGCGCCGCACGCGGTGCGTCCGGCTGCGTTCAGCTCGGGCTGGATGCCGTACATGCTGGTCACGGCGTACATCGCCTACCTGGTGGCGGTCGCGGCGGGACGCCTGGATCGGGGCGCTGACCGGCTGGTTCGGAGTCAACGGGACCCCGTGGTGTTCCGGTTTCGGCGAGCCATAGTGACCAGCAGGGCAAAGTGAACGTAGCCTAGTCTCGTGGATCGGCGAATCTTCGGGCTCGAGAACGAGTACGGCGTTACGTGTACCTTCCGGGGGCAGCGGCGGCTGTCGCCGGATGAGGTAGCCCGCTATCTGTTCCGCCGCGTGGTGTCATGGGGGCGCAGCAGCAACGTGTTCCTGCGCAACGGGGCACGGCTCTACCTCGACGTGGGCAGCCATCCGGAGTATGCGACACCGGAGTGCGACAACGTCGTGGATCTCGTCGCGCACGACAAGGCGGGGGAGCGGATCCTCGAGGGGCTGCTTGTCGACGCGGACCGGCGGCTGCGCGAGGAGGGCATCGCCGGGGACATCTACCTGTTCAAGAACAACACCGACTCGGCCGGCAACTCCTACGGCTGCCACGAGAACTACCTGGTGGGCAGGCACGGTGAGTTCGGCAGGCTCGCGGACATCCTGATCCCGTTCCTTGTCACCCGGCAGATCATCTGCGGCGCCGGCAAGGTGCTGCAGACGCCCCGCGGCGCGGTCTACTGCGTCAGCCAGCGCGCCGAGCACATCTGGGAAGGCGTGTCGTCGGCCACCACCAGGTCCCGGCCGATCATCAACACCCGGGACGAGCCGCACGCCGACGCGGAGCGGTTCCGCCGGCTGCACGTGATCGTCGGCGACTCCAACATGAGCGAGACCACGATGCTGCTCAAGGTTGGCGCCACCGACCTGGTGCTGCGCATGGTGGAGGCCGGGGTCGTGCTCCGCGACATGACGCTGGACAACCCGATCCGTGCGATCCGCGAGGTCAGTCACGACATGACCGGCCGCAGCCGGGTCCGGCTCGCCAACGGCCGCGAGATGAGCGCGCTGGAGATCCAGTATGAGTACCTGACCCGGGCCCGGGACTTCACCGACCGGAACGGGCTGGACGCGATCAGCGCCCGCGTCCTTGAGATGTGGGAGCGCGCGCTCGGCGCGATCGAGAGCGGCGACCTTGGCAAGATCGCCCGCGAGATCGACTGGGTGACCAAGTACCAGCTGATCGAGCGGTACCGGGCCAGGCACGACCTGCCGTTGTCGGCGCCGCGGATCGCCCAGCTCGACCTCGCCTACCATGACGTGCACCGCGGCCGGGGCCTGTACTACCTGCTGCAGCGCAGCGGCGCGGTGGACCGGGTGGTCCGGGACCTGGACATCTTCGAGGCCAAGTCCGTTCCGCCGCAGACCACGCGGGCCAAGCTGCGCGGCGAGTTCATCCGCCGGGCGCAGGAGAAGCGCCGTGACTTCACCGTGGACTGGGTGCACCTGAAGCTGAACGACCAGGCACAGCGGACCGTGCTGTGCAAGGACCCGTTCCGCTCGGTCGACGAGCGGGTGGAGAAGCTGATCGCCGGCATGTGACCCCGGCTCCCCGGTCCGCGCCTTACTCGTGCAGGATGTGGCGACGGGCCACGAGGACCAGCACGACCACCGGGATCACCATGAGCCACCCGAGCCGCTTGTTGGTCATGATCCGGTCGGCGGCGAAGACCTTGTCGAGCAGCGTCGTGCGGGCCTTCACCGTGGCGTCCGTGACCGCCCCACTGACCGCCCCGGTGACCGCCACCGCCGGGGTGGCGAGCAGCAGGATCAGGCCCATGAGGAACGCGTCGATGTAGGTGCGCCCGTCGTTGAAGGTGCTGTCCCAGAACTGCCCGGACGCGAGCACCATCTCGATCAGCACGAAGCCGACGAACGCCGCCTTCTCCTCCAGGTTGACCCTTGCCGCGCGGATCACAAGGAGCCCGGCCACGACGATGATCGCCAGGGCGATGAAGTCGATCAGCTCGTAGTTGTAAAGCCCCATGTGCGTCCAGCTCATCAGCCGGATGTCCCGGTAGACGCCGGGCACAAGGGCCTTGAACGGAAGCGTCAGGTTCGACTCGGCGTCGGCGAGCCCGCCGGACTTGCCCTTGACGACGATCTTCTCGGCGACCTCGAGGATGACGAACACAGCGCCTGGCAGCACCCACACCAGGTCCGGCATGCCGGGCTTCACCCGCTTCTTCCACATCTGGTACAGCCGGACCAGCGCGTAGCCGACGGGGAGCGCCAGGATCGGCTCGTTGGTGAAGACGGCATAGGCGATTCCCGCGGCGGCCCAGATGTACTTGGAATGCCGGTAGGCGAGGATCCCGGCGAGCATGCAGGCGTCGGCGAGGGGCTCGGAGGTATCCCGGCCGACGCTGATCACGAGCCCCATGTACGCGGCGAACGCCAGTCCCCACAGGGCGTGCCGCCCGGCCTGGTGGGCGAGCTTGGCTCCGAAGTAGGCCATGAGCGCGACGCAGACCAGGTTGACCACGACCAGCACCGTGGGCAGCAGCCGGGCGTTGCCGCCGAGCGAGACGATCCAGGCGACCAGCGAGTACCCGATCCTGGTGTACCGGTAGTTGTGGTCGATCGTGATCCCGTAGGCGGTGGGGTTCCAGTTGAACGGGTTACGCGCGAACCGGTAGTAGAACTGCCCGTCGTAGCCCTGCGACGGCACATGGCTGATGCGCGGCACCATCTGGCTGGGATGGCTGAAGTCCTTGACCCCGGACGCGATGAACAGGGTGATGTGGCCAGCCGCCCAGACCTGCCAGCGGGCGAGCACGAAGCCGAGCCAGCCGATGAAGGCGATGGCGGCGGCCGCGGCGGGATGGTTCAGCCTCGTCAGCGGCGACGTCCTCGCGAACCGCTCGGACGCCTTCGCATCTGTCGTCGGTGTGACCTGCACCCGTATCGTCCTGTCCTGTGGGTAAATGCGGTCGTCCTAAGGTAGGAGACACATGAAACACTGCGCGCGAGCCTATCAGAGAGCCAGTTCCGGCTAGTCTGTGACGCGTTAGGGCCGGATAGCATCCCAGAGCGGGACCGATCGTGTAAGAGTGTATGACCTATATGCCGGAGATGATCGCGCTGACGGTCCGAAGTGATGGCTGGGGTAATGCCTAATACCGCACCAGGAGCGGAACGGGTCGCGGGCGACGTCCACGAGGACGCCAAGCCCGCCGTTGCCGCACGTCCAGTGAGGAGGATCTGGCGCTGGGCGGGGCTGGCGGTGTTCCTGCTCGTGGTCGCCGTCCTCTTCGACGCCTACCTGCACCTGTCAAAGACCTACCAGGAGAATTCCGACGAGGCCAACATCCTGCTGATGGCCAACGACATGCTGCATGGCAACATCATGCTGCAGGGCTGGTTTGTCTCTGACGTCCCGTTCATCTCCACGGAACTGCCGCAGATCGCGATGCTCGTGTGGATATTCGGACTGCACCTGGACACGGCGCACATCGCGGCGGCGATGACCTACACCCTGGTGGTCGCGGTCGCCATGGTGCTCGCGAAGGGCAAGGCGCACGGGTGGGCGGCCGTGGCCAGGATGGCGCTGGCGCTCGGCATCATGCTGGCCCCCCAGACCGGGGTCGGCGTCTTCGTGGACATCTTCTCGGTCGGGCACATCGGCACGGCGCTGCCGGTGATGCTCACCTGGCTGGTGGTGGACCGGCTCGGCCGTCGGCCGTACGTGCCGGTGATCGTCGCGGTGCTGCTCGGCTGGGCGGAGACCGCGGACCCGCTGGTCCTGGTGATCGCGATCTTCCCGCTGTTCGCTATCTGCGCGGCGCGGCTCGCCACCGGCCTCGTGGTGGGCGTGCGGGAGCGCGGCCAGCGCGGGCTGTGGCGCGCGCTGGGGCGGGGCACGGCAGGACGCTGGTTCGAACTCGCGCTGGCGGCCGCCGGCGGGGTCGGCTACGCGATCGCGTGGGGCGCGGGCCAGTTCATCAAGAACAGCAATGGCTACTTTCAGTATGCGGTTCCCTACAAACTCGACCCGGCTCGCAACTGGTTCTGGCAGGCGCGCGTGGTGACGCACGGCCTGCTTGAGATGTTCGGCGCGTATTTCGTTTCCGGGAACTCGAAACAGATGCAGGCTCAGCAGGGGCTGATCTATCCGCTGAGCGGCCTGGACCAGGCGATCGCGCTGACCCGCCTGGTTGTCGTGGTGCTCGCGGTGTGGGGCTGTGCCGCCATCGCCCGGCGGCTTTTCTTCCGTGACGCGGACATCGTGAGCCAGTTGCTGCTGGCCGGGATCGTGGCGAACCTCTTCGCCTACATCCCGAGCACGCTGGCCAATAATGTCTCGGCGCTGAACACCCGGGAGATCGCCCCAGTGCTGCCGTTCGCCGCGGTGCTTGCGGGCCGGATGCTCGGCGACCGGTTGCTGCACGGGCCGCGCGTGACGGTCCGGCTGCCGGGCAGGCGGTTCGGGCTCCGGCTCGTCGCGGGATCGCTGGTGGCGCTGATGGGCTGGTACGGCTATGGCCTGTGGCGGCAGGCGGACACCCCGGCCGAACCGGAGCCGTACGCGCAGCTCGTGGCGTTCCTGGAGCACAACCACCTCGACAACGGCCTCAGCGGCTACTGGCAGGCGAGCGTCATCACCGTCGAGACCGGCGGCAAGGTCACGATCCGCGCGGTCACCCCGGCCTGCCTGCAGCCATATCTATGGGAAGCGAAGTCGGAGTGGTATGACCCCACCCGGGAGCATGCGGCGAACTTCCTCCTGCTCAGCAACGTAACGGGTACTTACTTCAGCAAGTACGCCGTGTCGCCCGCTGTCCTGCAAGCGCTGAACTACTGGTTCGGAAAGCCCAAATACGCGCATTACCCGAAGTACTACGGGACCGGCGGGGTCGTCGCTATCAAGAACGGTAACGTAATTTACGACTACCAGATACGGAAGTACCCGACAAACCTGCTCGCCCAACTGCCGCAACTGCAGAAATTGCTCACCTCCCCGCCACCACACTGGCTGGTGGAGAGGATGAGAGGCCAACCGATCACTGCATGCCAATAGCCCGAGTAGGCTGTGCTGCCGAAGCCCTAAGAAGTCCTAAGGCCCGGGCGGCACTGCTTGCGGCCACGAACCGAGGTTTTCTCATGCGACGCGCGTACGCGCTCCTCATAGTCCCCCTGCTCGCAGTCGCGGCTATCGCCGGCTGCGGCTCCTCCTCGCACTCCTCCTCCGCCGCGTCTGGCAACGCGAACAAGGCGGTGAGCGTCACCGGCGCGTTCGGCGCCACGCCGAAGGTGACGATCCCGGCGGAGAAGGCAAGCACGTCGCTTTACACGAAGACGGTCATCCAGGGCAGTGGCGCGCCGCTGACCAAGACGGAAAGCGCGGTGGGCAACTTCGCGCTCTACGACTGGAGCGGCAAGACGCACAAGCTGATCGGCAGCACGTTCAGCTCCAACACCCCGACGCTGTTCGGCAGCGATATGCTGCCGGGCCTGGAAACCGCCCTGATCGGCCAGAAGGTCGGCAGCCGGGTGCTCGCGGTCATCCCGCCCAAGGACGGGTTCGGGTCCCAGGGCAACTCGGAGATCGGCGTCGGCGGCAGTGACACGCTGGTGTTCGTGGTGGACCTGATCAAGGAGTACAGCGACACCGCGTCGGCCAGCGGCGCGCACGTCTCGAACGGCGGCGGCAGCCTGCCGACGGTCACCTTCCCCGCGCCGGGCAAGGCCCCGACGGTGAAGATCCCGTCCGGCGTCAAGCCGCCCAAGAAGCTGACCGTCACCACCCTGATCAAGGGCACCGGCCCGAAGGTCACCAAGGGCCAGACCGTGGTCGTGCAGTACACCGGGGTCATCTGGCGCACCGGAAAGGTCTTCAACTCCTCCTGGGAGGGTGGCGCGCCGTACGCCTTCAGCATCGACGCGAACCCCGAGCAGGTCATCCCCGGCTGGGACAAGGGCCTGACCGGGCAGACCGTCGGCAGCCGGGTGATGCTGGTCATCCCGCCGGCCGATGGCTACGGAAGCAGCGGCAACTCCCAGGCGGGCATCAAGGGCACCGACACGCTCGTCTTCGTCATCGACATCGTCGGCGCCGTCAACGCCTGACCAGGCTGGCGGCGTGGCGGCCGGCGGCGGCGGCGGCCAGGAAGTACGCGAGGTCGGAGTCTAGGTCCCGGCCCATCGTGGACAGCGGGACCGGGCACTCGCGCAGCGCGTCCTCGAGGCCGTCGACCGGTACGGTCACGAGCTTGTGCCGCGCCGCGAGCGGAGCGGCGTCCGCCGCCACGGCCGAGCCGAACGGCTCGGGCAGCGACGGCACCACGACGTCGGCGGGCGCCAGGGCGACCCGGCCGTAGGCGGTGAGGCTGTGGTGCGACACGCCTCGATGCCGGGGCCGGGGGTCCGCGCCGGACAGGCGCAGCGAGGCGACCGGGCGTCCCCCAAGCGCGGCGACCGCGTTGACCGCCTCGCCGGCGGCCACGCCGGAGAACCCCCACCGGGTCCCTGTGCCCAGGTTCCCCGGCCCCTGCGAGACCACCGCCACGTCGGCGCGCAGCACGTGCCGGGCGGCGAGCAGCCCGGTATGCACGGTTACCGTCTCCAGGTCGCCGCCGAACGACTGCCCGGTCGTTACCGTCCCGGTGAGCCATTCCGCGGCACGCAGTCCGGCCACTGTCCGGGAGAACCACGCGGGAAGGGCCCCGCCGTCCTGCATGACGTAGACGGCCCTGATCGTTCGGGATGCTGCGAAAAGGCCCGCGAGCACGGCCGGGAGAGCGGAGTGCAGGTCGGCCACCACCACGGGCATGCCGTCGATCGACGACGCGTCGCGCAGCAGTTCGTGATGCGGGGAGCCCTGCTCGTCCGCGCTGGCCACGGTCGCCTGCAGCGGGGTATATCGGGCTTTCACGATATGCCCGGAAAGTGGCTGATCAGCGGGCAGCCGGTCCGGAAGTGCCACCACGATCGCGTACCCGCCGGTGCCCAGGCCCTGGTGCAGCGCGGTGGTGTTAAGCAGCACCCGGTCGCCGGCTCGCGGCTCACCGACGAGGTGCGGGTACGCGAGTGCGCGAACCGACTCGCCGTCCACGGTTACCATGATCTCGGCTGCTCCGGGCCACTGCCGCCGCAATGCCGTCACGGTTCCGCTCCGCCATCTGATCACGACGGCAGACTAGTGCAAGGCCCGGGCGAACGACCGCGGACAGGAGGGCGCGATGTCCAAGCGCAGGACCGAGCGGCTGCTCAGCATCGTCGTCCTGCTGCTGTCGACCCGGCGGTACCTGACCGCCGAGGAGATACGCGCGGCGGTGCACGGCTACCCGGAGCAGTATGACAGTTTCAAGCGGATGTTCGAGCGGGACAAGGACGAGCTGAGGGACCTGGGCATCCCGCTGGAAACCGGCATGAACAACCCGCTGGACGATGAGCCCGGATACCGGATCAGCCGGCAGGACTACGAGCTGCCCGAGATCAGGCTCGAGGCCGACGAGGCCGCGGTGCTCGGCATCGCGGCGCGGGTGTGGCAGAGCGCGGAGTTCGCCGGCGCCGCCGCGGGCGCGCTGCTCAAGCTCAAGGCGGCCGGCGTGGAGGACCAGCAGGCGACACCGGGCATAGAGCCCCGGCTCACCACACAGGAACCGGCGTTCGGCCCGCTGTGGGAGGCGGTGCGCGACCACAGGCCGGTGACGTTCAGCTATCGCGCGCCGGGCCGCACGGACGCCGTCAAACGCGAGCTCGAGCCGTGGGGCGTGGTCAACCGCTACGGCCGCTGGTACGTGGCCGGGTGGGACCGGGCGCGCAACGGCACGCGCGTTTTCCGGCTGAGCAGGATCGAGGGACAGGTCAAGATGGCGGGACCGCCGGGGAGCGTCACGGTCCCCGCGGACGCGGACGTGCGCGAACTGGTCCGCGACGGGGTCGCCGCGCCGCCGCGCGACCGCACCGCGGTGCTGCGGGTCCGTGTCAACGCCGGCCACGGCCTGCGCCGGTACGCGCGGGCGGTGGAACCGGACGCCGCGGGCTGGGACCAGGTGACCGTGCAGTTCGCCGACGTGCCGTGGTACGCGGACTACCTGGCGTCGTTCGGCCCGGACGTGGCGGTCCTCGACCCGCCGGACCTGCGCGACGCCGTCAAGGCACGGCTGAAGGGGGTGCTCGCGTGACAGCGGGCCAGCAATCGCGGATGGTGACCTCGGCCGAGCGGCTGCGCAGGCTGCTCGCGCTCGTCCCGTACGTGGTCAGCCGCAAGTCGGTGGGGCTCGCGGAGACGGCGGCCGCCTTCGGGATGACCGAACGCGAACTCGTCGACGACCTGAACCTCGTCTGGTGCGTGGAGCTCAAGGCGCCCGACCCGTACTGCCCGATCGACCTGTCCTACGAGGGTGGCGAGATCGTGGTCAGCCAGGCGGAGTCGATCGCGCGCCCGCTGCGGCTGGCCGCCGACGAGGCCACCGCGCTGCTTGTGGCGCTGCGGATGCTGGCCGAGGTGCCCGGGGACCGCAGCGCGCTTTCCCGCCTGATCGCGAAGCTCGAGGCCGCGGCGGGCGCGGCGGGCGCCGCCAGTGCCCAGGTCGCCGTCCAGATCGATACTCCGGACGGAATGGGGCTGGCTGCCCAGATCCGCGCCGCTCTGGCGGACGGCAAGCGGCTGCACCTGCGCCATTACGTGCCGGGCCGGGACGAGGCTACCGAGCGGGACGTGGACCCGATGCGGCTGCTCGTGGTGGAGGGCCGGACCTACCTGGAGGGGTGGTGCCGGCTGGCCGAGGGAGTGCGGCTGTTCCGGCTGGACCGGGTGCTCGGCCTGTCCGTGCTCGACGTCCCCGCGCAGGTGCCGCCGGAGGCCGAATCGGTCGACGTCGACCAGGGGCTGTTCCGGCCGTCGGAGACCGACGAACGGGTCGAGCTCGAGCTGTCCGCCGCGGCGCGCTGGGTGGCCGAGTACTACCTGTGCGAGTCCGTCACCGAGCTCGGCGAGGGACGGCTGCGCGTGGTGATCAGGACCCCGGACACCCGGTGGGTGCGCCGGCGCGCGCTGCGGCTGGGAGAGGATTGCCGGGTGGTCGCGCCGCGCTCGCTGGCCGAGGCGGTGCGGGCCGACGCGGCGGCGGCGCTTGCCCTATACGATTAGAACCCTTTGCCGGTAGCGTTCTTCTCGTGCCGAGGAAATCCGGAGGAGTGGCGGTCGCGGCAGAGGATGTGACGGCCGGCGGGTTGGCGCCGCGGGCGCGCGGCTGGCGTGCCGGGCTGCGGGCCGCGAGGCCGCGGCTGATCTGGGTCGGCGTCCTGGCCGTGGTGGCGGTGGTGCTCTTCTGGTGCTACCTGCGGCAGTCGCAGACCTCGCCGGTGAACGCAGACGGTTCCGCGATGGCCCTGCAAGGCTGGGGCATGCTACACGGCAACCTGCTGCTGTCCGGCTGGTGGCTGGCGGACGTTAGTTTCTACACGCTCGAGATCCCGGTGGACGCGGTGGTGGAGGCGGTCCACGGGCTGAACGCGGACGCCGTCCACATCACCGCCGCTGTCCTGTACGTGGCGCTCGTCCTGTCGGCCGCTCTGCTGGCGCGCGGAAGGGCCAGCGGCCGCGAGGGCGTGGTCCGTGCGGTGCTTGCCGCCGGAATCATGGTGGCACCGGGGCTCATCCCCGGGACGCGAATCCTGCTCGGCACACCCGACCACACTGACATCGGGGTGCCTATCCTGCTGACGTTGCTGCTCGTAGACCGCGCGAGGCAACGCTGGTGGGTGCCCGCGGCGATGTGCGTGCTGCTGGTCTGGGCCCAGGTCGACGACCTCACGGCGTCGTTCGCGGCCGCCGCCCCGATCGCCCTCGTCTGCCTCGTCCGGGCAGGCATGCCGCTCGTGTTCCGTCGTGGCTTCCGCCGTCGCGTCGGCTGGTACGACGCCGCCCTGGGTGCCGCGGCCATCGTGTCGTACGTCCTTGCGGTTCGTGCGGTTCTGGCGATCAAGGCGGCGGGCGGATACAGCATGGAGTCGCCGTCGCCCAAGATCGTCCCACTCTCCACGCTGGGGACTCAGCTGCAGCACACCGGGCAGAATCTCTTGATCCTGTTCGGAGTGGGCTACCAGGAGCCATCTGGCGTGCTGACCGCGATCGGTGCCGTCCACTACATCGGGGTGCTTCTCGCCTTGTGCGGGGTGCTGGCCGGCGTCGTCGCTTTGTTCCGGCGCGGCGACAGGGTCACCCAGGTGCTCGCGGCCGGCACCCTGATCACCCTGGTCGCTGCCCTCGCCACCAACACAGACTCGCTGGTCTCGGGAACACACGATATCGTCGTCTTGCTGCCGTTCGGCGCGGTCCTGGCGGGGCGGACGGTCGGCCCGTGGCTGGCCGGCCACCGGATGCCCAGGATGACGCTGACGCCCGTGCTCTGCGTCGCGGGTGCCTGTTACCTGGCAGGTCTTGGGTACAACACGTCACAGCCCCAGCAGCCCGCGGCTGCCCAGAGCCTGGCCGACTTGCTGCTGGCTCACCACCTGACGAGCGGGCTGGGGACGTACTGGGCCGGGAACAGCACGACGCTTGCCAGCGGTGGCCGGGTCCGGGTAGCGCCGACGATCTCCAACGGCAGGGGCGCCCGCACCTGGATCACCAAGCCCGCGTGGTACGACCCGGCCACGTCCTACGCGAACTTTGTCGTGGCCACGAGTGGCGCCCCAACCGCTTTGGCGTACAACGTCAAGGATGTCCTGCGCGCCTTCGGCAAGCCTGCCCGCGAGTACCGGGCCGACGGATACGTCATCCTGGTGTGGCACAAAAACCTGCTGTCACAGGTGGTAACGCCACCACAGCCGCATCCGTACAAGGGGTAGCCGGGCGGTGACACGCCGTGCTGCCAGCGCCGGTGACGAGGCCATCCCGCGGGTAGGTTCGCATCATGCGCACCATCGAGGCGCCATCGACGCCCCGGCTGCCCGCCAGATGGCGGTTCCGCGGCCGGCTGCCCTGGGTCGCGGGCACCGTGGCGGCGGCGATCGCGCTGCTGCCCTGTTACCTGCGGGTCGCGGGTACGGTGCCGGTGCTCTCTGACGGGGCGGGTAACGCGCTGCAGGCCTGGGACATGTGGCACGGCAACCCGCTGCTGCACGGCTGGTGGGTGACGGACGTCTCCTTCTACACCACAGAACTGCCGCAGTACGCGCTGGTGGAGATCGTGGCCGGGCTCCGCCCCGAGGTGGTGCATATCTGCGCGGCGATCACCTATACGCTGCTTGTCCTGCTCGCGGCCTTCGTGGCCCGCGGGCGCGCCCGCGGCGGCGAGGGACTGGTCCGCGCGTTGCTTGCGGGCGGGATCATGCTGGCGCCGCAGCCCGGCGCGCCGACCTGGATCCTGATGAGCTCGCCGGACCACGTCGGCACCACGGTGCCCATACTGGTCCTGCTGCTGCTCCTGGACTGGGCGAAACCCAGGTGGTGGGTCCCGGTCGCCGCGGGGATCCTGCTCGCCTGGTCGATCGTGGGCGATCCGCTGGTGCTGGTCATCGGGGTAGTGCCGGTGGCGGCGGTGTGCCTGGTGCGGGGATGCCTGACCGCCTGGCGCACGGCGCCGCGGCGGGCGTGGCTGGAGTTCTCCCTGGCGGGAGCGGCGGTCCTCGCCGTGCCGGCCGCGCTGGCCGTGGACCGGGTCATCCCGGCCCTGGGCGGCTTCGCCACCAACAAGGGCGTATCCGGCCTGGTGCCGTTCTCGGTCATGCCGCACAACCTGTCGCTGACCGGGCAGAGCGTGCTCAGCCTGTTCGGGGCCGATGCCGTCGGCGTGCACGGCGGCACGCAGCGCGCCTTCGCGTACATCCACCTCGTCGGAGTAGCGCTCGTCGCGGTCGCGATCGTCGTCACCGGGTGGCGGTTCGCCCGCTCCCTCGGCGCCCGCAGTGGCCAGTCCCGTGCTGGCCAGCCGGACCTCGTCGCCGAATTGCTCGCCGTCGCGATCGTGATCAACGTGATCGCCTTCATCGCCACCTTCCGGCTCGCCAACATCTACCAGGCGCACGAGGTAGGGCCGGTGCTCGCCCTCGGCGCCGCGCTCGCCGGACGGCAGTTCGGCGGCCCGCTGCTGCGGGCCAGGCTAATGCCGGTCCTGGCCGCCGGGCTGGCCTGCTACGCGGTCATGCTCGGCTTCGCGGTAGCCCGGCCGCAGACGCCGCCAAGCAACGCGACCCTGGCCACCTGGCTGGCCCGGCACGGCCTGCGCGACGGGATCGCCGGCTACTGGCAGGCCACCAGCGTGACGCTGGACACCGGCGGCACGATCGGCATGGGACCGGTGACGCCGGACGGCAGCGGGCGGCTGGCGGCACGGCACTGGGAGGCCGACATGCGGTACTTCAACCCGGCGGCGCACAGCGCGAACTTCCTCGTGCTCGGACCCGACGGAGGGGTCAGCCAGGCCGAGGGGGTCGCGACCTTCGGGCGGCCCGTCCGCGTCTACCGCTACCAGGACTACACGATCCTGGTCTGGCAGCAGAACCTGCTGCGCAAGCTGGTCTCCTGACCAGCACCAAGCCCGCCATACATGCCGTTCGGGCGGGTACTCGATCGTCGTTGACGACGAGTCGGGGGATGCGGTGCGGCAGATAGAAAACGAGCAGGGCGCGGCCCCCTCGCGGGCGGACGTGCGTCCCGGCGCGACGCCGCCCGCGGCGCGGCTGCTGTGGGCCGCCGGCCTGCTGCTTGCCGCCGCCGGCCTGTTCACCTTGTACGTCAGGCAGTCGCGGATCGCGCCGTTCAACGCCGACGGCGGGTCGACCATGCTGCAGGCCCAGGCGATGCTGCACGGAAACGTGCTGCTGCGTGGCTGGTGGACCGCGGACGCCTCCTTCTACACCACCGAGCTGCCGGAATACATGATCGTAGAGGCCCTCCGCGGGCTGCGCCCGGACGTGGTGCACATCTGCGGGGCCATCAGCTACACGCTGACCGTGCTGCTCGCGGCGCTGCTGGCCCGCGGCAGGGCCAGCGGCCTGGCCGGCCTGGTCCGGGCGCTGATCGCGGCCGGAATCATGCTTGCGCCTGGCATCATCGGCGGCACGCAGGTGTTCTTGCAGGAACCCAATCACGCCGGGACCGCGGTGCCTATCCTGCTAACCTTCCTGCTGCTCGACCGCGCGCCGGAACGCTGGTACGTCCCGGTGGCGGTGTGCCTGCTGCTGGCCTTGACCCAGATGGGCGACGCGCTGACGATGGTCAGCGCGGCCGCCGCCATCGCCGCGGTGGCCGTGGTCCGGCCCGGCGCGCTGCGGCTGAGCCGTCGGCCGCGCGCCGAGCTCGGCTATGACGCGGCGCTGCTCACGGCGGCCGTGGCGTCCGTGCCGCTGGCCCGTGGCGGGCAGGCCCTGATCCAGGCGCTCGGCGGCTTCGCCCTGCTTCCGCTGCCGCAGCCCCTTTTCGCCGCCTCCTCGCAGATCCCGGGGAACGCCCGGATGATGGGGCAGACGCTGCTGCTGCTGTTCGGCGCGAACTACCCGGGAACCGCGCGCGGCAGCCTGGACGCCCTCATGTACTTCCACCTGATCGGGCTGGTGCTCGCCGGCCTGGCGCTGCTCGCCGCCATCGTGACCTTCTTCACCCGGCTGGACCGGGTGTCGCAGGTGGTCGTCGCGGCCACGCTGGCCACGCTGGCCGCGGGAATCTTCAGCACCGAGCTGCCCGGGCTGAGCCACGCGCACGAGGTCGCGATCCTGCTGCCGTTCGGCGCGGTGCTGGCGGGGCGGGTGCTGCCGGGCCTGCTGCCAGCGGGCCGCGGCACGTTCCTGGCGCTGCTGCCGCCGCTCGGCGCGTGGCTCGCCGCCAGCCTGGCGGCGTTGTGCTGGGCGGCGACCTGGGCGCCGATCGCGTCGCAGAACGCGACCCTGGCGGCCTGGCTGACCGGCCGCGGGTACGCCGAGGGGCTGGCAGCCTACTGGCAAGCGAACAGCACGACGGTGGACACGGGCGGCAAGGTGCTCGTGGCGCCGATCTCGGACGGCGGTACCGCGGTACGGCACTGGGAGACGTCGGCCGGCTGGTACGACCCGGCCACGCGCCGCGCCGACTTCGTGGTGGCCATGGCCAACCCGGACGGGCCCACGGGCGGTCTGCGGGTCGGCTCGGAACGTGAGTTCTTCGGCCGTCCGGCGTACGTGTACCACGTGGGGCCGTACGTGATCATGGTCTACCGGTACAACCTGCTGGCCAGGCTGAACGGCAGGGCCTTCGGCTCGCCGGAGCCGCCCGGCTGACCATGGCTTGTGCGCACAAACAAGACGGCCGTGACAGGCTCACGCCGGGCGAGCTGCGATGCAGGCAACACCCTGTGCGTACTTAGCGCTCTGTGGCGGATTCACCCGCCGTTCGCGATCTAGCCCTTCGGCTCGAGGAAACCGACGTGTAGACTCACTTCTGACATGAGTCTCACCGCGCGGGACTCACCGCTGCAATGCGAGGACACAAATGATTGGTGACCTGTTCGACAGCCCATGGAAGATCCTGATCGTCGCGGTCGTGATCATTGTGATGTTCGGGACGCGCAAGCTGCCCGACGCCGCCCGCTCACTTGGCAAGTCGATGCGCATCCTAAAGACCGAGGTGCAGGGCATGCACGAGGACGAGCCCGCCACGCCGGCCCCCGTGGTCGAGTCCGCCATGCCGACCCAGTTGCAGGCGACCGCTCCGGCGATGGACGCTCAGGCGCAGATAGAGGCGCTCAAGCAGCAGGTCCAGAGCCTCCAGCAGACCGTCGCCGCCAACGGCACCACGGCGGCGGACACGCAGCAGACCCGCTGACCCGGGCGTTCCCGGGAGACATGGCTTAACGATCATGGCGAAGATGCCCGGTGCGGTCCAGGGGGCCCGTATCGTCGGTGAGCGCTACGTGCACTCCAAGCGCCGGGAGAATCCCGAGGGGCGGATGCCCCTCATGGATCACCTGCGCGAGCTGCGCAACCGCGTCTTGAAAGCGGGCGCCGTCATCATCCTGGGGATGATCGTCGCGCTGATCTTCTCCAACGCGACGCTGAACATCGTCGCCCGGCCGTTCTGCTCCGCCGTGATCAACGGGCACAGCGGCTGTCACACCGTCGGCGATCAGCTCACCGTCGGCGCCGTGTTCGACCCGTTGTTTCTGCGCGTCCAGATTGCGTTCTTCATCGCGCTGATCGGAACGTGCCCTGTCTGGCTGTACCAGCTGTGGGCGTTCATCGCGCCCGGGCTGTACTCGCGCGAGAAGAAGTGGGCCTACCTGTTCACCGGGACCGCGGTGCCGCTGTTCGTCGGCGGCGCGGCGCTCGCGTACGTGGTGATGGACCGCGGCCTGCACTACCTGCTCGGCCTGGCGCCGTCGAACACGCTGGTCCTGCCCAGCTGGGACACTTACCTGAGCTACTTCACCGGGATGCTGATCGGCTTCGGCATCGTGTTCGAGCTGCCGCTCGTGATCATCATGCTCAACATGGCAGGCGTCCTCACCCACGAGCGGTTCCGCAAGTGGCGGCGGATGATGATCTTCCTCATCTTCCTGATCGCCGGCATCGTCAACCCGAGTCCGGATCCGTGGACGATGCTGCTGCTCGGCGGAATCGCGGTGGTGCTCGTCGAGCTCGCCGAGGTCTTCGTCTACTTCAACGACAAGCGCCGTGCGCGCCTGCACCCGTCCCCGTACGAGGGGCTGGCCGACAACGAGCTCTCGCCGCTTGAGCCGACCGACCGGGCGGACACGGACAACACGCTGAACTAGCGTCCCTCGCGTCTCTGTCGTCTCGGCGCGGCGCGTCCCCTAGTCTTGAGTCATGAGCACACCGGTACCTGCACCGGCGGAGCAGTACGCGCGGTTCCGCGAGCGGCAGGCTGATCCGGAGTTCACCGCCTTCCGCGGGCTCTACGACTTCGAGTTCGACCCGTTCCAGGTGGCCGCGTGCGGCGCCCTGACCGAGGGCGACGGCGTGCTCGTCGCCGCTCCCACCGGATCGGGCAAGACCGTGGTCGGCGAGTACGCGGTGCACCTGGCGCTGGCGCAGGGCCGCAAGTGCTTCTACACCACGCCGATCAAGGCGCTGTCCAACCAGAAGTACTCCGACCTGGTGCGCAGGTACGACACCGACACGGTCGGCCTGCTGACCGGCGACAACAGCGTCAACGGCTCTGCGCCCGTCGTCGTGATGACCACCGAGGTGCTGCGGAACATGCTGTACGCCGGGTCCCCGGCGCTGCGCGGCCTCGGCTACGTCGTCCTCGATGAGGTGCACTACCTGGCGGACCGGGCCCGGGGCGCGGTCTGGGAAGAGGTGATCATCCACCTGCCCGAGTCGGTCCGGGTGGTGGCGCTGTCCGCGACGGTGAGCAACGCCGAGGAGTTCGGCGACTGGCTAACCCAGGTCCGTGGGGGCACCGAGGTCATCGTGGACGAGGTCCGGCCGGTGCCGCTGTGGCAGCACATGCTGGTCGGCCGGCGGCTGTACGACCTGTTCACCGACGACGAGCAGCACCAGGTCAACCCGGAGCTGATCCGGCTGGCGCAGCGGGACGCCGCGCGACTGCCCGCGTCCCGGCCGGGCCGTGGCGGCCACCGGCCCCGCCGGTTCGCCGGGCCGTACCGGCCCGATGTCATCGACCGGCTGGACGCGGCCGGGCTGCTTCCGGCGATCACGTTCATCTTCAGCCGCGCGGGCTGCGACGGTGCCGTGCAGCAATGCCTGGCCGCGGGACTGCGGCTCACCACGCCGGACGAGGCGGCGGACATCGAGGCGCTCGCCGCGCGCCGTACCGCGGACATTCCCGACGAAGACCTTGAGGTCCTCGGCTTCCACGACTGGGTGACCGGGCTGAAACGGGGTATCGCCGCGCACCACGCCGGGATGCTGCCGGTCTTCAAGGAAGTCGTCGAGGAGCTGTTCACCGCCGGGCTGGTGCGCGCGGTCTTCGCCACCGAGACGCTCGCTCTCGGCATAAACATGCCGGCCAGGACCGTGGTGATCGAGCGGCTGGACAAGTGGAACGGGGAGACGCACGCGGCGCTGACGCCCGGCGAGTACACCCAGCTGACCGGCAGGGCCGGGCGGCGCGGCATCGACGTCGAGGGACACGCGGTCGTGCTCTGGCAGCCTGGCATCGACCCGGGCGCGGTGGCGGGCCTGGCGGGCACCCGGACGTACCCGCTCAACTCGAGTTTCCGGCCGTCCTACAACATGGCAGTCAACCTGACGGCCCGTGCCGGGCGGGCGCGGGCGGCCGCGCTGCTTGAGTCCTCGTTCGCGCAGTTCCAGGCTGACCGGGGTGTGGTCGGGCTGGGCAGGCGGCTGCGCCGGGTGAAGCAGCATGCCGACGAACTGGCCGCCAAGATGACCTGTGATCGCGGCGACTTCATGGAGTACGCCTCGATCCGGCGGCAGCTCGCCGAGGCGGAACGAGAGTCGTCCCGCAGCCGGGCGTCCGCGCGGCGCGCCGAAGCGCTGCGATCGCTGGCCGAGCTGCGCCGCGGCGACATCATCCGGGTGCCCTCCGGCCGCCGGGCCGGGATGGCGGTGGTGCTCGCGCCCGGGCTGCCCCCGGGCGAGTTCGCCGGGCGAACCCACGGGGACGGCCCGCTGGTACTGACCGCGCAGGGGCAGCTCAAGCAGCTGTCGGCGACGGACTTTCCTGTGCCCGCCGAACCCGTCGAGCACCTGCGCGTCCCGGCCACGTTCAGCGAGCGCTCACCCAAGCACCGGCGCGATCTGGTCTCCGCGATGCGCAGCAAGCTGGCGAGCCTGGACACGCAGGACCGGCGTGATGGCTCCGAGGGCGGACGCGGACGCGGCCCCGAGGGCGGACGCGGCCCCGAGGGGGACATCGCCGAACTGCGGCGCAAGCTGCGCAGGCACCCGTGCCACAGCTGCCCGGATCGCGATCAGCACGCGCGGTACGCCGAGCGCTACTTCCGCCAGAAGCGCGAGGCCGATGAGCTGGAGAGGCAGATCGGCAGCCGCTCACACGTGATCGCCCGGACGTTCGGCAAGGTGTGCTCGGTGCTCGATCAGCTCGGCTATCTCGACGGCGACACGGTCACCCCGGACGGCAGGCGGCTGGCCGGCCTGTACTCCGAGCTTGACCTGCTGGCGGCCGAATGCCTGCGCCGCGGCTTCTGGGAGGGGCTGAACCCGGCCGAGTTGGCGGCCTGCGTGTCGGTGCTGTCGTTCGAGTCCAGGCAGCAGGACGAAGCGCCGCCCGCACGGCTGCCCAAGGGGCCGGTGCACGACGTGCTCGCCGTCATGACGCGGACGTGGGGCGAACTGGACCAGCTAGAGAAGCGGAACGGGCTGTCGTTCCTCCGCGAGCCCGATCCGGGATTCGTCTGGGCGGCGTACCGATGGGTCCGCGGCGCGAAGCTTGAGGATGTGCTCGACTCGGTGCCGGGCCTGACACCAGGCGATTTCGTCCGGTCGATGAAGCAGCTGATTGACCTTCTCGACCAGATCGCAGGGGCGGTGAGCCAGGCCGCCCGGGCCGAGGAGC
>Ga0335075_10002570_pt1 | contig 29067 bp, 24 predicted proteins | sample Lox_Sample_24_FD_206723 | JGI IMG/M metagenome (GOLD analysis project Ga0335075, IMG submission 206723) | Soil microbial communities from Loxahatchee National Wildlife Refuge, Florida, United States - Lox_Sample_2.4 | ecosystem: Environmental > Terrestrial > Soil > Wetlands | place: USA...
ACTCGCATTCCGTGCAGCCGCACCCGGAAGAAAGGGAATCCCGATGCCGCGCTGAACCGGAACCGTCGGATCGCCTGGAAATCTCCCCGCCACTCGGCGCGTCCGATGGTTTGTTCGGGAATCCTGGTCCCTACCCCTCCTTGATCACCCCCTCCGCCGCCAGCGCCGCAATCCGCGCCGCGTCGCAGCCGATCGACTCCAGCACCGCCCGCGTGTGTTCCCCCAGCGCCGGCGCCGGCGAGCGCAGCCGTCCCGGCGTCTCCGACAACCGCGGTATCACATTGTGCATCAGCACCGAGCCGGCATCCGCGTCCGGCGCCTCCACGATCACCCCGCGTTCCTGCACATGCGGATCGTCCAGCAACTGGTCGATCTCATAAACCGGATTGGCCGTCACTTCCGCGCTCTCGAAAATCGCCATGTTCTCCGCCAGCGTGCGCGCGGCGATGAACTCCGCCACCGCGCCGTCGCAGGCATCGATATTGCGCACCCGGTCGGTATTGGTGCGGAAACGCGGATCGTCGATCATCTCCGGCTTGCCGATCGCCCGGAACACGCGCTCCGCCATCACCTGCATCGACGCCGATATCGCGATGAACCGCCCATCCTTCGTGCGGTACACATTGCGCGGCGATGTCGTCAGCGAGCGGCTGCCCGTGCGCTTCGGCATCTCGCCCGTCACGCGGAAGATCGCCGCATCCGGTCCCAGCACGGAGACGATCGGCTCCAGCAGCGGCAGGTCGATCACCTGGCCGCGCCCGCCATGCTCCACCACGCGCAGCGCCACCATCACGCCATAGGCGCCGTACAGGCCGGACACCATGTCGGCCATCGCCAGCGGCGGCAGCACCGGCGGGCGGTCGTCGAAGCCGTTCTTCGACGCGAAGCCCGACATTGCCTCCACCAGTGTGCCGAAGCCGGGGCGGTCGCGATACGGCCCGTCCTGGCCGAAGCCGGTGATGCGCACGATGATCAAGCCGGGATTGCGCTTGTGCAGTTCTTCCGGCGCGACGCCCATTTCTTCCAGCGTGCCTGGCCGGTAGTTCTCGATCAGCACCTGCGCTGTCGCGAGCAAGTCCGTCAGCACCTCGCGCCCCGCCGCCGGGCGCAGGTTCAGCGCCAGGCTTTTCTTGTTCCGGCCATAGACTTTCCAATACAGGCTTTGCCCGTTCCAGCGCCAGGCACGCAGCGGATCGCCGGTGCGCGGGTCCTCGATCTTGATGACCTCGGCGCCCTGGTCGGCAAGCTGCAGGCTGAGCATGTTGCCAGCGACCAGGCGGGAGATGTCCACCACGCGCACGCCGGCCAGCGGCACCGGCGCGTCGGGGGCAAAGTCGATCCGTTGCAACATCAGGGAACCTTTATCGTGCGCGTCATGCGATTGGTCGTGTCATTACGGCAAGCGCAACTGCAATACCATGTCATTGCGAGGAGCGTAGCGACGAAGCAACCTCGTTCGAATTGGAATCTCGGACCATTCGTTCGACCCACCACCGGGATTGCTTCGTCGCTTCGCTCCTCGCAATGACATTCTTCTCAATGACATTCTTCTCATTGACATTCTTCTCAACGACACCATTCTAATGCCGGCCGGCGAAGGGATCCGCGCGGCCGTCCGCATAATCGAGGCGCGCGCGCAGCGAGCGAATTTCGATGTCCATCGCCTTCACCTGGACCGACAGCTTGCGCAGGTCCTCGGTGGCACTCTCGATCTGGAGCAACATGGTGTCGCGCGTCTCCAGGCCGGCGGAAACCTGGGACAGCAGCGCCGCGAAGCTGGATTGCAGGGCCGCGACGTGCCGCAGAAGGTCGGCGCGCGGCAGGTCGAGCCGTCCGTCGAGCGATTTCAGCTCGTCGCCGAACCGGCTTGCCTGCGCGAGAATGTCCGCGGTTGACGTGAAATCCATCCCGGCTGCTCCCCCTGGCATGTGCAACGACCCGAGGTTACTCTTCCGTCAGACGCCGGTGGCCCGCAAGGGCTGAAACGGGAAAGCGAATAGCTGCTGCCCCCGCAACTGTGCGCGGCGGCCCCTGATACGGGCAAGGCCAGGTCCAACGTGCCATTCGCCGCAAGGCGGAGAAGGCGGGCCGGCCGCACGCCGCGAGCCAGGAGACCGGCCGGCGTCGAGACTGCGTCGCGCGCGTCCGGGCGGGGTGTACCGGTGCAACGGGGAGAAACCCGCAGGCGAGCCGTCGATCCATGGATGGACGGAGGCGTCGCATGCGCACAATCCCTGCGCTGTTGGCAACGATATTGACAACCCCGGCGATACTGGTAACCCCAGCGCTGGCCGATGAATCTGCCGCAACGAACCAGACAGTGCCACCCGTGGTGGTGACCGCAACCCGCGTTCCCACCCCGGCAGACGACATACCGGCCGGCGTCACGGTGATCACCCGGCAGGACATCGAGACGTACGGCTACAACACGCTGGTGGACGCGCTGCAATCGGTGCCAGGGCTGCGCGTCGTGCAGTCCGGTGGGCCGGGCGGGCAGGCCAGCGTGTTCATCCGCGGCTCCGATTCGGATGCGGTGCTGGTGCTGCGCGACGGCATGCCGATCAACGATGCGGCGGATTCCGACGGCGCATTCAATTTCGGCGTCGATACGCTGGCGGACGTGCAGCGGATCGAGATCATCCGCGGGCCGATGGCGGCGCTGTACGGCTCCGGTGCGATCGGCGGCGTGATCAACCTGATCACCCGCCGCGGCGACCGGCAAGGCGCGCATTGGGAAGGCGATCTGTCGGGCGGCTATCCGGCGCAGATCCGCGGCAGCGCTGTGGCGTCCGGCATCGAGGGGCCGGCGGACTATGCGCTGATCCTGGAATCGCAGTCGCAGCGCGGCTGGGACAGCACGCCGCAGCGCGAGTCGATCTATAGCGGCGTGCCGCAGGGCTATCGCGATCGACTGGCAACCTTGAATCTGGGCTACACGGTGGTGCCGGGCACGCGAATTTCGCTGCTGCTGCGCGCGCATCAGTCGATCTTTGGATTCGATGAGCTGGGCGATCCGACGTTCGACGATTCGAATGCGACAGGCACGGACGACAATCTGCTGGGGCGCATTGGGGTCACGTCGAATCTGCTCCACGGCACCTGGCAGACCAGCGTTTTTTTAGGACGAGAGCAGGAGGATCGGCGGTACTATGAGCCGCTGAATCCGGCGGATGTGAACAACATGGCAATGGTGGATGACCGCTATCACAGCTATCGCACCGACCTGCAATGGAACAACACGATACATTTAAATGACATGTTTCATTCCGATGTCCTGTCCGCCACCGATCTGACGTTCGGTTTCGAACACACCGCCGATACCGCGCATGTCCGGCTGAACGACAGCTATTTCGGCTTTCCTTACATGCAGTCGACATCGGCCTCGATGACGGACGATGCGGTGTATGTGGGCCTGCAAAGCACGCTGTGGCGGCGATTGACGGTGACGACGCAGGTGCGGCAGGACTGGGAGGCGCCGAATGCGCCCACGACGTGGCGTGCAGGTGCGGTGTTCGATGCGTCGGAAATCGACACGCATTTCAAGGCATCGTATGGCACCGCGTTTCGCATGCCGTCCCTGTTCGATCGCTACGGCGTTGATTCGTCGGGCTTCGTCGGCAATCCGAACCTGAAGCCGGAGAGCGCGCAGGGATGGGAGGCCGGCTTTACCACCACGCTTCCGGCCGCGGGGCGCAGCGATTTCGTGAGCTTCGGCGCCACCTATTTCAACGAGCAGGTGACGAATTTGATCGTGACGGAGTTTGTGTCGGCGACGGAGGACACGCCGGAGAACATCAATTCCGCGCATCTGCAGGGCGTGGAGTCGGATCTGGCCTTGCATCCCGCGCGGTGGCTGGCGGTGCAGGGGGCGTGGACGTACACGATCGCCAAGGCCATCGGCGGCGGCGAGCCGCTGCTGCGCCGGCCGCGCGACTCCGCATCGGTGACGGCGGTGTTCACGCCGCTGCCGGGGCTGAAAATTGCCCCGGAACTGGACTACACGGGGCCATTCGAGGATTTCCTGGTGAATGACCAGGGATACAGCACCGCGGACATCGTGACTTCGCCGCATGGGCTGATCGCCAATCTGACGGTGACATACGACGTGCGTCCGCAAGTACAGATCTACCTGAACGGGACCAACCTGTTCTATTCGAAATTCGAACCGGCGAACGGATACCAGACGCCGGGTCCGACGGTGGTTGCGGGGGTGCGCGTGCGGCTCTGACGTCAGCGAGTTCCCTTCGACAGGCCGTTCTGGAATGCGGCGGCGAAGTCGTCCGATGTCAGGACGCCCGCTGAATGACCGACGTACGCGGCTGCGCTCCCCATGTCATTGCGAAAAGCGAAGCGACGAAGCAATCTCGGTCGCGCGGCGCTCAGACGACCGTGCGCCGCACGACCGAGATTGCTTCGTCGCTTCGCTCCTCGCAATGACATGAACGCGGCGCGGGTATGGCCATCGCGTCATCATGCGATCTCACCCGCAGATGCCGCGGTCGAAGAAGCTCCGCGCAGCGGCGATTTGAAGACGGCGCGGCTGTTCGGCAAACTCATCGGCGAATTGTCCAAGAAACCGCACCGACGCGGCCGGTATTGTCAGGCCGGTGCGGCGAAGTTCCGAGGGATGCAACGGCTCGACAGAAATCCAGCCATCTGCCGGCGCACCGATAACAGAACAGAATGATTGAGGGCGAAAGTGCGTACCACGCCGGCATGTGCGCACCGGCGCGCCTTGTGCGGTGCCGTCGGCCAGTCTTCCGGTGCGCCCGTCGACAGGAGGTCAGCTCGCAAAGAAGGAATGAAGGCCATGGGTTCGATCAGCACCAAGGATGGCGTCGAGATCTTTTATAAGGACTGGGGGAACGGGCAACCCATCGTCTTCCATCACGGCTGGCCGCTCAGCTCCGACGACTGGGACGCCCAGATGCTGTTCTTTTGCCGCAATGGATACCGCGTGGTCGCGTTCGATCGCCGCGGCCACGGACGCTCGACCCAGGTGTCGGACGGTCATGACATGGATCACTACGCGGCCGACGCCGCGGCCGTCACCGGCCACCTCGATCTCCGTGACGCCGTGCATGTCGGCCATTCCACCGGAGGCGGCGAAGTGGCTCGCTATGTGGCGCGTCATGGCAAGGGCCGGGTCGCCAAGGCGGTGCTGATCTCCGCCGTGCCGCCGATCATGGTGAAAACGCCGAGCAATCCCGAGGGCTTGCCGATCGAGGTGTTCGATGGGCTGCGCAACGGCCTGGCGGCCAATCGGGCCCAGTTCTATCGCGATGTCGCAGCCGGTCCGTTCTACGGATTCAATCGGCCGGGTAGTCAGCCGCTGGAAGGCGTCATCGAGAACTGGTGGCGCCAGGGCATGATGGGTGGCGCGAAGGCCCACTACGACGGCATCAAGGCGTTCTCGGAAACGGACTTCACGGACGATCTGAAGAATATCGACGTGCCGACGCTCGTGATGCACGGGGACGACGACCAGATCGTCCCGTACCGGGATGCTGCCTTGCTCTCGATCAAGCTTCTCAGGCACGGCACGCTGAAAATCTACCCCGGCCTTCCGCACGGCATGCTCACCGTCAACGCCGACCTGATCAATCGCGACCTGCTGGCATTCGTTCGCAGCTAGCGTTGCGTCCCTCGCGCGTTTTCACCGTGACCGGAATCGACGAGACGGGTGTCATCGCGACGTGCGGTACGGCAAACATGCGGACCGCGATTGGGAAAAATGGTCGGTTGCCCAGGCAGGTGAAATCTTTGAAAGGGTCGGACTGACGGGACCATTCTGGGCACTCGAAACAGCTTCAGAAGAGGCTCGCTTTTGACGCCGGCCCAGAACCGCCCGCGGGCGAGGGCGATCGGGCCGGCAGGCAAAACAAGCCTGCTTCCCGATGACCCTTGCCCTTGATGCCTTCGGCGTCTCGTGTTGATCCGCTTCGCGGCTCAAGCCCACTGCGCGGGAGAGGTTCAGGGGTATGTGGTTCATCTCGTACGGCTTGCTCGGGCTGACCCAGAACGGCCTGGTGCCGGTGCTGATGCCGCTGGTGGCCGTCGGCAACAGCGGCGCCGGGCTGACCTATGCGGCCTTTTCCCTGCCCGGACTGCTTGCACCCGTGCTGGGCACCTGGGCCGACCGCACCGGGCGCCATCGCGACCTGCTGATCTGGGGCTCGATCGGTGCCGGAATTTTGCTGCTGCCGTTCGACTGGGCGCCGGGGCCACTGCGTCTCCTGCTCGCCGCCGGGGCCGGGCTGGGCGTGATGGCTACGACGACGGCCGGCAACGTGCTCGCCATCCAGGACCGGCCCGACGACCAGTGGGATGCGTGCGTGGCCCTGCTGCAACGCTACATCAGCGCGGGCCAGGTCATCGGGCTCGTCTCGGCCGGCCTGTTGGCAAGCGCCCATCCGGGCGACGGCTTCATCGCCGCTGCGGCTGCCTTGCTGGTGGCGGGCGCGCTGGCGATCGCCTCGGCGCCCGGGCGCGCGCCACGCCATCCGACGGCGAAACCGCCGCCGCGTCCGATGATGGGCGGCGACGCCGGAATTTCTGGCCCGCACCACCGCGGCCACCACATCACCTGGGGCGAACTCCTCGCCTATCTCAGCGTGATCAACCGCCCGCTGCGGCGGTTCCTGATTGTCTGGCTGATCGCCTATCCCGCGATGAACGGCTTCGCCACGCTGTTTCCCGTCGCGATGACGCGGCAGTTCGGCATGAACCCGATTTTCCCCTCCGCCGCCTATGCCATCGGCGTCGGCGTCAGCCTGCTGCTGTACGGGCCGGTGGGGATGGCGACCCACCGCGTCGGCGGCGCCAAGATGCTGATGGCGGGTCTCGGCGCGCGCCTGGTATTGTTCTTGGCGCTGGCCGTGCTGGGCTTACTGCACGCGGGCTGGGTCGGCTGGCTGGTCTTGTGCGGCTTCGCGCTGGTGCAGTTTGCCTGGCCGCTGCTGGCGGTGGGAGCGAACTCGATGTCGGTGCGGTTGGCGCCGACGGCCCGCGGGGAAAGCGTCGGCTTGTTCAATGCGGCCACGTCGTTGTCCGCGGCGGTGGGATCGGCATTGGCGGGCGTGGTGTTCGGGGCAGGGGGGTTTACCGCGCTGTCCGCCGCGGCGTTCTTGGCGGCGGCCGTTGCGGTGATTCTCATCTGGGTTTGGCTGGTGCGCGCCGGGTAGCAAAAAGCGCTTCGTACCGATGCCGGCGTGGCGGATAGGGGCAACGCGCCGGCCGCATGGGGTGCGGCCTCCCTACGCAAAGATCGTTGCGGCTGCGATGGATACTCCGGGCAACTCACGGATTGGAAGCGCGCCCGATCGTTCGACCCGCGTCACGGATGCATAGCGGTTGCCGCTCGGGTCCCGGTGGACGATGACACTGTCGGTCGTCAGGTCCACCAGCCAGAACTCGCGGATGCCGGCGCGCGTACAATTCCCGCTTGGCGCCGCGATCGGTATCCAGGCTGGAATCGGAGACCTCGATCAGCGGCAGCACGTTGTCGGGTTGCGGATGCAGGTGGGTATAGCCACGCCACGGGCGCCGCACCACGGTGAGATCCGGCTGCGGCTCCGATCCGCCGTCCAGCACGACCGGGTTCCGCACTCGCACAGCGGCCCGCACGGCGATGGCGGTCATCAGCGACTCATTCAGCGCATCGACGGCAAGGGCGTGGCGTGGTCCGATCGGAGGCATTGCCACCAACTGCCCTTCGAGAAGTTCGACGCGATCGTCCTCGCCCAAAATACCGGCCTCGCCCAGGCGATGGCAATCGTCCAGGGTCAGGCGATAGCGGGGCACCTGGTGGCGGCTCAGAATATCGGAGCGGCCGGCGTCCATGGGCAGTTGTCCTGCGGCGACGGCGTACCATAGCCCCGATGACGCGGTTTCCCCAGGATGGCACCCCATACTCCACCCCGCTATATGCAGCGCAGCAACCATCGCCCCGGAAATGCCCGACACAGCCACGTCAGCCCCTACTGCCACGCCAGCCGCCGACGTCAACCAGGCCCTCGCGCGCGAGTTCGGCCTCAGCGCCGACGAATACGCCAAGGTGCTGGAGATCATGGGCCGCACCCCCAGCCTGACCGAGCTGGGCATCTTCAGCGTCATGTGGTCGGAGCATTGCAGCTACAAATCGTCCCGCGTCTGGCTGCGCCAGCTTCCGACCAAGCGCCCCTGGGTGATCCACGGCCCCGGCGAGAACGCCGGCGTGGTGGATATCGGCGACGGGCTGGCCGCCATCTTCAAGATGGAGTCCCACAACCACCCCAGTTTCATTGAGCCTTACCAGGGCGCGGCCACCGGCATAGGCGGCATCCTGCGCGACGTCTTCACCATGGGCGCACGGCCGATCGCCAACCTGAACGCGCTGCGCTTCGGATCCCCCGACCATCCCCGTACCAAGGCGATCGTCGACGGCGTGGTGCGCGGCATCGGCGGCTACGGCAACTGCGTTGGCGTCCCCACCGTTGGCGGCGAGGTCAATTTTCACGCCGCCTTCAACGGCAACCCGCTGGTCAACGCCATGACCGTCGGCATCGCCCGCACCGACCGCATCTTTCTCAGCGCGGCGGCGGGGGTAGGCAATCCCGTGGTCTATGTCGGCTCCAAGACCGGGCGCGACGGCATTCACGGCGCCACGATGGCCAGCGCCGAGTTCGCCGCCGATTCGGAGGAGAAACGCCCGACCGTCCAGGTCGGCGATCCGTTCACGGAAAAGCTGCTGATCGAGGCCTGCCTGGAGCTGATGGCGACCGACGCGATCGTCGCCATCCAGGACATGGGCGCCGCCGGCCTGACCAGTTCCAGCGTGGAGATGGCCGGCAAGGGCGGCGTCGGCATCGAGCTGGACCTGGACAAGGTGCCTGCCCGCGAGACCGGCATGACCGCCTACGAATTCATGCTCTCGGAAAGCCAGGAACGCATGCTGATCGTGCTGCGCCCCGACCGCGAGGCGGTGGCGCGTGGCATCTTCGAAAAATGGGAACTGGATTTCGCCGTCATCGGCCACCTGACTGATACCGGCCGCATCATTGTCCGCCATCTCGGCAAGGTCGAAGCCGACATCCCGCTGGCACCGCTGAACGACCAGGCGCCGCTGTATCACCGCCCGACCTCGGAAATCGCCAAGCCGGAGATCCTGAATCCGGCGAAGGTGGAGGACCGGCTCGGCCTGACCGCCGCATTGCTCCGACTGGTCGGCTGTCCCGACCTATGCTCGCGCGCCTGGATCTGGGACCAGTATGACAGCACCGTCGGCGGCATGACGGTGAAGCGCCCCGGCGCCGCCGATGCCGCGGTGGTGAAGCTGGAAGGCCATGACCGGGCGCTGGCGCTGACCACCGATTGCACGCCGCGCTATTGCGCTGCCGATGCCGAGGCCGGCGCGGCGCAGGCGGTGGCCGAGGCGTGGCGCAACCTCACCGCAGTCGGAGCCCGCCCGCTCGCGATCACCGATAACATGAATTTCGGCAATCCGGAGAAGCCGGAGATCATGGGCCAGTTCGCCGCCGCCATCCGGGGAATGGCCGCCGCCTGCGAGGCGCTGGATTTCCCGGTCGTATCCGGCAACGTGTCGCTCTACAACGAGACTGAAGGCCGCCCGATCCTGCCCACACCCGCGATCGGCGGCCTCGGCGTGCTGGAGGAAGCAGCGCAGGCCGTAGGCCTCGCCTTGCCGCCCTGGCTCGACATCGTGCTGATCGGCGCCACCAAGGGCTGGCTCGGCCAGTCGCTGTGGCTGCGCGAGGTGGCCGGGCGGGAGGAGGGTGCGCCGCCGCCGGTGGACCTGGCGGCGGAACGCGCCAACGGCGATTTCGTCCGCGCCCAGATCCTGGCCGGCACGGTGCGCGCCTGCCACGACATTTCCGACGGCGGCGTGCTGGTGGCGCTGGCCGAGATGGCGATGGCGGGCGGCATCGGCGCGCGCGTGTTCACCCATCCCCGCGACGTCCCCGGCCATGCCTTCTGGTTCGGCGAGGACCAGGCGCGCTACCTGCTCGCCGTCCCGGATGCCGCCAGCTTCATCCGCGCCGCCGAGGCGGCCTCGATTGCCGCCATCCGCATTGGCACGTCGGGGGGGAAGGATCTGACGCTGCCCGATGGCGGCACGATATCCGTTGCGGCGCTGCGCGCGGCGCACGAACGCTTTTTGCCGATGTGGATGGATGGGAGCCAGGCGTAGGCCGGCGTGCACGGCGGCGACGGACGCCGCCACGTTCTCCGGTCTGCCGCTGTCCATCCGTCCGGTCTGCCGTTGCTCGCCCAGGATCAGGTGACCGGCTTTGCCACCGCGGCGGCCGGTGCGATCCCGTCGGGCAACACGCTGCCGTTGCCGATCGCGGCGGTGTAGCCGGGCGCGGTCGCGCCCCTGCCGGCCGCCGCAGTCCTGACGCTCGGCCAGGCCATCGGCGGCGTCAGCCCGACCGCGATCGTTGCGGCGCCCGGCACCCCGGGCGGAGCCGACGCCGAGACCGGCGACGCATGGCGCGCGCGTGTGCTGTTGGGGTGCGCACGCCGCCGCAGGGCGGTGCGCCGGCGGATTATCTCGCCTGAATGCCGGCACAGCCCGGTGTCACCCGCGCCTGGGTGTTCCCGCTCAATCGCGGGCCGGGCACGGTCGACGGCGCTTTCGTCATGGATGGCCGCGCCAATACCATTCCGCAGCCGGCGGACGTGGCGGCGGTGCAGTCGGCGATCAATCTGCTGCGGCCGGTGACCGCGCACTGCCAGGTGTTCGCGCCGGCAGGTGTCCCGTTTGCGGTCACTCTCGCCGCACTGTCGCCCATCACGCCGGCGACGCATGCTGAGTTCGCCGAAGATATTCTGAGAGCGGTTGTCTTTGCGCCACTGAGCGAAGCCGAACCGCGTGCGAGTTGGACCGAAACCGCATTCCCTGATACCGCCAATGTGCCATGGAACAGCATCGTGGACTTGCGGCGGTCCGGCTTTCTCAAAGCTTTTCGAGCGAAATATGCAGAGCTGTCAGTGTCGGAAAACGCTGGAGAACTTATGTTCCGATATTACGAGACGCTCGAGAAGTTGGCTGACCAAATTAAGCCGAATATCAAGACCGAAGCCGTTAAGGCTGCGCTAGGCAACCTACCATTTCTTCCTGTCAATCCGGTGGCTCTAGCCGCCGGCGCGCACGATATCTACAAAGCCCATCGGGTGGCTAAGGAGTTTGGTTGGGCTTTCTTCTTGCGGGATTTACGGAAAGCCCAAAAATGACATGCGGCTACAAGGCCTAGACCCGCGACACTAGATTCAACGCGTCTCGTATAGTTTCTGCTGGTCCGCGCTATAGGATGTCCAACTCATTTCTAAAGCTTTCGCCTGACGATTTCCGACGCGGCACAGCCGGGGCAATCCCGCGCGGCTACGCCTGGATGGTCGCGCCCGACAGCGTGCAAGGCCAGGTGTGGGCCGGCCTCGCGGCATCCGTCCAGCCGCTGCATGCGCGAGTTGGCGATCTCTCGGAACGCGAGTTCGATCCCGCGCGGACGGTGGAACTGCTGGCGGACTGGGAACGTGCCTACGGCCTGCCCGATCACTGCACGCCGCTGAACGCGACGATACAGCAGCGGCAGGCGGCATTGGTCGCGCGCATCGCTCGTCAGGGCGGGCAGTCGATCGCCTACCATGTCAGCGCCGCCGCTGCCCTCGGCTACAGTGCGACCATCACCGCGTTTCAGCAGTTCCGCGTCGGCAGGTCGCGCGTCGGCGGCCCGCCGTGGCCCGGCCTGGCGCTGCACGTGGCGGGTCAATGCGCCAAGCGTGACCATGCGCTCGTTCCGCGTCGGCAAGTCGGCAGTCGGCGCGCCGCTGCGGTCATGGGGCAACGGCGAAACGCAATGCCGCCTCGGCGCGGCCGCGCCCGCGCGCATCGTTCTGCAATTCGCCTGCGGCTGACGGTGTAGGCCGCTCCAGCCTCGTCAAGTCTATGACTGCCGTCGCCTATCCGCCCTACAGGATCGACGCGGCCGAAATCGTGATATCCGGCAGCGCCTCGACCTGGAGGGAACCGGATGCACCGACAGCTTCGGTTGCGCCATAAACGCCCCCGCCTGGCGCGCGATGCACCAGCACGCGGTTGGCCGTGAGATCCGCAATCCAGAACTCGCGTATGCCCGCCCGGGCGTACAGCTCCCGCTTCACGCTGCCGTCGAACTCGAAGCTGCTGTCCGCAACTTCGATCAGCAGCAGCACGTCATCCGGCCGCGGGTGCGCGTCCCGATAGCCAGACGCCGACGGGCGGGCCACGACGATGTCCGGCTGGGGTTCCGACCCGCTGTCCAGGACAATGGGATTCTGCACCCTCACCCAGCCCCGGTCGCCCACGGCACGAACCAGAATCCGGGTCAGCAAATCGATCACATGAGAATGCCGCGGCCCGATCGGTGACATGTCAACCAACTGCCCTTCCAGCAGCTCGACGCGATCGTCCTCGCCCAGCACCCCGGCCTCGCCCAGGCGATGGTAGTCCTGTACCGTCAGCCGGTGCCGGCGCACGGGATGGCGGGTCAGGATGTCGGTGTCGGCAGCGTCCATGGCGTCGGTCCGAAATCACGCACGGTGTGCATGGTTGGCCGCGGATAGTAACCGCCGCCCGAGCCTGGGTGAAGCGTCCGGCCCTGCCCCGCCCGCCGGCTCCCCGAAACGCCACACGCCTTCGCGAGACCAGGGATTTGACACTGCCCCACCCTGGCACAATATGTGCCCACGCGTTGCGCGCCGCGCACGAACGCGCCCGTCTGCTCTGGATGGACGCGACCTGAGAGGGGAGACCGACCGGCATGGCGATGGCGGCGAGCGAGATCGAGGCGCTGATCAAGGCCGCGCTCCCCGATGCGCAGGTGACGGTGGAAGACCTGGCCGGCGACGGCGACCACTACGCGGCCAGGGTGGTGTCGGCGACGTTCCGCGGCGTGCCGCGGGTGAAGCAGCACCAGATCGTCTATGCCGCCTTGCGCGGCCGCATGGGGGGCGAGCTGCACGCCCTCGCGTTGCAGACTTCCGCACCCGAATAAACCAGGAGTTCGAGACCGATGGCCGAAAACGAAGTCTACGACCGCATCCAGGGCGAGATCGAGTCGAACCCCGTGATGCTCTACATGAAGGGCACGCCGATGTTTCCGCAATGCGGGTTCTCGGCGCGCGTGGTGCAGATCCTGTCGCACCTGAACGTGCCATTCCAGTCCGCCAACGTGCTGGAGGACATGGAACTGCGCGAGGGCATCAAGCAGTTCAGCCAGTGGCCGACCGTGCCGCAGCTTTATGTCGGTGGCGAGTTCGTCGGCGGCTGCGACATCGTGATGGAGATGTTCCAGTCCGGCGAGCTGGAGACGCTGCTGGAAGAGAAGGGCGTGGCGCATAGCAAGGCGGCGTGACGCACGGTCCTGCTCCGCGGCATGAGACCGGGCTGCGAAGCGGACTCACGACAAGGGTAACCATTCCGTTCACCTTCCCGCCGACCGTCGGTTCGATGAGCGCGACCTTGCTGCCTGACAACACCGGGCGGGTGACGCCGGCGCTTGCTGACCCGGCATAGGGCGTTAACCTAGGCTTTACCCGGCACGGATACAGTCGCCCAAGCGGCATCGTTGTCCTTCGCCGGGGTGAAGCGTCTTGCGCATCGCCGTCATCACCCCTGCCTTCAATGCCGCTGCTACCATCGCCAATACGATTTGCTCGGTCCTGGCGCAGACCCATGGTGACTGGCAGCACATCATCGTCGACGATGGCTCCACCGACGACACCGCCGCGGTGGTCGCCGGCTTCGGCGATTCCCGCCTGACGCTTCTCCGCCAAGCCAATGCCGGCGCCTCGACCGCCCGCAACCGCGGCATTGCGGCGGCACAAGGCGACGCGCTGTTGTTCCTCGATGCGGACGACTGGCTCGCCCCCACCGCGCGTGCAACGCTGGCTGCCGCGTTGCACGCGGCGCCGGAGGCAATTGCCGCGGTCGGTGCCTATGCCCGGGTGGATGCGCCCGGCGCGCCGGCTCGCCTCAGCCGATACCGTCCGGCGCGCGCGACATGCGACCTGCTGCCAGGCTTGCTCGTGCGAAACCCATTCGCCAATGGCGGGCACGTCCTGATCCGCACCGCTACCGCCCACCGCGCTGGACCGTTCCGCCCCGACATCGCCTATGGCGAGGACTGGGAGTTTTTCATTCGCCTCGCCTTAATCGGCCCCTTCGCCTTCGTTCCGGCACGTGAACAGCTCCTGTTCGTGCGTTCCCGTGCCGAGGGCGCGTATCGCCGGCTGGCGGCCGATCCGGCCGCCTTCACGTCCTGCATGACCGCCATCTTCAACAACCCCGATTTGCTCGCGCGCTTTGGCCCGGAGCGCCTCCGCGCGATCCGCCGCCGTGCCGAGGCGGAGAACGCCTGGATCATCGGGCGCGAATGTATCCGTCACGGCCGCGTTTCGGAGGGGCGCCGTTGGCTGGCTTCTTCCGTTATCGCGGCGCCGTCGCCGCGGCGCCTGGTCCTGCTGGCGGCGGCATGCCTGCTTCCAGCGCTGCCGCGACTGTTGCATGGGCCGTTCCGGGGCTATCGCGACCAGGCCCATGATGGCCGGGACTGATACCAGCCCCGGGAAAGCCCGACTCATTGACCTCGGCGGGATTCCCGAATCGGCTGCGTTGGGATTCTGTTCGGATCGGCACGATTCGGACGGGAGCGCCCAGCCATGGCCAGCCCGATCGAGGTGAGCCCGCCTGGTTGCTGAAGCTTTGCCCGAGACGGCCTCTGGCAAGCCGATTGAGATCTGGTTCCAGGACGGTTGAGCGCCGAAGGCGATCAACAGAGTCGGTCAGCAGGGCAGCTTGGAGTACATCTGGGCGCCGGTCGGCTCGCGGCCCCGGATGGTGCGCGACAACCGCCACGACTCGGCGTACCTGTTTGGCGCGATCTGTCATCAGCGCCAAGTCGGCGTCGCCATTATCATGCCGGCTGCCAACACCGAAGCGATGAACGAGCACCTGGCGGAGATCGCCACCCAGGTCGCACCCGGCGCGCATGCGGTCCTGGTGTGCGACCAGGCCGGTTGGCATCAGAAGGGCAAGCGGCTGCGGCTACCCGGTAACATCTCGTTGCTGCCCCTGCCGCCCTATTCCCCCGAACTCAACCCCATGGAGAACATCTGGGACTACCTGCGCGGCAACCGGCTCAGTGCGCGGGTCTGGGACGGCTACGAGGCCATTCTGGCCGCCTGCAAGAATGCCTGGAATTTCCTGACCAGCGACTTTGCACGCATCGACTCGATCGCTCACCGGAGCTGGGCATGTGTCAATCTTTAGGGTGGCTGGTGTCGCATCTCGCGTCGGTCCGCTTCGCGACCCAATCCCGCGCTGCGCGATGAGCGCAGTGCGACAGAGGTTCTGTCCTACGCCGCCATATCCAGCACCACGCGCCCCTCGATCTGCCCCTTCCGCATGCGGTCGAACACCGCGTTGATATTCTCCAGCCGATCGGTCGAGACCGTCGCCTTCACCTTCCCCTCGGCGGCGAACTGCAGCGACTCCTGCAAATCCAGCCGCGTGCCGACGATCGAGCCGCGCACCGTGATGCCGTTCAGCACCATGTCGAAGATCGGCAGCGGGAAGCTGCCCGGGGGCAGGCCGTTCAGCGACACCGTGCCGCCGCGCCGCAGCATCCCCAGCGCTTGCTCGAATGCCTTGGGCGAGACCGCCGTCACCAGCACGCCATGCGCCCCGCCGATCTCCTTCTTCAGGAACGCCGCGGGATCGGCATTGCGCGCATTCACCGTGACGGTGGCGCCCAGCCGGCGCGCGAGTTCCAGCTTGTCGTCGGCGACATCCACCGCCGCGACGTTGAACCCCATCGCCTTGGCGTATTGCACTGCCATGTGCCCCAGCCCGCCGACGCCGGAGATCGCCACCCAGTCGCCGGGCTTCGCATCGGTTACCTTTAGGCCCTTGTAGACTGTCACGCCCGCGCACAGCACCGGCGCGATTTCCACGAACCCGACATTGGCCGGAAGGTGCCCGACATAGTCCGGGTCACCGATGACATATTCGGCGAAACCGCCGTTCACGGAATAGCCGCCGTTCTGCTGTTGCTCGCACAGCGTTTCCCAGCCGGCGAGGCAATGCTCGCAATGGCCGCAGGCGCTGTACAGCCAGGGCACGCCGACCCGGTCGCCTTCCTTCACATACTTCACGCCCGCCCCGACGGCGGAGACGAAGCCCACGCCCTCATGCCCGGGAATGAACGGTGGCGTGGGCTTCACAGGCCAGTCGCCCTCGACCGCGTGCAGGTCGGTGTGGCACACGCCGCACGCGACGACCTTGATCTGGATTTCTCCAGCCTTGGGTTCCGGCACCGGCACTTCCCGGCACTCCAGCCGGGCGCCAAGTGCGGGGACCACGGCGGCACGCATTGTCTTGGGCATGGGCAGTTCCTCCATGATCGTGATGGTCATGCCGCCCGTGCCGCGACTGGACTGGCGCCGGTCGGCGGAAATCGCGAGGCCGGAGGCCGCGCGTGCGGTCTCCGGCCCCGTGTCGCTCAGAAGAAGCCGAGCGCTTTCGGGCTGTAGCTGACGAGCAGGTTCTTGGTCTGCTGGTAGTGGTCCAGCATCATCTTGTGGGTTTCGCGCCCGATGCCGGACTGCTTGTAGCCGCCGAATGCCGCATGCGCCGGATACGCGTGATAGCAGTTGGTCCACACCCGCCCGGCCTGGATCGCGCGGCCGACGCGATAGGCACGGCTGCCGTCGCGCGTCCACACGCCGGCGCCGAGGCCATACAGCGTGTCATTCGCGATCGACAGCGCTTCCGCCTCGTCGCGGAAGGTGGTGACGGACACGACCGGGCCGAAGATCTCCTCCTGGAAGATCCGCATGCGGTTGTCGCCGCGGAACATGGTCGGCATGACGTAGTAGCCGCCGGCCAACTCGCCCGGCAGCAAGGCCCGCTCGCCGCCGATCAGCAGTTCGGCGCCTTCATTCCGGCCGATATCCAGGTAGGACAGGATCTTTTCCAATTGCTCGGCAGACGCCTGAGCGCCGACCATGGTGGCCGGATCGCGCGGGTCGCCCTGCTTGATCGCCGCGACTCGCGACAGCACGCGGGCCATGAAGCGATCGTAGACCGATTCCTGCACCAGCGCCCGGCTGGGGCAGGTGCAGACCTCGCCCTGGTTGAAGGCAAACATCACGAAGCCTTCCACCGCCTTGTCGAGGAAATCGTCATCTTCCGCCGCAACGTCGGCGAAGAAGATGTTGGGCGACTTGCCGCCCAGCTCCAGCGTGACCGGGATCAGGTTCTGGCTGGCGTATTGCATGATCAGCCGGCCGGTCGAGGTCTCGCCAGTGAACGCGATCTTGGCGATGCGCGGGCTGGAGGCCAGCGGCTTCCCGGCTTCCAGGCCGAACCCGTTGACGATGTTCAGCACGCCGGGCGGTAGCAGGTCGCCGATCAGTTCCGCCAATACCAAGATCGAGGCCGGCGTTTGCTCGGCCGGCTTCAGCACCACGCAGTTTCCCGCCGCCAGCGCCGGCGCCACCTTCCACGCCGCCATCAGCAGCGGGAAATTCCACGGAATGATCTGGCCCACCACCCCGAGCGGCTCGTGGAAATGATAGGCGACGGTGTCGTGGTCGATCTCGCTCAGCGCGCCTTCCTGCGCACGGATGGCGCCGGCGAAATAGCGGAAATGATCGGCGGCCAGGGGAATGTCGGCGGCCATGGTCTCGCGGATCGGCTTGCCGTTGTCCCAGGTTTCCGCGATCGCCAGCAGTTCCAGGTTTTGCTCGATGCGGTCGGCGATGCGGTTCAGCACCAGCGCCCGGTCGGCGGGCGCGGTGCGGGCCCAGCCGTCCTTTGCGGCATGGGCCGCATCCAGGGCGCGTTCGACGTCCTCCGCCTGGGAGCGGGGGATTTCCGTGATCTTCTGGCCGGTGATCGGCGTGGTGTCGTCGAAATACAGGCCTTCGAGCGGTGCCACCCATTGGCCGCCGATGTAGTTGCCATAGCGGGCCTTGAACGGGTTGCGCATGGGCGAAAGGGAGCGTGCCGGGCTGTCCATCGTTTCCTCCTGAAGGGGACGCTCCCCCTTCACTGCATTGCCCGTGCCAATCGACCGGCCGCCGCCTCACATGTCGCGCCGGTGATTTTATAGAGTCTTGAGAATTAAGAAGAAGTTAGGTGCGGCACGGGCTCGGCAGCACTCTGTAAGCAGCCCATGCGCCTGACGCATTGACGCAGATCATTGCCGGCCCCTGCTGCACGGTGCAACGCGTGTTGCAGATTGCGACAGTGTGCGGGACACGGCCGATGGCAGCATCGAACCAGCGGACTCCTTCTCTCCTTGCGGAAGGACGGGTCGAGGGGTGCGTCCAGTACAAGGCAGGCGGCAGGACGCAGCCCTGCTCCATTCCTTCTGCGAGCAGAGGGGACGTCCCCTCTGCTTCGACAGCCACAACCGACGCGATCCTCGCCGCACGGCGACGCTTGCTCGACGGTGGCGATCTGCCGCGGCCGGTTGTCCCGGCGCCCATCCTGCGGTCGTGGCAGCGCTGTGCGGAACAAGGCCTGACCGGCACGGAATTGCCGCGCGTCGAACCGATCGGTATCGGCGCGTTGCGCGAACTGCATGAGCGTCACGAAACGCTGCGGCGCTTCACGCGGCCGGAATTGGAAACGCTGCGCGCAGCGGCGTTGCGCACCGATGGCGCGGTGATCCTGACGGATGCCGATGCGATCATCCTGGACATGGCAGGGACGCCCGCCTTCGCCGACCGGGCCTCTCGCGTCCTGCTGCGGCCCGGTGTGGCGTGGCGGGAGAGTGTCACCGGCACTAATGCCATCGGCACGGCGCTGGTCGAGCGTCGGCCGATCACGGTACACGGTGCCGAGCATTTCTTCGAACCTCACAGCGTCCTGACCTGCGCCGCCGCGCCGATCGTCGATCCGCGTGGCTTGTTGTGCGGTGTGCTGGACCTGTCGGGCCACGCCGCGGGGCGGCGCGAACATGCGCTGGAGCTGGTGCGATTCGCCGTCGCACAGATCGAACGCCGCTTCTTCGATCATGGGTTCGAGCACTGCATGGTGCTGCGCTTCCACCGCGATCCGGCGCTGCTGGGCTCGGCGCACGAAGGCATCCTGGCGTTCGACGGGACACATCTGGTCGCGGCCAACCGTCCCGCGCTGCGGTTGCTGGGGCTGGACTGGTCGGCGCTGGGCGCGCTGCGCTTCGAGGACCTGCTGGGCGGAACCATACCAACAGAGCAAGCACGGACGCTGCACACCCGGGCCGGCGCGAAATTAGTTGGTACGCTCTCGGCCCCGCGCTCGGGCGTGGCGTCGCCGGCGGCACCCGCACGAACAACGTCCTCGGCGTCATTGACAGACATCGAGCCGGTGCTGTGCGGCGAAACGAGCCAATCGCTGCGACGTGCCGTCCGGTTGCTGGAAGCGAACATCCCGGTGCTTGTCTCCGGCGAGACCGGCACCGGCAAGGAAGTCTTCGCCCGCCGCATGCACGCGGAAAGCGCGCGCCGGCGGAAGCCGTTTGTCGCCGTGAACTGCGCCGCGCTGCCGGAAAGCCTGATCGAGGCCGAGTTGTTCGGCTACGAGGAAGGTGCGTTCACCGGCGCGCGCCGCCGCGGCCACAAGGGCCTGCTGCGCCAGGCGGAGGGCGGCGTATTGTTCCTGGACGAGATCGGCGACATGCCATTGGCCTTGCAGGCGCGCCTGCTGCGCGTGTTGCAGGACAGGGCGGTTTCGCCGCTGGGTTCCGCATCGCCGGTGCCGGTGGATTTCGCACTGATCTGCGCGACGCATCGTGCGCTGGCCGACATGGTCGCAGCCGGCGACTTCCGCCAGGATCTGTTCTTTCGCATCGCCCCGTTCGTGGTTGAACTGCCGCCGCTGCGGTTACTGCCGGAACGGCGTTCAATCGTGCAGGCGCTGTGGACGCGGCTCGGCGGCGACGCTGTGGAGGCCCCGTTGTCGGCAGAAGTCGTGCGATGCCTGGACGCGTACCACTGGCCCGGCAATTTCCGCCAGCTTGTGAACATGCTGCGCACGCTGCTGGTGCTCGCCGAGCCGGGACGGGGGGTGGACGCCTCGACACTGCCGGCGGAAATCCGCGCGCTGCCTTCTGAAGTCCGCCTGGCGGCAGTGCCCGAGCCTGCCGTGCTGTCCGGCGCGGCCTTGCCGCTGGCAACGGTGGCGCGGACAGCCATGCGCGCCGCCGTGGACGCCAGCGGCGGCAACGTATCGCTTGCCGCGCGCCGCCTGGGGATCAATCGCAGCACGCTGTACCGGCAGTTGCTGCACCGGTCAGGATGACGGGGGCGAATCACCCCCGGGCAGCGCGCGCTGCGCGATCAGTGCGTCGCGGGAGAGGATTGCAGGACCTTCTTCCACGCGTCCATGCCGCCATGGATGTGGCATGCGGTCGCTATCCCCGCATCCTGCGCCGCCTGCACCGCCATCGCCGAGCGCTCGCCGAAGGCGCAGTAGAACACCACCCGCTTGCCCGTCGCAGTCGCGAGTTCATGCAACATCCCGCCGGGCTGCAGGTTTTCCTGCAGTTCCGGATACGGTGCATGCAGCGCGCCGGCAATCACGCCGTGCCGCTCGCGTTCGCTGCGCTCGCGCAAATCGATCAGCACCACGTCGCTGCGGCCAAGCAGCGTCTGCGCTTCCTCCGCCGTCACCGCCCAGCCGCGGCGCGCGATCTCCGCCTGCGCCAGGCCTTGGCGCATGTTGGCCGGCACCGCCACGTCCATCATCTTCGGGTTCGACAGGTTCAGCCCGTTCATCAGCGCCACGTATTCATCGACCGACGCCACCTGCAGGCGCGGGTTGCATGCCTTCTCCTCGCCGATCGTGCTGACGGTGTCGCCCTTGTAGTCATGCGCGGGGAACACCAGCGTCTCGTCCGGCAGCTTCAGCAACCGGCCGAAGATCGATTCAAACTGCATGCGCGGGTCGCCGTTCTGGAAATCGGTGCGGCCGGTGCCGCGGATCAGCAGCGTGTCGCCGGTGAACACGCGGTCCGCCATGACGAAGCTGTACGAATCGTCCGTGTGGCCTGGCGTGTACAGCACATCCAGCGCCAGCCCCTCGATCCCCAGCTTGTCGCCGTCGGCCAGCCGCATGGAGACGACATCGACGCTGGATTGCTCGCCCATCACCGTGATGCAGTGCGTGCGGTCGCGCAGCGCGCCCAGGCCGGTGATGTGGTCGGCATGCAGGTGCGTATCCACCGCCTTCACCAGCTTCAAATCCAGATCGCGGATGAGCTGAAGGTAGCGGTCCACCTTTTCCAGCACGGGGTCGATGATCAGCGCCTCCCCGCCGCGGCGGCTGGCGAGCAAGTAGGTGTAGGTGCCGGAGGTTGCGTCGAACAACTGGCGGAAGATCATGGCTGGCTCCCCTGCATCACGTACGACGGGCACAATCCTCCATCGGAGGTGTGGATAGGAGCCTAGCATTCTCCAGCGCGGATCGCCGCGACAATTTTTTACTCGCCCGGTTTTTGCTCGCTGGGTTTTTGCTTGCTGGGTTTTTGCTTGCCCGGGAACGGTGCCATGCCGCGGCGACCAATTCGGACCGTCCCGGGGCCGGCGCTGTTCCCGGTCGAGCGATCGCGAGCGCGGTCATCTCGCCGGTCGCGACCAGGCCGCTTCCCGAGCAGCGTTTCCGCCGCCATTCGTCGGGCGCCAAGATCAGGCCATCCGGCGAACGACGGCGGGAAACGGAGGTCAAACCGGCGCGGCGATGTCCATCGCCGGCACGATCCGGCCGTACGGCAGTTTCGCCGCGTCATTCACCGCGCGCACCGCCTCGGCCGAGTCGGCCTCGAACAAGCAGCGGCAGCATCCGTCCTCGGGCGTGAACAACGAGCGGACATAACGCACGCTCGTGCCACGTTCGGTGCTCGACTTCGCTTCCGCAATTGCCGCCCCCTGCGCCGCCGCCAATTGCTCCATCGCCACGCCGTGCAGGTCGCGTTCGACCATATAGATCGTCATGTCGCATGCTCCTTCGATTTGATGTTCAACCGCGACCGGAGTGAAGCAGGGGGACGCCAGGCGATGAACTATCGTTGCTTTATGCGCCCATAAATCCGGCTTTGCGGTACCGTGGGGCAGGGATATTGTTGTGTCTCCGGCACGGAGGCGCACGCCGCATGGAAATGCACCAGATCCGCTATTTCCTGGCGGCTGCCCGGACGCTCAGCTTCACCCGGGCGGCAGAGCACTGTCACATCTCGCAACCGGCCCTGACCACGGCCGTGAAAAAGCTGGAGGCGGAACTCGGCGGGCCGCTTTTCATTCGTGAATCTAACAGGCTGCAGTTGACGACGCTGGGGCGGCAGATGACGCCGATGCTGGCGCAGGTGCTCGACAGTGCCGAGGCCGCGCAGAACGCCGCGGACAGCCTGCGCCTTCAGCGCCAGCCTCCGGTGCGGGTCGGCGTGATGCCGACCTTGGGGCCGGTGCGCCTGTCGCGCTTCCTGGCCGATTTCGAGCGCGGCCATCCGGGCGTGGAAGTGGCCATCCGCGAAGGCCGCCCGGCGGATTTGCGCGAATGGCTGGAGCGCGACGAACTGGATGCCGCCATCGTCAATCCGGCCGATCCGGCCTCCGAGACCTGGCGTTTGGATGAGCTCTATGTCGAACGCTACGTCGTGCTGCTGCCCGCCGGTCATCCGCTGCAGGAACGCAATGCGCTGTCGCTGCAGGACCTCGACCGGCAGGCCTATGTGGACCGGTTGGCCTGCGAGATGCGCGAGCAAGTGATGAGCGTGTGCAGCAGCCTGGGCGTGGAACTGTACGCGCGGTTCCGCTCGGAACGCGAGGACTGGGTGCAGGCCATGGTGGCCGCGGGCCTCGGGTTCGCGTTCATGCCGGAATACGCGATCACCCATCCGGGCGCGGTACAGCGCCCGCTGGCGGACCCGGCGGTCGAGCGGCGGATCGCGCTCGCGACGATACCCGGGCGGCAGTTCGCGCCGGCGGTGGCCGCCTTTGTCCGGGCCGCAAAAGGGTATCGGTGGCTGTCCTGATGGTTGCCGCGCAGGCGTTGCAGCGGATGCATATTCCGGGATCGGCCAAATGCTGCCGCAGCACCGTCTCGGATGTGCCCGTGCTGGCGGGCTCCCGCGCTCACACGCGCTTCCAGTCGAAGCCGGGCTTCTCGCCGGTCCCGTAAACCCGCAATGCCCCCCGTTCCCCGACCGCGTTGGGCCGCTGGAAAATCCAGTTCTGCCAGGCGGACAGCCGCCCGAAGACGCGCGTGAACATCGTCTCCTTGCCGTTGAAGCGCAGATTGGCTTCCAGCCCCGACAACGCATCCGGGCTCATGCTGACACGCTCCTCGATCGCGAGGCGCGTTTCGTCGTCCCAATCGATGTCGTCGGGATTGCTGGTGACAAGTCCGAGCCGGAATGCCGCGTCGGCGTCCAGCGGCTGCCCGACAACGGCGCCAACCGCGTTCATCGCGTCCGGTTCGTCATAGAAACGACGGCCTAGCCGGCTTTGGCCTGTTGCCATCGGATAGAGGCCGAGGTTCGCGTCGGTCACCAGAATCTTCGGCGCGTTCGCGGCATCATCGGGCAGCGCCAGGTGGTAGGTGCGATCGCACGCCAGCGCCAGCTCCAACAGCGTCCCGGCGAAGCACGACCCCTGCTCGGCAAGCGCGAAAAGACTGCGCGAGGTCACGTCCAGCCGGCTGAATGCGCGTCGCAGCATCCCGATCGTCGCGCGCACGAACCAGTGGCAGCGATGCTCCAGCAGCACCGAATCCATGGCCGCCACCGCGGCGGCATCGCCCGTGGTACGGATCAGCCAGACGCCGATATCCAGCTCGTTGGTGCGCATCGACAGGATGGCGTCGTCCAGTTCGCGCGCCAGCGCCAGCGGGTACCAATTCGCGCCGGCCGCCTCGATGCCGGCGATGTCCGCGGGCTGCGTGCCGTCAGGTCCCCTGATGACGAAGGATGCGGTCCGCGCGGCGCGGTCGATTGTGACGGTGACATGGCGGTAGCGGAGCGTATCCGGCTCGATCGCGCGATGCAGTGGTGTCAGCGCGACGCCCTTGCCACCTTCCGGCCGATCGCTCTGTGCCGCAAGCTTCAGCGCATGATCGCGCACGACCGATTCGAAAAGGGCAGGCCTCGCGATCTCATCGACCAGCCGCCAGTCCTTGGCACGTTGCCCGCGCACGCCTTCGCTTGTGGTGGCGAACACGTCGGCAAGGTCGTGCCGCACGTGCCGCTTGTCGGTCACGCGTGTCAGGCCGCCGGTCCCGGGCAGGACGCCCAGCAGCGGCACCTCGGGCAGGCTCACCGCGCTGCTGCGGTCGTCGATCAGGATGATGTCGTCGCAGGCCAGCGCGAGCTCATAGCCGCCGCCGGCGCAGGATCCGTTGACGGCGGCCACGAATTTCAGGCCGTCGAAGCGGGATGAATCCTCCATGCCGTTGCGTGTCTCGTTGGTGAACTTGCAGAAGTTCACCTTCCATGCGTGGCTGGAGCTGCCCAGCATGTAGATGTTGGCCCCAGAGCAAAATACGCGCGGCTTGCCGCTGGTGATGACGACAGTGTGCGATTCGGGGTGTTCGAACCGGATGCGGTTGAGCGCGTCGTTGAGCTCGATATCGACGCCAAGGTCGTAGCTGTTGAGCTTGAGCTTGTATCCCGGCCGCAGCCCGGCGTTCTCGTCGAAATCTGCGACCAGGGTCGCCACCGGGCCATCGAACGTCAGCTTCCAGTGCCGGTAGCGGGACGGGTCGGTCTGGAAATCGACGCGCGGGGCATCGGTCATGACGGGCTCTCCTTGGCGGGCGGCTCTGGGGCGGGCGGCTTCTGGGTTGGCGGCCGACATGATAGGCATAAGGTTCTGAAGGATGGCAGGCCGTCGGCCGCGATGCGCGCCCGGAGGTTCGACGGCGCCGGTGCGGCGTCACGGCAGGGCACTGACGATAGAAAATTTCTATCGGGAGTTCAGCCCGGCTCGCTTGCATTTGTGCCCGGACGGTCTTTCTTATTTCCCAGCGCCTGTCACGGCCCTGCCAGGATGGGCGGCACGCGAAAACCGGACCGATCGGAGAGGAGCCATCGTGGCAGACTACGAGCCATGGAACGAGGTGCGTGGCGCCGAGATCATCGCCGGCCTTGCCACCCGCGACGGCGCGGCCATCCCAATCCTGCACGCCCTCCAGGAAGCGTTCGGCTGCGTTCCCGCCGCCGCCGTCCCGATGATCGCCGAAACGCTGAACCTGACCCGCGCCGAGGTCCACGGCATCGTCACTTTCTATCACGACTTCCGGTCCCATCCGCCCGGCCGGCACGTGCTGAAGCTGTGCCGCGCCGAGGCCTGCCAGTCGCTCGGCGCCGACGCCCTTGCGGCCCATGTCCGCAATCGCCTGGGCGTGGACTGGCACGCCACCACCAAGGACGGCGCGGTGACGCTGGAACCGGTGTTCTGCCTCGGCCTGTGCGCCATCGGCCCATCCGCCTTGCTGGATGACAAGCCGCTGGCCCGTCTCGACCCGGCGCGCATCGAGGCGGAGCTGGAGGCCGCCGCATGACCCGCGTCTTCGTCCCCCGCGACGCCGCCGCCCTGGCGCTGGGCGCGGACGCAGTCGCCGCCGCGCTTGCCGGCCACGCCGCAGTCACACGCACCGGCTCCCGCGGCTTGTTCTGGCTGGAGCCGATGATCGAGGTGGAGACGCCGCAGGGCCGCATCGCCTTTGGTCCGGTCACCGCCCGCGACGTGCCGGAACTGCTGTCCGCGGGCCTGCTGGACGCCGCGCCGCATCGCCTGCGGCTGGGCAAGCCCGAGGACCACCCGTTCCTGGCCCGCCAGACCCGCTTCACCTTCTCGCGCTGCGGCATCACCGATCCGCTGTCGCTGGATGACTACCGGGCGCATGGCGGCCTGAAGGGCCTCGCCCGCGCGCTGGAACTCGGCCCGGCGCGCACCGTGGAGGAGGTAACGAAATCCGGCCTGCGCGGCCGAGGCGGCGCGGGCTTCCCCACCGGCATCAAGTGGAAGACCACCGCCGACGCCCCGGGGGGTCAGGGCGGCGAGCAAAAGTACATCGTGTGCAACGCGGATGAGGGCGATTCCGGCACCTATGCCGACCGCATGCTGATGGAAGGCGACCCGTTCGCGCTGATCGAGGGCATGGCGATCGCCGCGATCTCGGTCGGCGCCACCAAGGGTTTCGTCTACACTCGCTCCGAGTATCCCCACGCCATTGCCACGTTCAACGCCGCCCTGGCGATCGTCCGCCAGGAGGGCGTGCTGGGGGCCGACGTGCTGGGTTCCGGCCATGCCTTCGATATCGAGCAACGCGTGGGCGCCGGCGCTTACGTGTGCGGCGAAGAGACCTCGCTGCTGGACAGCCTGGAAGGCAAGCGCGGCCAGGTCCGCGCCAAGCCGCCTTTGCCGGCGCATCGCGGTTTGTTCGGCAAGCCGACGGTGGTGAATAACGTGATCACCCTCGCCAGCGTGCCTTTCGTGCTGGCCGAGGGCGCCGCGGCGTACCAGGGCATCGGCTACGGCCGCTCTCGCGGCACCATGCCGATCCAGCTTGCCGGCAACGTGTGCTACGCCGGCTTGTTCGAGGCTGGCTTCGGCCTGACCCTGGGCGAGATCGTCAACGATATCGGTGGCGGCACTTTGTCCGGGCGGCCGGTGCGCGCGGTGCAGGTGGGCGGCCCTTTGGGCGCCTATTTCCCGCCGTCTTTGTTCGACACGCCGTTCGATTACGAGGCCTTCGCCGCCAGGGACGGGCTGATCGGGCATGGCGGCGTGGTGGTGTTCGACGACACGGTCGATCTGGCCGCGCAGGCGCGCTTCGCGATGGAGTTTTGCTCTGTCGAATCCTGTGGCAAGTGCACGCCGTGCCGGATTGGGTCGGTGCGCGGCATGGAAGTGATCGACCGCATCATGGCCGGCGATCGCGTGGACATGCATCTCGAATTGCTCACCGATCTCTGCCACACGATGAAGTTCGGTTCGCTGTGTGCGCTGGGCGGGTTCATCCCCTATCCGGTGATGAGCGCGCTGACGCATTTTCCGGAAGACTTCCGCGCGCCGCAGAAGGTGGCGGCGGAATGACAGTTAACCTCGCCCGCGCTGCGCGCGGAAGAGGTCGCCGCGTAGCGGCGGGTGAGGGTGATCGGGTCGGTAAACTATGAAGATTAAGAAATCGCAGTGTGCCGACCCGATCGCCCTCACCCTTGGCGCTGCGCACCTCGACCTCTCCCGCTTCGCGGGCGAGGTTAGGAACAAGCAAAGGAGCCGCCCATGCCCCTGATCCAGGAAATCGACTACGGCACGCCCGCGATTGCCGTCGCCGCCAAGCCGGTCACGCTGACCATCGACGGCCACGAGGTGACCGTGCCGGAAGGCACCAGCATCATGCGGGCCGCCACCGATGCGGGCATCAAGGTGCCGAAGCTCTGCGCCACCGATTCGCTGAACAGTTTTGGCAGTTGCCGGCTGTGTTTGGTGGAGATTGAAGGACGGCCGGGCACGCCGGCTTCGTGCACCACGCTGGTCGCCCCCGGCATGAAAGTGCACACCGCGGGCGAAAAGGTCCGCCGCATCCGCCGCGGCGTGATGGAACTGTACATCTCCGACCACCCGCTCGATTGCCTCACCTGCGCCGCCAACGGCAATTGCGAATTGCAGGACGCGGCCGGCGAAGTCGGCCTGCGCGACGTGCGCTACGGCTACGACGGCGCCAACCATTTGCAGGACAAGCACATCGACGGCTCCAACCCCTATTTCCAGTTCGAACCTTCGAAATGCATCGTCTGCTCCCGCTGCGTGCGTGCCTGCGAGGAAGTGCAGGGGACTTTCGCGCTCACTGTCCAGGGCCGCGGCTTCGCGTCGAAAATCGCCGCCGGCATGGATGAGCCGTTCCTCACCAGCGAATGCGTCTCCTGCGGCGCCTGCGTGCAAGCCTGTCCCACCGCGACACTGATCGAAAAGACCGTGGTCGATCTCGGCCAGCCAGAGCATTCCGTCGTCACCACCTGTGCCTATTGCGGCGTCGGCTGCAACTTCAAGGCTGAGATGCGTGGCGACACCGTGGTGCGCATGGTGCCGTGGAAGGACGGCAAGGCGAATCACGGCCATTCCTGCGTGAAGGGCCGCTTCGCCTGGGGTTACGCCAACCACAAGGACCGCATCATGAGCCCGATGGTGCGCGAGAAGATCACCGATCCCTGGCGCGAGGTCACCTGGGACGAAGCGATCAACCACGCCGCCGGCGCGTTCCGCCGCATCCAGGCCCAGCATGGCAAGGATTCGATCGGCGTCATCACCTCCTCGCGCTGCACCGATGAAGAGACCTTCCTGGTGCAGAAACTGGCGCGGCAGGTGTTCGGCAACAACAATACCGATACCTGCGCGCGGGTGTGCCACTCGCCGACCGGCTACGGGTTGAAGACGACCTTCGGCACGTCCGCCGGGACGCAGAATTTCGACTCGGTAGAGCAAGCCGACGTGATGATCGTGGTCGGCGCCAATCCGACCGACGGGCACCCGGTGTTCGCCTCGCGCATGAAGAAGCGCCTGCGCGAGGGCGCGAAGCTGATCGTCGTCGATCCCCGCCGCATCGACCTGGTGCGCACGCCGCATGTCGCCGCCAGCCACCATCTGGCGCTGCGTCCCGGCACCAATGTCGCGGTACTGACCGCGCTGGCGCACGTGATCGTTACCGAAGGCCTGTTCGACCAGGACTTCGTGCGCGAACGCTGCGACATGGACGCGTTCGCCGACTGGTCCGCGTTCGTCGCGGAGGCACGGAACAGTCCGGAAGCGGTGGAGAAGGTCAGCGGCGTGCCGGCGGCGGAAATCCGGGCGGCGGCGCGGCTGTTTGCCGGTGCGCGCAACGGCGCGATCTATTACGGCCTGGGCGTGACCGAGCATAGCCAGGGCAGCACCGCGGTGATGTGCCTGGCGAACCTGGCGATGGCAACCGGCAATATCGGCCGCCCCGGCGTCGGGGTGAACCCGCTGCGTGGTCAGAACAACGTGCAGGGAAGCTGCGACATG